>ODAI014357395.1_pt1 | contig 13009 bp, 2 predicted proteins | sample 1539321 | NCBI WGS metagenome assembly ODAI01 (sample SAMN02144231, study PRJEB22623) | gut metagenome | biome: sheep rumen | host: Ovis aries | place: New Zealand | reverse complement strand
GTTATCCCCTGCTTAACCCTGTCATTGGCCTGATTGTTGTCTGCTGTGATGGTCAGTCCATCAGCCACACTGCCGCCAATGGTCAAATTGATGGGATCTGCAGTACCTGCAATGAGGGCACCGGTGACACTTACGGTGCTCTTTCTCATCTCGGCACTGCTTTCACTGCCTGTAGTGGCATTAGAGGACAGGAATTTCTTATTGATGCCCTTACCGCCTGTTACCCATGCCCACTTGCTTTCGTCCGTGACGATATCTTCCCTGCCGCCACTGGCAGTGGCGTTGATATCCCGGGTGGAACGCACCGTTCCGCTTACATCCACCAGCCCCTTATCAGCCGCGATTTTATAGTCCACCGTTGGGGAAGTAATGGGGATGGCGGAATAATTGTAAGCTCCCGCTTTAAGATCAACGTTCAAATTAGACAACACACCATCCCGGTTAGCGCCCGCATAAAGGCCAGCATTGCTGCCGCTTTCAATAGTCCCCGCTATCGTCACATTGCTCGTGCGGTCCATGGTCGTCAGATTCTTGGCAACCAGCGGACTGACAACGCCCGCAGCCACGGTAGCCTCAGAATGGGAATTAAGCGTTTGATTGTCATAGGCAGAGAGCAGAATATCCTCCGTAGAAGCCGACTTCTCATTGCTGAGAAGCGCACCACTCTGCACGTCCACCGTATTGCTGATATTCAGTTTGTTTTCGGTAACGGCATCCGTCACAACCACAGCGCCGCCGCCCTTGGCCTGGGCATGATTCACCAGGTCATTTTGAGAAGAAGCAACGTATTCCTGCAGATTGTCCGTGGTAATCTTCGCCCCCTGACCGATAGTGACCGTGCCTTTTTCCGTAATATCCAAAAGGCTTCTGAGGCGATTGCCGGAAATAACCCCACCGAAATGGTCTTTGAGCGTATAGGACTGTACATCTTTTGCACCATTGCCATTGATATCGTCATAGGCTCCGGTGGCAATGGCATTGGTCGTGCTGACATAAACGCGGTTGGCAGTGATTTCCGTGTTGTTTTCCACGGTGGTATTCGTGGTGGTATCAATTTTATTGTCCACACTGGTGCCGCCCACGCCGATAACGCTGCCATGACCTTCGGAGGCTGTGAGGCGGGTTTCGTCATTCTGGGTAGCGAGAATATAGGCCTCCTCTGCAATATCCCACTTGCCACCGATAGTGCTCTTGACCCTGTTCGTGGAAGCATTGCTCACATGCGCACCAACATAGCCCACGATACCGCCGCCGCCCGCGTCGGCAAAAGCTTTGCCTGTGTTTTCGCCGCGCGTCTTCACCTGCAGGCTGTTCAGTTTCGTAATCCCGCTCTTACCCGCAAGGGTGCTGTTAAGCGTCTCCGTACCGCTGATATCGGCACTGGTATTGCCCACAGCCACGGCTCCTGCCGTAACATCATAGATATAGGCTTTGCGATCCACATAGGAAGCATTGTCGAGCAGCAGGTTGGTATTTGTGTCAAACGTGCTATTGGCTACCTTGACCGTGCCATTGACTGTGTTATCCAGCACTACAGCATCCGGTGCTACCGCTGCCACCGAGATATTATGCCCTTTGACATTGCCCTCCAGAGTGCGCCCGTTGGCACTGCCCAGCAGGGAGGTAAACTCCACATTTTTCGCATTGAAGCTGCCACCGGCTGCGTCTACAACAGCCCCCATATCCATAACGCCTTTGCCCCGCATCCGGCTTACGCCGATAATGGAGACTGCCACATTGCCCGCACTGAGTTTGGCCTTGGTATCATTCGTGGCACCGAAATGGAAGGAATCCGCCTTGAACGTGCCATTCGTGCCCGTGATTTTGGCCACGGCGTTACCCTTGACTATATTTTTCTTATCGTCCTTTTCGCCGTCCTCAATGGTGGCATGATTTACCGTCACATTGACACCACCGACACCGACACCCTGATTATGGGCTTCGAGCGCATTGGCTTTCTTGGCGTCAATCGTGATATTTTTGGCAGCGGAAATATTGTTTGTTCCGTCCAGCCTGACCCCAACATTGTTTTTATTTTCCACACTGGCAAAGGTGGTGGTTGCATTTACGGAAGAAACACCCACATTAAGAATCTGGGCTTTGTGCTTGCTCTCGTCCAAGGCACTTACGGCAACATTCTCCGTACCCTTGATGGTGCTGTCCGTGATGTCCACATCCGTGGCTCCCTTATTGACTATACCCGCATAGCCTACGCCTACACCAATACCTATAGCTCCGGTACCTGCCTTCACCTCAATATCGGAGCCTTTGTCTTTCTGCGTCTGTTTGGCTTCTACGGTGACGTTCTTGCCCGTGATGCCGGCTTCATTCATCGTCACATCGGTGTCGTAGTTGGTATGAATAATGTTGTCAGCTACAGTGGCAGAGATACCGCCGCCCACCGTGACTTCCAGATTTTTCTCGAAAATATCGCTGGTGTCCAGCGCCTTCACATTGACATTTCCCGCAGCCGTCAAAGTTTCTTTGCTGACCTCGGTATGAACTCCCTGCTTATTGGTTGCCGGCGTGGCAAGACTTACCTGTACATTTCTTGCCCCTTGGAGGTCGCTGTCCGTGCCCTTCAGGCCGAAGAATTTTGCGCCATCAACGCCCAAAGCCCCCTTCGCTCCATTTACGCCGCTATAGGTCTTGCCATCCTTGGTCGTGCCGTTCAAATGAACATTGATTTCATTCTTGGTACCCGAATCAGTACCCATGGAGTTCCCTTTTTCATCCGTGGCACTGGAAAGCTGGGCGTCCGTGATGCCCTTGTTAATGGAAGTAACCGCCACATTCACGCCTACGCCGATACCGCCCACGGCAACGCCCGTTACGCTGCTGTTAAAATTACGCTCTGCTCCCGCTTTCACGTCGATATTATTTGCTGCCACCACTGAGCCGTCAGTCACATGGGCACTTACACTGCTGTTAATGTTATTCAGGCCAACAGAAACCCCGACGCCACCGACACCACCGGCTCCCACGCCGCCCGTGTAATTTGCGGTCAGCTTGTCCGTGGCATTCACATTGACATCATAGGCTTCAAGCTGGCTTTTGGTCACCAAAGCCGCAGTCTCGCCGCTGGTGTTGTTGATGCCCACATTGGCTGCCAGACCTGCACCAATCCCCACTGCCAAACTGGCGGTAACCAAAGTTTCCTTCCAGTTGTTCTCATTCTTGGCCAAAACGGAAATATTTTTCCCATCTGTGCTGTTCTTGGCCTTCAGGTCGCTGCTATTCACCTCGGACTTTACGGTGGAAGTATCATCCATAACAGCCACACCGGCACCGGCGGACACGGCAGCCAGACCAGCGGACAGACTTGCCCCTATATTCTGCGCGTGGCTATTGCCAAGATGCTCTGCCTGAATCTTAGCCGCGCCGTCAAAGATTGCGTTCACGTTATTCATAAGCGCACTGATTGTATTGTTGTACTTATGACGCATGATACTGTCGCCGGAGGAAATTCCCACTTTGCCGCCGCCAGCCGCCGCCGCTAAAGACAGCGCGGAGGAACCGTGCTTTCCGATTGCGTCTACTATCAAATCCTTTGCATACACATTCTTCTTTGCGCCAGCAGAAGATATTTCCGCTGCCGTTGTCCGTTCAAGCGTCTCCCAGTTAGCTGACACACCCACAGATACCCCTGCTGCGGCTGCCGCCCCTATGGAAGGCGTACCCGTGAAGGAGCCAATATTGGCATAGTCTATGGCATTAACATTTACATGGGAATATTGGTCAGCGGAATTTAACCCCGCATCCTGGATTTTGGCCGTAGTTTTCCCCTCAATGGTGTTGAGGTTCACCGTGCCGTCAACATTGACGCCCACGCTGGAAGAAGCCGCCACACCGCCGGAGGACATCTGGGAAATCAGGGTATGGGTGGCAGAACTGTCCACCACGATGCCGGTCTTATTTTCCTCGGTACGGCTTTCACTGAGTTTGGTTCTGTCCGTGGTGAGATCCAGTTTGTCCGTGGTAAAGAGTTTGTCGTCCTGTGGACGGGTAACTTTAATAGCGTCCTCATCTGCAGCCGTCAGCGAGCCGCCTTTTACCTGCGCATTGGTGTCGCCGGTAATCTTGTTGATGGACACTGCCGCGCCAATTCCCACCTTGGTATTGGCGCCAATGGCAAAGCCGCCGGCAAAGTTGTAGAGACGGTCATCACTTTGGGACACTACGCCCACACTGTTATTGGAGGTGAGCTTTTGGTTCTTGATAATGGCATCCACGTTGTTGCCCATATAGTTGTAACTGCCGGAGCCGGCAAAGGCAACCTGACCACCTACGCCGATTAGTCCCCCAACGCCTACGGAATGAATATCAGCATCACCGGCAGCCCGCACCTGCGTAAGACCAGCATTAACCACAGTGGTGCCACTTTCCGTAGCCATTTCCGCCTTGGTATTCTGATTCATACGATTGATGGCAACGCCTGCAGCCCCCTTCACCTGCGACATGATATCCACGCTGCCACCAACGCCCACGGTATTGATTTTACTCTTGGTATCTGCCGTAACATTGATGGCCGGATGATAGGACTCCTTGCTTGCGTTGATGTTCGTGTTGTTCATGGCAGCGAAGCTGTCCTTGTAGATATCCGAGACAGCTGCCCCACCCTGAAGATTGAAGAAATTTTTGCCCCAGCTCACACCAAAACCTGCCCCCACGGTGATAACGCGGGACTTTTCCAGTTCGTTATTGCCATTCTTCCTGCTGTCCGTTGTGGATACTTCAATCCTGCCGGCCTCGGTGGTGGTAATATCGGCATGGTTGATTTCTGCCCGGAGTCTCTCCTTGTTGCCGCTGGAACCAACAGCCGTATAGGCCACGGCACCACCCACGCCCACTTTCTTGCCGCCAACGGACACACTGCCCGCCACGGTGGTCTTTTTCGTCAGTTCCGCAGCCGTGACGGAAAGTTCCTTCACGTTGTCCAGTTTGGTATTTTCGCCTGTGGTCTTGCCATCAATGACGCTTTCCGTATTGCTGACGCCGCGGTTAATGGCCACGGTTCCCACTGCGCCCAAAATTTCCTTATCGATATTCACATTTACGCCGCCGGCCACAGCCAAAGCCTTGCCCTGATTCGTGGCTGCCAGTTTGATGGCATTATCCGTTCCGGTAAGTGTGATATCATTGTCCGTCAGATAAGTTCCGGTAGTATTGTTGAGGGAATTGTAGGCCAGTGACAGCCCCATAGCCATGCCCTTTCCTCCGGCTGCTTCTCCGGCAATATTGATGATGGAACTTTCGTTTTGCACCTGTTCGCTGATGTTTTTGCCCGTAATGGTATTGCCTGCAAAGGTGACCTTGGTATCATTTTTCAGGTCATTCCAGCTGCCGGAACCGGCGCCATTAAACGCCTTGCCGCCAATAGCCACACCTGCGCCCACAGAAACAATGGTCGCATCACTTACGGCTTCACCATTTAGCGTATCTGCCGTCAGGACAGAATTTTTTACGTCTGCGGCAATATCATTTTTCACATAATTGTAGGCAATCCCTGCGCCCACACCGGCCTTGCCGTTCCAGCCGCCGGCCATGGCCGCCGTGATGGTAAGGCTTTGATTCTGGCCCAGTTTCTTCTTGGCTGCAACTTCTTCACTTGCCGCTTCACCTGCGACCTTACCTTCATCTGTATTTTGGGCATGATCATCCAGAGAAGATGCTGCGCTATCTGTATTGAGATAGCTCTTGCCGGTAGTGTCTATCCCTTTGTCTTCCAGCGTCTGCTTGTTATTCTTATCGGCATCCGCCGCATCTTTCAACAGGGATTTGCTCTTACTATCAAGTTTAGCATCGATTTGCTGTTTTTCCTCATTGCGCTCAGCATCGCTCTTAATGACAGGAATCTCCCCTGCCCTGACGTTTACGGTACCTGCTTTAAGTCCCGCACCGGAAACACCGGCGATATACGCCTGGGTGGTGTTTTTCACACTGCCATAGGCAAACGCACCCTCGAAACCATAACCGCTGCTGCCACCGGCATAGGTTGCCGCCAGAGCACCGTTAATCTGGGTAGTGCCTTTCTTTGCATCCACCGTGACCGACTGGAATTTATTGGCATAGGTACCGCCGCTGATCCCGCTTATCAGGTTGTTTTCCAGATTGCTGATAGCTGCCGCGCCGCCCACGCCTGCATTGGTGCCGCTGCCGCTGCTTGAATTTGCCGCAAGCCCCCCCGCAATCTGGAAGTCCGTACCGGTGGCCTTATTGGCAAGCGTGCCGTTTTCTCCTGCCGTTATGACATTATCCAGCATCAGGGCATGAATATCCTGTTTGGCTTTGTTATAGTATACGACACCTGCCCCGGCAACATTGGTGCCACTGCCCTGGGAGGCGCTGACCCCCATACCGGCTGCCGCTTCAATACCTAGTTTGGCTGCTGTATTTTTGACAGACTCCACCTGCTGCAGCTCAGAATTGCGCAAAATGGCATCCACATCCCGCGCCGAACTGTTCATGGCAAAAGTACCGCCAATGCCCACCTTGGTGGAGCCGCTGCCCGATTTCAGGGAATGTTTTATATCCGTACCGCCCAGCGTAATCGCGCCCAAAATATCCGTAGCTGAAAGCGCGGCGGAAGACACAGATGCCCCTGCCGTATTTTTTACGGTCACATTATTCAAAATAGCATCCGTCCGCCCGCCTAACAAGGTCAGCGCGACACTGCCCTCGATACCGATAGTGGCTCCCGCACTGGCAGATGAACCAGCAGCAGGTGCAGCCCCTTCCTCCTGCGAAGGTGCTGCGTCCGGATTGGTGGCCTTGCCTGCTTCTTTACCGGCGTTGGCAGCAGTCGGAGCTGCTCCCTCGTTCTGAGAAGATACTTTATCCTGTTCCAAATCTTCCGTATTCTTCTTGGCAGCATCTGCCCCTTCTTTGCCCTGCTTGGACCACTTTGTCCACTTTTCGGAGTCCTTACGGCTGTCTGCATCTTCGCCTTTATCCGCAGCGGTTCTGGACACGACCTTGGCCTTGGCATCGTTTTGCAGCATACCGGTAGTCAGCGCCATCATGGTAAGACTGCCCGTCTCGATACTGCCTTTGACCGCACCGGACTGCCCCAGTTTGCCCGTGAGCTTGTCGCCTGCGATACTTTGCGCCAAAGCCGTATCCTGATAGATTTTCTGCGCAGCTTTTTGTGCATCCGTGGAACTGCCGGAAGGCGCACTTATCCCCTTGCCGTTGTCGCTGACCATGGTCAGGCTGTTCACATCATAGTTAACAATCCCCACGCCGATGCCAAAGGCCTTGGAGCTTTCCGCGCCCTCAAAGGAGCTGCGAGCCGAATTGTCAATATTCGTACCGTTAGTCGCCGTAATCAGCGTAACGGGTGCCGTGATTTTACTTTCATCATCCAGTGACACAATGCTGTTGCTGTCGCCGTAGGAAAGGGCAACCATACCGGAAATGCCCAGAGAATCCCCTTTGCCGGCATTTTGGACCTCGTTCTTGGCATCGAGGGAATTAGCCGCCGAAATGCGGCTCATGCCTGAAAGGCCTGTTCCGGTAAGCTCAACGCCCTTACCTGCCATGATCAGGCTGTTGCTGCGGATATTTTGCAGGCCGACAGTTGCGCCAATGCCTGCTTTGTTGTTTTCTTCCTTTGCACCATATTCGCCCTTGACATTGGTCGTGGCATCCGCCGACAGATTAACAGACTTCCCCTCGGTCTTGCTCTGCTGTCCCAAAAGGATAATGGCATTGTTCTTCTGGGTATTGATACCTACCGAACCGTCCAGCACTACCGTGGCCGGCGTATTTTCAGCGGCCCCCCCCTCAGAGCTCACCGCATAGGACAGGAGGCTCGTTTCTTCGCTGTCATCAGCCTTCTTGTATTTGCCCATACCGGCCTGAGCATCCAGTTTTACCGCATCATCGCCCTTGATTTGGGCAGACTTTGCCCCCTCGTTATCCAGCAGAATTTGCGCATTGTTCTGCACATTGCTGACCATTACCGCTGCCCCGATTTCCACCTTGGCAGAGTTGGCCTGAGCATTTTTCACCGTAAATTGCAGACTGTTTTCATTGTCCTTGGAAGCCGTCAGCAAGGCACCAGCCGCCATATTTACCGCACCGGTCAATGTTTCCGACCCTTCAGGTTTCGCCGCCGTAATGACTGCGTTCTTCCCCAAGGTAACATTGGCATTATTCTGATTTAACAGCACGCCTGCACTGGCACCAAGGCCAAAAGCGGAGGTTTTGGCGGCATTGCCGCCGCCCTCATTGGTGCCCTCCACCTTGTCCTTGACATCCTTTATACCGCCTTTGCCATCGGCACCTGCGGCGTCCTTTGTCTTGTCATCATCAGCCGGATCTACTGAAGCATCCTTGATTAACTGCGTGGGGTCAATAGATTTTTTCTCACTTTCCTGCTCGTCCTCCGATTTTTCCGCAGCGGACTTGTTTTTCTCCTCCTCAGCAGCATTATCGTCCTCATCCTTCTGGGCTTCGCTTTCCTCTGCCGTGTCCTTGCCCCTGTTATTGTCCGTTGCAGGTTTCACCGTATTGTCCACCGTCATTTTCAGGCCCGTGGTATTGTTCTCTGCCTTGATTGCAAAATCTCCTGCTGTGAGCGCGCGGTCTATGCTCACATCAGCACTGGTGTCATAGTTGGCCACGCCCACGTTGGAAACCACATAGCTTGCAGTCCCTACTGCGCCTGCGTTGATATTGACATCGCTGTTCGTGACCGCTTCTATAGCGGCCTTGCCCTGCTCTGCCGAAAAGACCGCTGTATTGGTCGGATTATTTAACTTCACCTTGGCCTTGGTATCGCCCGTCAGAACGGCCACGCCTACTGCTACGGCATTACCCTCGCCACCGCTGCCGATTGCGGAAAGTTCCGCTTTCGTGTCCGCGTTGGCCGCGATTTTAATCCCATTGCCAGTTTCACCATCTGCTCCCGAAGCCGTCAAATTGCCGTCAATGACCACATCTGCCGCATTGTAGACACGGGAAACCGCCACTGCTGCTACGGCCTTGGAACCGCCAGGAACGGTCTTGCCTTCGCTGTCCTTTTTATTCGCGCCCGCAGGCACAGTGATGCCTTGCGCTATTTCCACCTTGGAATTAGCGGCAATATCGATATTATTAGCCGTAATGGTACTGTTCTCCCCGATATTGACAGACGCTTTGTTCTTCTTGCTGGAATAATTGACAAACAGATACTTGTTCGCGCCGGCTTCTTTGCCTGCCAGCTTGTCAATAGCGCCATCAAGCAGGGTTTTGTCATCCCCCAGAATAATGCCCTTCAATGTTTGCGTGAGGCTCATGGGGGTGCTGTCCTCATAAGTGCTGGTGCTCTCCGCCGTAATCTTGACGGCGCTGTCACTGCTGCTTATTTTGACGCCCTTGCTCGTTGCATCCTGCCCGATGTTAACGGCAGCGGTAATATCCGTAGAGCGGTCACTCCAACGGATGAGATTAGTATCCGTGACGGCAGACTCCTGCTTCGCCGTCAAAATGATATCGCCGCCCGAACCTGCGACAACAGCTGTGACGTTATTCAAGTCTGCACTTACCGTATCTCCGGCATTGATTTTTACCAAATCCTTGAAATCAAGGTTCTTCGTGCTCTGCAGCACAGCACCGTCCTTGATATTGATGATCCCTGCGCCCAGCATAATGCCGCTATGGGTATTAACCTGCCCGCTTATGTCAATCGTCTTGCCATTGGCATAAGTCTTGAGGTTGTTAATAGCCTCAAGTGTAATATTATTTTCCGTATTGTATAAATTTTCAAACTCTTTAGAGGCGGGAATAAGACCTGTGAACTGCCCGGCATTAATGACCCCTGAAGCCCCTACTGCAATACCATCAGGGCTAAGGAAAATCAGATGACCGTTAATCTTGCCATCCTTGATGCCATTTACAATACCATCTATGCTGATTCTATTCTGCACAAGATTAGCCAGCGTAGAGGAATTGCCAAACAGCAGATTGGCAATATCGCCACTGGCCAAATTAAATTTTTCAAAACGATTATAGGCCAAAGTCCCGGTATCTTTTTGCGGCGAGATACTGTAAACATTCCCTGATTGAGCAATTTTACCTGCATCACTACTCTCCTTGGGCACAATCTCTGTTGCCGCCTCACTAAGACCATAGGGGTAGGCCATAAAGCCTACCGCCAAGGCCAGCGAACTAAGTATCCTCTTCTGCTGCCGTTTTTTGGCAAAGGTTCTCCTGCGCTCCCGCCGCGGTGTCCATTCCATACTGGTGGAATTATCCCAAGCCTGTCCCACTGGGGCTTCATCATATTTATATCTCATGATATGCACCTGCTTCCTTACATTCATCCTTGCAATAATGTCGGCAAAAACTCTCCCATCCGGCCTAAAATTTCACGATATATGATTTTTCTCTAAAATATTTATCGACTGCTTTTCCCCTACTTTAGTAAAAAGTTAAAAAGTTGCCGACAGTGAAAAATCTACCCGCGTACTGTCCACACTTGTTTCGTAAAAATCCTTTTTTATGGGGAAACCCACAGATAATGTGCTGTATAATTGCTTGTACCTTGCTTCCAGCCCCAGGCCGGCACTCAACAATGTCCTGTGCTCCATGCCTGTTACCCCGCTTATTGTGCCCCAGTCAACAAAGGGAAAGAGCGAAAAACGCCGTGCTTTGTCCAAAGGAACATGATACTCCAGATTCGCCGTCATTCCCTTGGGGCCGCCAATAAAGCCTTCCTCATAACCGCGGACACTGGTTACACCGCCGATAAAAAAGCGGTCTGAAGACGCCAGATAATCCTCCGAACTCCACTGACCCTCCAGACGGGCCTGCCAGAACTGACCGCCGCCATAGCGTTTCTGCCAGAAGGAACTGAGCCGATAGAGATTCGCCGAATCAGAGTTCCCATCAATATCGCGGCGCTTAGCAAAAACAAAGGAATGTTTGTGATAGAACACGCTGGAGTTTCCGTAATGTGTAAAAGACACATAGGGAATCACGCGGTTAATCTTGTCATCCGTCCAGGACACAGAGCCATACCCCCAATCCGTTTTGGAGGTCTGATAGATATACTGCAAGCCCGTCTCATGGCGTGAGTGCGCCGTGATGTAAAAAGGCAACCGCCAGTTAAGGGAAAAAGACTGCGCTTTCCCTCGTACACCCAAGTTTTTCAGTTCCCCGTTGGTGATTTTCGTGCGATTACCTGAATAATTAAGGTCTAAGCGCATCCCCCGCTGCGAAAGCGGAATGCTATAGCCCATAGTCCATGCCTTAGTCCCCTGACTGCGGATAAAACTTCCCCGCAAAGCATCCCGATAACCTGACAGACTCCGCATGGCATAGAAAATCCCCTGACGCCAGCGGCCACTGTTGTCATAACCATCATTATCCAGATAAAGCGTCACTGTCTGATTCTGTGGTTCTAAGGCGATGATTTCATAATCCGTCGTCCCTTCCGCAGCACCGGGTTTTATCACTACCCGCAGCTGGATGTCATTAGTGCCATGAAACCAGCGCAAATCCTTGTTCAGCTTGGCAATATTGGCAATCTCGCCCGGCTTCAAGCCCAACCGCCCCGTGATGTAATTTTCTCTGGTACTGCGATTGCCGCTTACAGAAACATTCTCCGTCCGGCCTTCTACGAGCCGGACTTTGGCCACGCCGTCGTGAATCCGCCGATTCAGCACCGCACCGCAGGTCATATAGCCCTTCTCGCGATACAAAGCCGTGATTTTATCGGTCATCTCCAGCAGGTCCTTCGCCGTAATCTGCCGTCCGATATAAGCCTCCGTAACCGCTTGCAGTTCCTCCTGCGTAAGAATCGCCGAGGGATTCCACTCCACTTTTTTCAATTCAAAATGAATTTCTGTATCGGCGTTCTCCGAGGAGGACGCTTCGCCCTGCTCCACCTGGGACTTTCTGGCGGCTTCATCCTCCGCAATCTGCTCGCGCACCTGTTCCCGTTCTATATCCCTGCGGTCACGTTCCATCTGCATACCAGCAATATCTGTAGGATTGACAGCTGCCTCCACAAGCGTCTGACCAGCCCCCATAAAACCTAGCGCAAGCGCCATAATAAATGAATAAGTATCATATCGTTTCATTCGCATATTCCCCAGCTTTCCCCAAAAAGTTTACCTTTCCCCCACCACGGCAGGGGAAAAAGGAGATACTCCCCCTTTATATCATTATAATATAATTATTCAAACTTTTCTACAAAAAGCTCCCCCCATATTCTAAAAAAATGTGCTGACCACATTTAAATTGCGGTCAGCAATCTTTTCAGTCTTATGTCTTATGTATTTATAGCTGTGTTGGTGCAAGTTCCGCCAGCCGCTGCTCTAAGTCCATAAGCCTGGGTTTCAATTTATCCCTGTCATAAGTGATAAGCAGGGAGCCCGTCACCGTGTTTATGCAGGCAGATTTTACCCCCGTAAAGGACTGGATATAATCCTCCAGCGGCTGCTGCCAGTGTGGATTAGCCGCAAGCAAGCTGCTGCGCAGGCGCACCCGGCCGGGTACATAGGCATCTACCTGAAAGCTGTCCACCAGTTCCCAGAATGGCTCAGCAGATTTTTCCTCAGCCTTGGACTTGCAGCCAAACAGCCTGCAGGCATCCGCTTTCATCTTCTTATGATGCTGCCAGCCGTGAAAAAAAGTCAACGCCGCCCAGGCAATGCCAAAACCGGCGTGCAGATTTTTCCCTGCCTTCAGTGTGGCAATAGTGCCTAGCGAAGCCACCGTCAAGGGCAGACCCAAAGGTAAATTCTTCAAATCACACTGCATATTAATCCCTCTTTTCCCGCGTTACGCTGTCCGGCGGTTGCGGGCAAAGAAGCCCTGCCTGCCGCTGTTTAAGATACGACAGCTATTAAGTACAACCGCAAGGGTTGCGGTATTGTGAATCACCGCCGCCCACAGCGGACTTATCTTGCCCAGTGCGCCTAAGAGCATCGCCGAAGAATTGACGAGAATCGTTGCCATGAAATTTTGACGCACCAAATCCATCGTGCGGCGTCCTAACTGCAGGGTTTCAATCAGGCGT
>ODAI013299098.1_pt1 | contig 13010 bp, 9 predicted proteins | sample 1539321 | NCBI WGS metagenome assembly ODAI01 (sample SAMN02144231, study PRJEB22623) | gut metagenome | biome: sheep rumen | host: Ovis aries | place: New Zealand | reverse complement strand
CGACCGGAAAGCCCCCTAACAGGGCGTTAAGCTAAGATTGATTTAAGCACTTACTTTGGGCGTATATATAGTTTTTGCACTTTTGAAAATCAGCGGAAACAAAACTTATAGTCCACGCTTACTATGGCGTGCGCCCAGCCGTGCGGCGAGCACCGGCGAGCACCGGCGAGCACCCTTTACTTTTTCTTGGATTTATGTTATACTCAATAAAAACACTGATTTGAGATGGTACAATGGAAAATGAAATATATCTCGGGCAGCCTGAATACACGCTCAGGCGGCTTGAACTTAACAGCGGCGCTCTCTGGTACGTGTGCATAGCTCCTGTCTTCGGGCTGTTCCTCGAGAGGTATGCAGGCTCTTATATAGTGGGCGCGGCACTCTGGATAGGGTGCGTTGTTTCAATGCTCATAGCGGAGCTTATTGATCTGCACCTCGTTTCAAAGAGCGGGTACGATACCTCAAAGCTGAGGCTGTGGATATGGCTGTTCCCGGTTTATGTTATGAAGCGTGAGCGCCTTTGCGGCCGTGACATTTTAAAGTGCGCTCTGTGCGCATTCGTTTGCCTGATGGCTCTGGTGCTAAACGGCTTTGTCAGGAGCATCAGCATCGACGGTGACTATCTTACCGTTTCGGTGCAGAACACTAATGTCGGCTCGCTCGATAATTTCACGGGTACATCTGCAAGGGTGATAGGTGATTGTGTTACGGCCTATCTCGGCGATGATGCCGCGTGGTCGAACGAGAAAACCGCTGACACCGTATGGGAGATAACGGCTACGGGTGAGCATGACGGGGCGCAGTATGAGGTAGTCTTTTCCGTGGGCTATGACGGCTACGCATATCAGAGCCTTTCTCTGGAGCGGCTCGTAAAAGACGGCGAAGAGCTTCACGAGGACGACTTTTCAGACCTTGCGCGGATAATTTTCATAGACGATGAGCAGACTGACACAGGATCGTCAGCCGAAAGCTCAGACAGTGAATAATAAAACAAGCTCTGTTCATTTTCAGAACAGAGCTTTATTTTACAGCATTCTTTTAATGACCGTTATCGGGTTTCCGTAGTATGAGAACGTTGCAACGTTTGAGATAACTATTCCCGTTGCCGAGTTCTGTGCGTGGACCATCATTCCGTTGCCTATGTAGATAGCCACGTGATATATGCTCGAATAGCTTGACCCGCCGAAGAAGATGACGTCACCCGGCTGCATATTGCTGTAGGGTACCGTCGTTCCGTAATTTGCCTGAGATGCCGCATAGTGAGGCAGATTGTAGCCCACCTGCGCAAATGACAGCATCACCAGTCCCGAGCAGTCGCAGGCTCTGTAGCTTGCTCCGCCCCATACATAGCTTCCGCCGACATTGCTCTTAGCATACGAAAGCACAGTATTTATCTTGCTTGAATCTCCTGTCTGTACAGGTGCCGGCGCAGCAGTGGTCGTAGTGGCCTTTGTGGTCGCCTTGGTTGTTGTCGCAGGCTTTGTCGTTGTGGTAACATGGGCGGCGGTAGTTGTCTGCGAGGGTGCTGCCGTTGTCGTCTGTGACGGCGCAGGCTCCTCGGCAGTCTTCTTTGTAGTGGTCGTCGCCTTTGTGTCGGCAGGGTCATCTGGCGCCGCAGTCTGTGAAGTCACCGCGCCTGCCGTCGTTCCGGCAGTGGTCGTAGTCGCCGCAGTCGTAGTTGCCGCCAGCGACGATACCTTTGCATATTCTCCCGTAACGTAGTCGTAGCTTGCACTCAGCTCGTCCCTGCCTGCCTGCAGTTCACCTATAAGCTCTCCCGATTCCTCTTCGAGCTTAACAAGCTCAGCCTGCTCGTTGGCAAGCTCCAGCTGTTTGTCCGAATACTCCTGAGTTTTCTCTGCAAGTGCCACAAGCTCATCCTCGAGCAGTGCCTTGGATGCCTGCAGCTTATGATATTCATCAAGCAGAGCATCAAGCTCCTGCTTGTCATGCTTAGCCACTCTGGTAACGAGCTCAGTCCTCATCAGTACGTCAAAAAAGTCGCCCGAATCTATTATCACATCAGCATAGGTGTTCGTGCCGCCTGCGATGTAAAGCGTCCTGATACGCTGCATATAAGCTTCCTTCAGCACGCTGATAGTCTCCTCATGCTCCTCTATCTCGGCAGAGGTCTTCAGCTGCTTTCCGTCAAGCTCGGCCATCTCGTATTCAAGCTCCAGCGCGTAAGCGTTCACGCTCTCTATCTTGTCATTGAGCGCGTTGTACTTTTCCTGCAAGGCCGCAAAATTATCCTTTTCCTTTGCAAGCTTTTCATCAGCCGCCGCAATTTTCTCATCAAGCTCGGCCTGCTGCTCTTTAAGCTCTGCAAGCTGCTCGTTATAATTTCCGTTGTCGGCGCTTACCGGCGTCTGCCTGCCGCTTCCGGCATCTGAAAACGCACTCAGCGCTATTATAAAGGCCGCACATAGCGCAGCCGCTTTTTTTACTGCATAATGCTTTTTCATTTTGTTCTCCGTTCAGATAGTCTGTGTAACTGAATTGTAATCATTATACCACAAAATACCCTGCTTGTCAATCGCCGGGAGGGGCATTTTTGTGTACTTTGTATGTAAATAAGAATAAAAATTGTTCATATTTACGAAAAAGTTTTTTCTTTAACCTATTGAATTTTTTGAAGAAATGGTATATAATTATATAGTACGGTCAACTCATTTTGTGCATTTTGACAATTCAGGGCGATCCGTGACTGATCGCAGTCCAGCCAGCCTGACCGTAAAATCCATATAAGAACAGGAGCGATCAAATTGAAAAAATATGACAGCACGAAGATCAAGAACATTGCCATAGCAGGCCATGCAGGCTCTGGCAAGACGTCACTTACCGAGGCACTGCTTTTCAAGAGCGGCGCGACCGACAGGCTCGGAAAGGTTCTTGACGGAAATACGGTTTCAGACTACTATCCCGATGAGATCACGAGAAAGTGCTCAGTATATACATCTCTTTCATCACTTGAGACAGGCACCTACAAGGTTAACCTGCTCGACACTCCCGGCCTTTTTGATTATGAGGGCGAGGAGATCGAGGGCATTTTTGCCAGCGGCTGTGTGCTCATTACAGTTTCTGCGAAGTCAGGCGTAAAGGTCGGCACACATAAGGCTTACGACCACGCAAAGGCAATGGGCAAGCCTGCAATGTTCGTTGTTACAAAGCTTGATGATGACAACGCAAACTTCAATAACGTTCTCACACAGTTAAAGGCTGAGTTCGGTCCTACCGTTTGCCCTGTTGTAGTACCTGTAATTGCCGACAGAAAGATAGTTTCTTATGTTAACCTCATAGAGATGAAGGCTTACAGATATGATTCAGGCAAGGCTGTTGAGACAGATATGCCTACAGCTGAGGTCTCTGACAAGATGGAATACCGTATCGACGGTCTGAGAGAGGCTGTATCCGAGGCCGTTGCCGAGACCGACGAGGAGCTTATGGATAAGTTCTTCTCCGGCGAGGCATTCACTCAGGATGAGCTGGTGGACGGTATCCACAACGGACTTAATCAGGGTCTTATCACTCCTGTTGTATGCGTATCTGCTGCAAACCTTGAGGGTATAGATATGCTCCTCAAGGAGATCGACCTTCTTCTGCCGGCACCCTCTGAGAAGGACGCTATGGTAGGGGAGACCGCTGCCGGTGAGGCCACAGAGATCACCTGCACCGAGAGCGACCCGATGTCAGCTTTTGTGTTCAAGACCGTTGCTGACCCATATGTCGGTAAGATGTCATTTATGAAGGTGTTCTCAGGAAAGCTCACCCCTAACAGCGAGGTAGTGAACGCAACTACCGGCACGACTGAAAAGGTCGGCAAGCTGGTAACTCTCCAGGGCAAGAAGCAGACAGACGTATCTGAAGCTTGCTGCGGCGATATAGTTGTTGCTGTGAAGATGAACGTAAACACCAATGATACTGTGTGCGACGCTGCAAGAGTAGTTAAGTTCGCACCGATGACCTTCCCGAACCCAGGCTACAAGGTATCCGTTAAGGCTGCAAAGCAGGGCGATGAGAGCAAGATCGCATCTGCAATGGCAAGGATAATGGAGGAGGACAGAACCATCACCTATGAGCTTGACAGCTCTACAAATGAGATGATCCTCTCAACTCTCGGCGGTCTCCAGCTTGATTCTATCGTCGGCAGGCTTGAAGGCACCTTCGGCGTTAAGGTAGTTACCGACACGCCTAAGATCTCCTACCGTGAGACCATAAGAAAGAAAGTCAAGGTTCAGGGCAGACACAAGAAGCAGTCCGGCGGCCATGGCCAGTACGGTGACGTATGGATAGAGTTTGAGCCTTGCGTATCTGACGAGCTCATATTTGAGGAGAAGGTATTCGGCGGAGCAGTTCCTAAGAACTTCTTCCCGGCAGTTGAAAAGGGTCTCCAGGAGAGCGTCAAGCACGGTATACTTGCGGGCTTCCCGGTAGTAGGCCTTAAGGCTATCCTTGTTGACGGTTCCTATCACCCTGTTGACTCCTCTGAAATGGCGTTCAAGATGGCAGCATCTATCGCATATAAAGAGGGTATGAAGCAGGCTGATCCTATCCTGCTTGAACCTATCGGTTCTCTGAGCGTTCTCGTTCCCGATGACAACACCGGTGATATGATGGGCGAGCTCAACAAGAGAAGAGGCAGAGTTCTCGGAATGAACCCTGCTGACAAGAAGGGCATGACCGAGATAGTTGCCGAGGTACCTATGGCTGAGATGTCAGACTTTACGCTTCTTCTCAGGCAGGTAACACAGGGTCAGGGCACATTCACCTTTGAAAAGGCAAGATATGAGCCGCTGCCGGCTAACCTAGTTGCAGACGTTATCGCAAAGAATGCAGTTACAGAATAAGTAATATTAAAGCCTCCCTTAATGGGAGGCTTTTCGTTTATATCAGCATAGGCTGCAGCTGTCTGCCGGCCAGAGCAGCTTCAACTGTTTCAGGCAGAAGAGAGAAGTCAGCAACAGCAGACCTGGGCTTAGCTTCAAAGTTATCCTGTCCGTAGGGAACAAAGTAGTAATGCCGCATAGACTGCAGCTTTCCGATGTTAGCGGCACAGGCAGCAAGCGCGTCATTGGTCGAAATTGCTATCACAACAGGTCTTTCGTTTCTGATATGGCTCTTTACCGCCATTGCCGCAGGGGTGTCAACTATACCGGCTGCAAGCTTAGCCGCAGTGTTAGAGGTGCACGGCGCCACCGCCATTATATCGCAAAGCCCCTTGGGGCCTATGGGCTCGGCGTCCTCTATAGTCATGATGACCTTTCTCCCCGCGATCTGTTCAAGCCTTTTGACATTCTCTTCAGCCGTGCCGAAGCGTGTTGACATTGACGCCGCGTTGAATGACATTATCGGCACCAGCTCTGCACCAAGATCAGCAAGAGCCTGCGCCGATACGAACGCCTTGTCAAAGGTGCAGAACGACCCCGTCAGGCAGTAGCCGATCTTTACGCCTTTTAATGACATTTGTTTTTCTCCTTTCCAACAGCCCGGGTACTCACTCCCCGGACTCGTTCAAAATGCTCACCGCTGTTTTTGCGATCATCTCTCCTGCTGTCACAGGGGCACATTTTCCCGGCAGGCCGAGCGCGTGTATGCACCTGAGCCCCAGTCCTTTTCCTGCCTCAAAGTCAGTTCCGCCCGGCTTTGATGCAAGGTCTATTATGAGACATTTTTTGCTGCAAAGCGCAAGGGTATCGCCGTCAAGAATGAGAGCAGGGACCGTATTGATTATCAGGTCATATCTGCCGATCCTTCCGCCCAGCTGTTTAAGCTCAAAAGCTCCGCAGCCCCTTAGCTCAAAGGCTGCGAGGGCGTTTTTGTTTCTCGCAGTGATATCTGTCACGGCACCCACGGCGGAGAACAGATCGGCGCAGGCCGAAGCAACTCTTCCGGAGCCGATTATCAGGCAGCGGCTGTCTCTTACGGTAATGGCAAGCTCTCTCAGCGCGATCTCCAGAGCTCCCTCAGCGGTCGGGATAGTGTTTCTGAGTACAAGCTCCTCGCGCTTCATATAATCGCATACCTTGAACCCCATAGACGAGAAATACTCCGTCATACACGGGTTCATCGTTCCGCCGATGACCACAGCCCTGTCTTTCAGCAGAGGAGATATCTTCTCACAGCTGACATTTTTATCACGGAACACAGAGACGTCCAGCCCCTTGCTCCTGATGATACCGAGGATAAGCATATCTGCCTTTTCGCTCATAGCATCAAGAGAGGGCAGCACAACGGTGCCCTGTCCGTCATCGGTGATACCGTAAGTACAGACCCTGAAATTCTTTGACAGAGCCTTGGCTGTATATGTCATTCTGCTGTCGCCGCCGACGCAGAGGATAGTTTTATCTTTCATATCAAAGGCCTCCTTATAGTCTTATTAAATAATATGCGCTGGAATAGGATTGTGTTCATCAGATGCAGCCCCCTATTGACTTGAAAACAGATAAGTGTTAAAATATAAAAAGACCGGACGGAGGTGCTTTTAATGGTACGTATTTTTTCAGACAGCACAAGCGATCTTTCAGATGAGCAGCTCGATCGCTATAATATAACTCTGCTGCCGCTTTATATAATTCTCGGCGATAAGGAATACAAGGACAGAGTAAATATCACTCCTGCGGAAATCTTCAGGTGGTCAGATGAGAACAAGACCACCCCGAAGACCTCTGCGGCCTCGCTGGAGGACGTTCAGGCTCTTCTCAGACCTGCACTCGATGCCGGTGATGATATCGTGGCGTTTTCTATTTCTTCTGAAATGTCCAATATGGGTAACGTTATCTGCCTTGCTGCACAGGCGCTTGACGCTGAGGACAGAGTACACTATATAGATTCGAGAAACCTTTCAACAGGCATAGGCCTTCTTGTGGTTGAAGCTGCCGAAATGGCACAGAAGGGCAGCTCAGCCAAAGAGATAACCGACCATATCACATCTCTTATCCCGAAGGTGAGGGCAAGCTTTGTTGTGGATACACTGACCTACCTTCACAGGGGCGGCCGCTGCAGCGGTCTAGCCGCTATGGCGGGAAGTGTTCTCCGCCTGCACCCGAGGATCCATGTGAAGGACGGCATAATGGGCGCCGGAAAGAAATACCGCGGACGCTACAGTGACATCATAGTTACCTACGCCGAAGAAATGGAAGACCAGCTCAGAAAGGCGCGTCCCGAAAGAGTCTTTGTCACTCATACTGTCCCCGATGATGACAGGGCATCGGTAGATAAGGTCTGTGAGTATCTTCGCTCACTGAACTATTTTGATGAGGTCATAGAAACCAAGGCCGGAGGAGTGATATCCTGCCATTGCGGCCCCGGAACATTAGGCGTGCTTTTTATCGAAGGCAGCTAGTATATTATATTTTAAAGCAGCTCTCTCAGTACCCTGAGGGAGCTGCTTTTTGTCAATTTGAATATTAGCAGATCAGCCTATCAGCCAGTCATACATCTCCTGATACTTGTTTGCAGAGGTCTGCCACGAGAAATCCTGAGCCATTCCCGACTTGATTATGCCGTTCCATTCATCGTGCCTGTCAGTGAAGATGTACTTTGCGAACATAACCGTGTTGTACATCTCGTGAGCATTATAATTTGCAAAGCTGAAGCCTGTGCCGGTGTGCTCAAACTGGTTGTAGGGCTGAACAGTGTCTTTAAGTCCGCCTGTCTCACGAACTATCGGCACGGTGCCGTATCTGAGAGACATCAGCTGAGAAAGACCGCACGGCTCAAACAGCGAAGGCATAAGGAACGCATCGCACGAAGCATATATCTTGTGAGAGAGCTCCTCGCTGTAGAAAATGTTTGCAGCTACCAGATGAGGATACTTTCCTGCAAAGTAGCGGAACATATCCTCGTATCTCTGCTCGCCCGTTCCGAGAACAACGAACTGGATATCCTGCTGGCACATTCTCTCCATCATATATGCGATAAGGTCAAATCCCTTCTGATCTGTCAGACGGCTGACTATACCCATCATAAACTTTCCGTCGTCCTGAGCAAGACCGAATTCAGCCTGGATAGCCCTCTTGTTATGTATCTTCTTCTCAAGCACGTTGTCGATGTTATACTTCACAGCTATCATGCTGTCGGTCTCGGGGTTGTATTCATCATAGTCGATACCGTTCACGATACCTCTGAGGTCATTGCTCCTTGCCCTCATAAGTCCGTGCAGCCCCTCGCCGTAGAATTCCGTCTTTATCTCTTCCGCATAGGTGTTGCTCACGGTAGTGATAGCGTCAGCATAAACGAGACCGCCCTTGAGCATATTTCCGTCAATGGTGCCTGTTTTCAGCTTGTCAGGAGTGCAGTAATATCCCGAGAGCCCTGCGATAAACTTGAACATATCGTAGTTATCATTGCCCTGGAATTTAAGGTTGTGGATAGTCATTACCGACTTTATCCCGCGGAAGAAATCTCCTGCCGCAAAGCTGTCATGGAGATAAACAGGTATAAGTCCTGCCTGCCAGTCGTGGCAGTGAATGACATCCGGGCGGAAGTCAATAACCGGCAGAGCCGAGAGCACGGCCTTGTCAAAATACATAAACTTCTCAACGTCCCAGTGATGCTCTGTGTAGGGCTTGTCGCCCGAGAAATAATGCTCATTGTCAATGAAGTAGAATGTAACTCCCTCAAGAACAGTTTTGAGCACTCCTACATATTCCTGTCTGCCTGACCAGTCCATATAAAAGTGAGTGACATACTCCATCTTGTCCTTCCATTCCTGCTTTATGCAGGCATACTTAGGCAGTATAACTCTCACGTCATAGTATTCCTTGTTGAACCTTTTCGGCAGAGAGCCCACAACGTCCGCAAGGCCTCCTGTCTTGATGAACGGTACACATTCCGATGATGCAAACAATACTTTTTTCATAGCTTGGTTTCCTTTCAAATATTTTCATTATATTTCAGCCGTTCCAGTATTTTCTGTCAAGGCTTCTGTACTGGACCGCCAGTGCTATATGCTTTTTGCCGATGCAGTCCTCATTCTCCATATCGGCAGCTGTTCTCGCTACCTTCAGTATCTTATCATATGCCCTTGCCGAAAGCCCGAGCTTTTCAAACACGTTTTCAAGCAGCGCCTTTGCGTCCGGGGTCATAGGGCAGGCCTCCTGAAGTATCTCGGGAGTCATTCTTGCGTTGCAGGTTATGCCCGTGCCCCTGAAGCGCCTGTTCTGAACGTCTCTCGCCTGCTGAACTCTCTCCCTGATGCGTGCCGATGCCTCCTCCTTATCAGCCGAGGACAGATCCGAGAACTCTACCGGCGCTACCTCAAGATGAATGTCGAACCTGTCGAGCAGCGGCCCCGAGATCTTTGACAGATACGTTGCTACCTGCTTCTGCGAGCAGATGCACTTTCTTGTCGGGTGGCCGTAATATCCGCACGGGCAGGGGTTCATCGCAGCTATCAGCATGAACGAGCACGGATAGGTTATGCTGCCTGCCACGCGCGAGATAGTTACCCTCTGATCTTCAAGCGGCTGCCTCAGTATTTCGAGAGCAGGCCTTGAAAACTCAGCCAGCTCGTCAAGAAACAGCAGTCCGTTGTGCGCAAGCGATATCTCTCCGGGCTTTGGCACCGAGCCTCCGCCCGATAACCCTGCCGCAGATACCGTATGGTGCGGTGATCTGAAAGGCCTTGCGGTAACTAACGGGTGCTCCTTGTCAAGCAGCCCTGCCACAGAATGTATGTTGGTGGTCTCTATCGACTCCTCGAACGTCATCGCAGGCAGTATAGAGGGCATTCTCTTTGAAAGCATTGACTTTCCCGAACCCGGCGGCCCTATCATCAGCGCGTTGTGACCTCCGGCCGCCGCAAGCTCCAGAGCTCTCTTTGCGGCCTCCTGCCCCTTTACGTCGGCAAAATCAAGTGTTCCGAAATAGCTGTCCGCAGGGGGCTCATACTTTTCGGCAGGCGGTATTGTGTTCCTGCCTCCGAAATGCGCCGCCAGCTCCGTAAGGGAAGTCACGCCGTAAACATCTATCCCTTCAACGACAGATGCCTCTCTTACATTCTCGGCAGGCACATAGATCTCTCTAAGCCCCGATCGCTGAGCCATTATAACCATCGGCAGAACGCCCTGTACCCCTCTTATCTCACCGCCGAGCGATACCTCACCGATGAAAGCAGAATCATCTAAGTTCTCGTCCCTTGCAAGCCCTGCAACTCTCAGCAGCGCCACCGCTATCGGCAGATCGTATACCGAGCCTGTCTTTTTGACATCAGCAGGCGCAAGGTTTATCATCATTTTGGCTGAGGGCATCTTTATCGCGCTTGAACGCAGAGCGCTCTTTATCCTTTCGCGGCTCTCTCTTACCGAGGCGTCCGCGAGCCCGACGATATCAAATGACGGCAGCCCTTTTGACGCTTCCACCTCAACGGTCACGGCAAAGGCATTCAGCCCGAACAGCCCTATACTGTTTATCTTCGCAAACATTACTCTGCGCTCTCCCTGTCGTCATTTATAATATCAGTGATCTCAAGCAGAAAATCGCTTATATCCTTAAAGACCTCGTCCTTGTTTATCTCGTTTACGAGCTCATGCCTTGCGCCCTCGTAAAGCTTCAGCTCAACATCGCAGCCCTGCTCGGCCATTTTTTCAAACACCGTGCGCACGCCCTTGCCATAGTTCCCGACAGGATCCTCTGTACCTGCTATCAGGAAGGAGGGGAGATCCTTTGGATAGTTCTCGAACCACTTTTTGTTGTTAACATACCATACGACCTTTGATAGGTTCTCATAACCGTTGATAGTGAACATAAACGAGCATTTGGGGTCTGCGTCATTCTTAGCTACCATCTCATCATCGCGTGAGAGCCAGTCCTTTGCTGTCTTTGGCTCAGCTATGCGGCTGTTGTAGCTGCCGAAGGCCAGTGCCGTCAGTGTTTTGCTGCGGTGTCTCTCGCCTTTTACGGCCTTTATCGAAGCCGAAGCCGTCAGCAGAGCAGGCGTACCTGCCACGGGACCGCCGGTGCCGCAGATGATGATGCCGTCAAGGGTCTTCCTGTGCTTTACCGCATAGGCACGCCCGAGAAAGCTTCCCATACTGTGGCAGAACATAAAGTAAGGCGCGTCAGGGTAGCTTTTCTTTATTATAGTAGTCAGCTTGTACATATCGCGCACACAGTTCTCCCAGCCCTCATCGTGAGAGAAATAACCATAGTCGTCCTCAGACGCTACGCTGTTTCCGTGGCCTAAATGGTCATTTCCGCATACAAGGTAACCAAGCTCCGTCAGATACTCAGCGAAGTGGTCATACCGCGTGAAATATTCGCACATACCGTGAACTATCTGCACAACGCCCCTTACCTCTCCCAGCGGAAAGCGTACATAATAGGCTATATCGTGAATACCGTCAGCAGACTTGAAGCTGCTTCTGAAATGAGTACAATTCATAATTATCTCCTTTCATACCATTATAATAAATCGATTATAACATATTCCCTGTGATTATTCAAGCATTTTTGTAAAAAATGACTATGTTTTTGGCGATATTTTTACCTCGCTCCCGCATCGGAAGGGAGGGGCGCGGCTGAGAGGGGCATGACAGCCGGAAAAGAGGCCTTGTTTCATCACGAAAAATTTACACTTCTCTAACAGAATGGTAATAGTAGAACTTTCGGGAAAATATCGGCCGTTTTTTGGCTAAATCGGAGAAAATCGGAAAAGCGGCCTTTAAGGACAGTAAAAACGCTTGACAAAGGGTTGAAATTCACGTATAATTTTATAATGTATCATAATAGCGTTTTATGCCCCTTTTTTGCTGAGAAGGTCTCTGATATGCCTTTGTGAGTGCGCAGAAAAGGGAGAAAATGCGGTCCAAATAGATTAAGGAGTGATCAAGCCTATGGTGAATGTCAAGGACGTGAAGCTTGGTAAGAATACCAGAAAGAGCTTTGCAAAGATCAATGAGGTGCTGGATATGCCTAACCTCATTGAGGTGCAGAAGAATTCTTATCAATGGTTCCTCGACGAAGGTCTGAAGGAGGTCTTCAGAGACATTTCCACGATTACCGATTACAACGGCAATCTGGAGCTTACTTTTGTCGGATACAGATTCGACGATGAGGCTAAATATTCTGTTGCGGAGTGCAAGGCCAGAGATGTGACCTATGCGGTGCCGCTCAGGGTTACGGCAAGGCTCAACAACACTGAGACGGGAGAGATAAAGGAGTCTGAGGTCTACATGGGAGATATCCCGAAGATGACCGAGAGCGGTACCTTTGTCATCAACGGAGCTGAGCGTGTTATCGTATCTCAGCTGGTACGTTCCCCCGGTGTTTACTACGCCTTTGACAAGGACAAGACAGGCAAGGATCTGTTCAAGACCACTGTTATCCCGAACAGGGGTGCGTGGCTCGAATATGAGATGGATTCAAACGATGTTGTCTATGTAAGGATCGACAAGAACAGAAAGATACCCCTCACAACTTTCATCAGGGCGCTGGGCATCGGCACCAACGAGGAGATCGAAGAGGTATTCGGACCTGACGAGAGACTTACCCAGACGATAATGCAGAAGGATCAGACTGCCAACAAGGAGGAGGCTCTTCTTGAAGTGTACAGAAAGCTTCGTCCGGGCGAGCCGCCTACGGTAGAGTCTTCCGTTCAGCACCTGAACAATCTGTTCTTTGATGCGAAGAGATATGACCTTTCGAGATTCGGGAGATATAAGTATAATAAGAAGCTGGGCATCGGCTCAAGGCTTTCAGGTCACAGGCTCTCACGCCCGATCGCTGACCCTATGACGGGCGAGATCATCGCTGAGGAAGGCGAGCTGATTAGCTACGACCGCGCTGCCGAGATCGAGAACAAGGGTGTTACTGAGGCCTTTGTAAGAGTTGAGATCAAGGAGCACCTTACGTCTGCTGCCGGTGAGGCAATCACCAAGCTTGAGGACGTTGAGGTAAAGATCATCGGCAACGGAATGGTCGATATCGACAAGTTTGTTGACTTTGACGCTTCCGAGTACGGCATAAACGAGAAGGTATCGTTCAGCGTTCTGAAGGATATTCTTGACAAT
>ODAI014710013.1_pt1 | contig 13011 bp, 5 predicted proteins | sample 1539321 | NCBI WGS metagenome assembly ODAI01 (sample SAMN02144231, study PRJEB22623) | gut metagenome | biome: sheep rumen | host: Ovis aries | place: New Zealand | reverse complement strand
TGGTTGTAGGCAGTGTTCTGCCAGCAGACGCCCATGCGGTAGGTGTGGTCGTGCATCAGCGTGGGCACGCGGTAGGCGGTAGGCGTGTTGGTAGAGTAGATGGCCAAGCAGGTCTCGCTGCCGCTGGTGCGCCAGAGCACCACCTCCTCGCGCCAGTCGCCGAGGATGTCTGCCGAGAGGTTCGGCGTGTTCTTTGAGCTGTTGCAGGTGCCGCTGGGCCCCAGGTCGCTGAAGGTCATGATGCGTGTGACGGCGTTGCGGCTCCACTTGTCAATCTTGTTGCCGTCGAGCAGCTCCTCCTGCAGGTCGCCGTCCCAGTAGATGCGGAAGTTGTTCGACCCTTTCTTCGTGGATACCGACTCTCCTGTAATGGCACTGCGCACTGCGGCTTCCTTGCTCCAGAAGACGGCTCCGCGGATGTCAGTGCCAAAATTACCGGCTATGCCTCGGCCATTGTCCACGCCCTCGGGGCCGCCTTTGAGCAGTATCTCGCCAGTGCGTGCATCATGCACGTCCCAGGCGTAAGTGCCTCCCCCCTCGTGCACTTGGAACATCTCCAGTCCAGGGCGGTCAGGGTTCAGGTCGCTCAGGTGGAGGGCATCGCCATGGCCAAAGCCCGTGCCATAGAGCAGTGTGCCGTCGTCGTCGAGCGCACCTGCGCCCCAAACGATTTCGTCACGTCCGTCGCCATCGACATCTGCAATCGACATATTGTGGTTGCCGTTGCCGTACATCGTTCCGCTACCTCCACCACTGGTGGGCTTACAGCCTGAGAAGGTCTTGTTGGAACCCTTGCCATCGGCATCGAAGGTGGTCACGGTGTAGCTGGTCCTGGACCTATGCGAACTGAACCAACGCTGATGGAGCATCTGCCCGTCGAAGTCCACAGCCCATATGAAGGCGAAGGTATAGTATCCACGGCAGAAGATGCCGCTGGCAGGTTTGTCAGGGCCGTCGAGCTGGGCAACACCGGCCAAGAAACGCTCGCCACGGTTGCCATAGGCAGCATAGTCACTCTTGCCGGAACGGTCATCCCAGTTGAAGGTGCCAGTAGCTGCTCCGCCATAGCCTGCATCGCGGTTAGGATTGTAGAAAATGGTGTGTACGGCCTCGCCCGTCAGTCCGTTGAACACGGTGAGGTACTCTTGTCCACCAGTAATCTTTCCACTGCCATTGCGGTAGACTTTTGTGTTGTCAGCACTTTTGATGACGTCTTCCGTAGCTGCCTGATTGACGTAGTGGTTTTTACCGTCCTTCGAGCCGGGACCGGTTTTGCAGATCATCTCGGCGAGTCCGTCGCCGTTGAAGTCGTAGACCATGAACTGGGTGTAATGGGCACCGGCACGGATGTTAGGCCCCAGGTCGATGCGCCAAAGACGCTTGCCGTTGAGCTTGTAGCAGTCGATGAACACGTTGTCGGTGGTACCGCTCTGCGAGTTGTCTGCGGCATTGGAAGGATCCCACTTCACGAAGATTTCGTATTCTCCGTCTCCGTCGACATCGCCTACAGAGCAGTCGTTAGGATTGTATGTACCTCCGTTGGTTCCCTTGGTGGGTCGATTTAGCACTAGCTTCAGGTAACGCTGTGCCCATGGCTTGACGGCGGCAGTGGTGTCGACAGACTGACCGCCCACGAAGGTGACAACCTGATAGCTGCTGGTCTTCTTTCCTGCTGCATCGGTGTAGTTCGTGGCATAGAGATCCTTTGCCAGACTTTCTCCGTCGCGCAGCAATTCAAAACTTGTGTCATCTGCATCGTAGCCCAGCGAGCGCCAACTGACGAACATTCCTGATCCTGATGCAGGCAATGCGATAAGCCCTCGGTCCAGCTTCTCCATCTGGCTGACGGGGGTATTCTGTGCCTCTAAGGGCAAAGCGGTAGCCGAGATGGCTACCGCAATGCTAAGCAATCGGTTTATTTTCATTTCACCAATACTTTCCTGACGTTACCGTCAGCATTTACAATGATATTAATGCCCTTTCGCAACTCGTTCTGACGTGAGCCGCTGATGTTGTAGATGCCTTTAGGCATGCTGATGCTGTGCTCTACTTCGGCAATGCCATCCATCTGCTCCTGAATGAGCTTCTTCGATTCCTCACCCTCGTTGGTGATGTAGATATTGAAGAATCCGGCGCGAGGACCATTGTTGACAGTGCGAACGCGTGTGTAAACTGGAGTGGTCTCCTCATAGCTACGTACGAACATATGGTAGAGGCGGCGAGTGGGGTTCAGCACAAGTGTATCGCCAACTTGTTTCCATCCAGCATCGTCAGCCTCAGGATCGGTAGCCACTTCGACTACCAGTCGTGCGTATGGTGAACCCTTGTAGTTGACGATGTATGCCACATAGTCGAACGGGCCGGCAATGGGCTGTGTGGTCTGGATCTTGGCGCTGGCAGGATACTGAGTGTCCCAGTCGAAGAGGTTCACAATGAACGGGGTGACAGGCAGGTAGGTATCCTCATCTTCAACAGTAGCGGGGTTGCAGGGACCACTGCCTGAGTCGCCATAGTTCAGTTCAGGGTTGGCACCCTCCCAGGAGACGCGCTGTCCGCGTGAGCGTACGCTCCAGCCATTCTCGAAGTCGACCACTTCCTCGTTGTTCAGTTTGTGGTGGATGATACTGTCGTTGCCGTCGCTGCCAACCACTGTCTCGTCAAACTCAGGATCCCAGTAGGGATGGTCGTTGGTGTTGGCCCAGCTGAAATAGTAGCCTACGTTGCCACCCGACTTGTTAGTGCGCTCGTAGTAAGTGTCTTGATTGGCGTCCATCTGTGCCAGAATGTCAATGCGCACGTGTGGATTCTTCACACTAACCTTAGCCTCGGCCACCTTCGAATCGAGGTATCCCTCGCAAGTCTGGAAGGCATAGATGGTTTTGCCTCTGGTAATGGTAATCGGGCCGTTGTAGGGGCTGCTCTTCTGTGTGGTGCCGTCGCCCTTGTAGTTGTAGTAAATCTTGGCTCCCTCCAGCTCAGAGCTGATGGTGACGATGGTCTTACCATCCTCCTGCTCCATGGCGAAGGTGGGTAGCGGGGCCTTCTGGCGGATGTCAATCAGCTTCTCGGCGACAAGACTCATCAGATAACCGTCGCCACGAGCAATAGCCTTGACTGTAGTTTCTTGTTCGACGGTGAAAGGCTCAGTATAGCGAGTACTCTCCTCTGTCGGGTCTGATCCGTCGAGTGTGTAGAAAATCTCTGGTAGTGGGGCTGCATCCTGGATAGAAACGGTGGTTGCCAGATTCTCATACTCAAGTGTGAAGGTGGGAGCAGGAGCCTGAGTGACAGGGGCCTTTGAGCTAGCAAGCAGTGCAAGGGCATTGCCCAAAATGTCAGGTGTAGCGGCATCGGCCAGTGTCTCCTGCGTGTAGGGGATATAAATGTAGCCATTGTGGGCAAGGTTATGGGTATGAATGGCTACGACCTCCTCGTTCTGGTAAGCTACAGCCAAGACGGGATCGTCGGCAAAGAGTCCGGCAAGTTTCAGACCCTGGAAAGGCACCTCGTTGCTCACAGCTAGCACGAATGTGGGTTCCTCAGCATCAGGATCCTCGATTAGTTCTAGCTTCCTGAACAATGCATGGTTTGGATTAGTGGTGGTGGCAAATTGGATGCCTGCGTCAACGGCTTCTCCATAGCCCCATGCTGCATAGAGGTTGGGATTGAGGTTCAGGATGGGCACGAAGGGCTGCACCAGCTTCAGCGAAGCAATGGCATCGGCATTGTCGACGGTAGAGCTGATGGCGATAGCATCATAGTCGGCGAAGTCCTCCATCGTAAAGGTCTTGTTGGCCTCGATGGCAGTCACCTTATTCATATAGTCGCCTGAGAGCGTCTGATACCCCAGGTCTGCATCGAGAGAGCCATTGTAGAGGTAGCCCACGGTGCGTGCTTCCGTATTCTCGCCAATTTCGATGAGGTAGATGTGGCAACCGCTGGTGGGCTTAACATAGATGTCTACTAGTCCGTCGCCGTCAGGGTCGGTCACACCTTCAGGCAGTGTCCACATGTCCCATGTGCGCGACTCCTGTGCATCAGGCGTGAAGGTATCGCCGATGATGTGCATCTCTCCATTTTCATCGCTCACATAGAGTCCGATACCGCGTCCTTGTCCGCTACGGTGCGACTCAACGACGAATGTCATCTTCTGGCCAATGCCGACATTGGGAATGCGGAAGGCATAGGGAGTATTGTTGATACCCAACCAGAGATATTGTGGGCCGGCATAGGTACCGATACTAGTTGAAGCATAGTCAACGGCGATAGCTAGGTTGCGGCTAGCGCAGTATTCCTGACCAAAGTCGAGACCCTCGAGCTCGGAGATCACCACACCGTTAGCCTTAACCGTTCCATAGTTGTCCCCGTCCTGATACCAGAAACAACGCTTGTCGACGGCATTCATATTACTTAGATACTCTACGTCACTCCAACCTGTTTCATCGCCCTGTTCATCATCGGCGATGAGGTTGTCAATGGTTTGCTGGCTAAACTTGGTGAAGTCCCAGCGGCGATAGCTTTGTGCGTTGACAGTCTCTGCAAATGCCAACATCGCTACGGTCATGAGGATAAAGATTCTTTTCATAGCTGTAATGTTTAGTATTAATGATTAGTTTGTTTCTCTTTTCGGCTGCAAAGATAATAATAACCTGTGGAATATGGGGGACGGAAAATCGTCTTTTGACGTACACTTTTTAGTCATGACAAAAAAAAATGCGAGAAATGCATGGTCTTTCGATTATTTTGCGTAAATTTGCACCACTAATTCTACTAAACAGATGAAGCGATATGATTGTCTTTGCCTCCTGATGTGCTGCACAGCTACCCTCTGGGCGCAGCAGCTGAGCAAGCCTCATGGCATCTACACCCAGCTGACAACTGTCAAAGCGACCAGTGACCAGGGTGCAGAGATGAGGTACACTCTCGATGGCAGTGAGCCCACCATGCAGAGTCCTGTCTACGAGAAACCGTTCGTGCTGGGCAAGACCACTGTGCTGAGGGTAGGGGAGGTGAGTGGCGACTCCATTCGCAAGCCAGTGACCACTGCCACCTACATCTTTCCCCAGTCAGTATTGTCTCAGCCCAACAATCCTGAGGGCTATCCTGATAACTGGGGAAAATATGCCCAGATGAGGGGAACTGCCACTGCCGACTATGAGATGGACCCTGAACTGACGGCTGATAATACCTATCGAGAGAAAATCAGCGAGGGCCTACGCGAGCTGCCCATCCTCTCACTCGTGACAGATCGTGGTCATTTCTTCAACCTCGAACAAGACGAAGAGCGTGGTGGCATTTATATTTTTACGGGCGCGCCCGTGGGAAGTGGCGTGGGACGTGGCTGGGAGCGTCCAGTGTCAATGGAACTGATAGGCGGCCCTCAGCAACACGACCTCACCATCGACTGCGTGGTGAAGATTCACGGAGGCCACGGCCGTCTGCCTGAGAAGAATCCCAAGCACTCTCTGCGAATTACCTTCAAGAGCGACTTTGGCGGCCCAGGCAAACTTCGTTATCCTTTGTTTGGTGAGCGTGGTGTCTCTACGTTCAACTCTCTTGTCCTACGAGCCTTTTTTGGCAATGCGTGGCAGCATTGGAAAAATGATTCTCGCGAGCGTGCTCAGTACACACGCGACCTATGGGCAAGGCATATGCAACGCCTCCTGGGACATCCTTGTGCCGACGGCATCTATGTACACCTCTTTATTAATGGTCTCTACTGGGGAATCTACAACATTGCTGAACGTGTCGATGACAACTATTGCAAAGAGCATTTCGGAGGAAAGAAAAGCGACTACGATGTGATTAAAGTAGAGGAGCAGGGTGGACGCCACACCATTGAGGCAGGCGATGGCACGCTCGACAAATGGAATGAGATGCTGGCCTTAGTCGAAAAGGCTGCTTCCAGTCGTGATAGCTACTACCGCCTGCAGGGAATGAATGCCCAGGGTGAGCGTGATGCCTCGATCGAGCCGTTACTCGACATCGACGGTTTCATCGACTATATGCTTATCAACCAGTATGGCGGCAATACTGACTGGGATCAGCACAACTGGATAGCGTTCCGCAATCGCACCCAAGCCGACAAGGGCTTCGAGTTCATCTGCTGGGATACGGAGTCGATATTCGAATCGCTTTCCGACAACAAACTGGGACTTAACACACGCGATTGTCCAAGTGGCATTTTCATGCAGCTGATGCACAACCGCCTGTTCCAGAATCGCTATATGGATCGAGCCCACCAGCTGCTCACGCCACCAGGTATGCTCTCGCCAGAGCCTGTCATAGCTCTTTGGGACAGCTTGTATAACACTATCGCTTCCTCGCTCTATGCCGAGGCGGCCCGCTGGGGTGACTATCGGCGTGACGTACATCCATATCAGACGCAAGGTGACCTCTATACCCCTGACGATTATTATCTGGCTGAGCGTCAGCGCTTGCTTAACGACTATTTCCCCTACCGCAGCGAGCGTGTGCTCAACGATATGGAGCAGATGGGGTGGTACTCCACCAACATCACTCCTCAACTCTCAGATGCCCAGTCTGACAACTCTGTCTACGACCTTCAGGGTCGCCGTGTCCAGCGTCCTGCCCGTCGTGGGATCTACATCAGAAACAAGAAACTTGTCATTCACTAACACAACTACACAACAATGAAAACAAAACTCATGCTAGGATGCCTGTTGATGGTGGGATGCCTGACTGCTGTGGCACAGCCCCGCTACAACATGGCCAAGATGAATCGAGAAAAACTGAACCGTGGCGTCGTTGCCATTCGTAGCGGACAGAAAGTCGTCGTCAGCTGGCGGACGCTCACCTCTGATGCTGTCGGAGAGTCCTTCGACGTCTATCGTGATGGGAAGAAGCTCAATACATCCCCCCTCAAGAAGGGAGGCACCTTCTTCGTCGACGAGCAACCCTCAGATCAGGATGCCGTCTATGAAGTGCGAGGCGGCGGAAAGAACGGCAGCTACACCCTCAAGAAAGATGCCCCCATCGGCTTCATCCCCATTCCTATCCAGAAGCCCGACGACGGTACAACCCCTGACGGCCGCCGCTTCACCTACTCGGCCAATGATGCCAGTGTGGGCGATGTCGATGGCGACGGACAATACGAGATTATCCTGAAGTGGGACCCCTCCAATGCCCATGACAATGCCCACGACGGCTTCACGGGCAACGTACTTTTCGACTGCTATCGTCTCGATGGCACCCGTCTCTGGCGCATCGACATGGGGCGCAACATACGTGTCGGCGCACACTACACGCAGTTCATGGTCTTCGACTTTGATGGCGACGGCAAGGCTGAGATGATGGTGAAGACGGCCGATGGCACCGTCGACGGGCGTGGCAAGGTCATTGGTGACCCCAATGCCGACTATCGCGTTGGAGTAAAGAAGGCCCAGGAGCGCCTAGCCAATCCGCAGCCTCAGCAGCAGGCACAGCCAGGACAGCGCCAGCAGCGTGGAGGAGGCATCCCTAAGGAAGGCCGCATCCTTGAGGGACCAGAGTTCATTAGCGTTTTCAATGGGCTGACGGGCGAGGTCATGGACACCAAGCCCTATGTGCCCGATCGTGGCAACCTGCCCGACTGGGGTGACGACCGTGGTAATCGTTCAGAGCGCTACCTGGCTGGTGTGGGCTATCTCGATGGCATCCATGCCAGTGGCATCTTCTGCCGAGGCTACTACACTCGCTCCGTTATTGCTGCCTGGGATTGGGACGGACGGACACTGAAGAACTGCTGGACCTTCGACACACGCAATCCTGAATGGGCCACCTATGCCGGACAGGGCAACCACAACCTGCGCATCGCTGATGTCGATGGCGACGGTTGTGACGAAATCACCTATGGTGCTATGTGCGTTGACAACGACGGACGCGGACTCTACAACACCCGCTTCGGACATGGTGATGCCATGCACCTCACCGCTTTCGACCCCACCACCACCGACCTGCATGTGTGGGACTGCCACGAGAACCGTCGCGATGGCTCCGAATTGCGCAATGCACGCACTGGCGAGGTCATCTTCCAGATACCAAGCAAGAGCGACGTAGGCCGCTGCATGGCTGCCGACATCGATCCCACTAATCCTGGCGTCGAGATGTGGAGCTCTGACAGCCATGGCGTGCGCAACATTAAGGGTGAGGTCGTCATCGGAGCCAAGGATAGCGATGATCCGCAGCACAATACCCAGATTACCATGAATGGCCGTTGGCTCTCTGTCAACTTCGGCATCTGGTGGGATGGCGACCTCCTGCGTGAGCTCCTCGACCATGAGACCGTCTCGAAGTACGACTGGCAGAATCATGCTGTCGTTGACCTGGAGAAGTTCGACGGACAGTTCAACAATGGTTCGAAGTCCAACCCCACGCTCTCTGCCGACCTCTTGGGCGACTGGCGTGAAGAGGTGCTCATCCGCAACCGTGAGAGCACTGAGCTGCGGCTCTATGTCACCACCATGCCCACTGAGTATCGCGTCAACTGCCTCATGGAGGATATCCCCTACCGTCTCAGCGTGGCTGCCGAGAACACAGCCTATAACCAGCCACCTGAAACAGGTTTCTACCTGGGTCCTGACAAAACAGTTAATCCATTCCTGAAATAATATGAAGAAAATCCTGTTCGCTTGCCTTTTCACGGCACTACCCACGCTGCTGACAGCCCAGCAGCCCGTCAATGACAACAACACGCCCCTGCACCTCATGCGGCCAGGCTATCGCATAGCCTATGGCATCCCTAAGGTCGAAGAGGTGAAGCAGACCATCGACCGTGTCCTCGCCTATATCGATCGTGAGACACCAGCCTCGATCGTCGATCGCTCCAGCGGGGCCGAGGTCACCCGTCTCAGCGACATCAATGAGCGCACGCAGCTTAAGCAGGGCGGATTCCGTCTCACCAGCTACGAGTGGGGTGTCACCTACTCTGGTGTACTGGCTGCCTACGATGTCACTGGCGACGTGGCCTATCGCGACTATGTGGTCAAGCGTCATCGTCTCCTGGCCGACATCTTCCCCTATTTTCAGAAGCTGCACCAGCAGCGCAAGAGCTTCGACGGCAACATACGCCGTGTCATCGACCCCCATGCTCTCGATGATGCCGGTGCCGTCTGCGCTTCGATGATCAAGATGCTCAGCATCGACCCCTCGCTGGCCTTGCGCCCCCTCATCGATAACTATGCCTCCTACATCGTCAACAAGGAGTATCGGTTGGCCGACGGCACCTTCGCACGTCTGCGCCCTCAGAAGAATACCGTTTGGCTCGACGATATGTTCATGGGTATACCTCCAGTGGCCTATTACGGACGTCTCACGGGCGACGCAAAGTATTACGACGAGGCCGCACGCCAGGTGCTGCAGTTTGCCAGTCGCATGTTCGTGCCTGAGAAAAAGCTCTTCCGCCATGGATGGGTGGAGGAGATGCATCCGCATCCTGCCTTCTTCTGGGGACGAGCCAACGGATGGGCTATCCTCACCCTCTGCGAGGTGCTCGACGTGCTGCCTGAGAACCATCCACAGCGTCAGCCGATCCTCGACCTCCTGAAACAGCATGCCGAGGGACTGGCAGCCCTGCAGCACCACGATGGTTTCTGGCATCAGCTCCTTGATCGTAACGATACCTATCTCGAGACCTCAGCTACGGCCATCTACACCTGCTGTCTGGCACACGGCATCAATAAGGGATGGCTCGATGCCAAGGCCTATGGACCAGCTGTGCTGCTAGGGTGGCATGCCGTTCAGTCGGCTGTCAACGAGCAGGGTCAGGTGGAAGGCGTTTGCGTAGGCACAGGCATGGGCTTCGAACCCTCCTTCTATGCCTATCGTCCAGTCAACGTCATGGCTGCCCACGGCTATGGCCCTGTCATCTGGGCAGGAGCCGAGGTCATCCGCCTGCTCAAGCAGCAGCATCCCAAGATGAACGACTCAGCCGTGCAGTTCTACGATCAGGAAGTCAACACGCGGCAGGCCATCTTCAACTACGACGGCAACGTGCGCTACTAAGGCATCATCCCTGCTCATCTGGCAGAGCATGAAGAAGGTGTAGGGCTAGAACTTGTACTCGACGAAGGCCTCCATGGCTTCGTAGCAGGCCAGTCCCAGGTCGTCGTATCGACGGGCGGTGTCACGGTTGCGGTCTTCAGCCCGCTGCCAGAACAGCCGCTCGTCGTTGCCTAGGAAGGGTGCGCTCTCCATCTGGCTTTGGTGGCGTAGTATGGCATTACGTTTCTCGCGCAGCTCCTCAGGACTCATGGGCACGCACATCTCGATGTCGGCCACGTCCCATTCGGCCCAGGCGCCCCTGTACATCCACACGCGGCAGTCGCTCACCCATGCAGCCCCTGCCAGCCGCTCCTCTTCGATGGCAGCGAGCACGGCATCTGTGCATACACGATGGGTGCCGTGGGGATCGGCCAGGTCGGCAGCCACATATACCTGGTGAGGACGCACCTCGGCCAGCAGCTGCTGTACGATGCGCACGTCTTCCTCCTGCAGCGGCAGCTTCTCGATTCGTCCGCTCTCGTAGAAAGGCAGGTCGAGGAAGTGTATGTGGTCGCTCTGGATGCCGTTGTAGGAGCAGGCCAGGCGGGCTTCGCCTCTTCGTATGAGCCCCTTCAGGCGCAGGATGTTGCCGTTGTCCAGGTCGCCGGGCTTCTTGTTGCGCAGAAAGTTCTTCACGCTCTGGTAGCTGTGCTTGATCACCTCGTCCGAGCCGTTGGCGAAGATGGTGTTAAAGCCGTTGATGAAATGCATGAAGCGCGACACCTCCTCGTCGCCTACGGCAATGTTGCCGCTGGTCTCGTAGGCGATGTGCACGTCGTGGTGCTGCTGCATCAGGCGTCGTATGGTGCCGCCCATAGAGATGACGTCGTCGTCAGGATGAGGCGAGAACACAATCACGCGCTTGGGGTAGGGCTGGGCACGCTCAGGGCGGTAGGTGTCGTCCACTCCGGGCTTGCCCCCAGGCCATCCTGTGATGGTGTGCTGAAGTTCGTTGAACACCTCAATGTTGACAAGGCCGGCCTGCCCGTCGAACTGCTCTACGAGGTGTCCCAGGTTGTTGTCGACATAGTCCTTGGTCGAGAGCTTGAGCAGTGGCTTGCCCACATGGTTGCAGAGGTCGATGACCTGCCTGCGCAGCTTGTGCTCGGGCAGCTGGATGGTGGAGGTGAGGTGTAGGTTCATAGTCGCAATATGTTTTATGTTTTTTGGTTCGAGGTTTTGTTTTATTTTGTTTTCTTTGGTGCAAAGGTACTAAATAATTTAAAAATATATGTGTGTTTCGCAGAAAATTAGTAATTTTGCAGGCTGATAATGTTATAGAGCAACATGACTGAAGATAAAGCGCAACGGAAGAACCCGTTTTTCGAGCCTTATGGCACGCCCCACGACACGCCGCCCTTCGACCGTATCCGTATGGAGGACTATGAGGAGGCGTTCATGGAGGGCATCCGCCGTGACAAGGAATACCTCGAGAAAACCATCAATAATCCTGCACGACCCACTTTCGACAATACCATCATCAACAAGGACGACGACACGGAGGGCTACTACGACCTGCTCGACCGTGTGTCGACCGTGTTCTTCAATCTCCTCTCGGCCGAGACCAACGACGAGATGGACGCCCTGGCACAGAAGATGAGCCCCATCCTGACGCAGCATGCCAACGACATGCGCCTTAACGAGCAGCTCTTCCAGCGTGTGCAGTATGTGCATCGCCATCATCGCCGTCTGACGCCTGAGGAGAAACGGCTCCTTGACGACTGCTACGAAGGCTTCGTACGCAGTGGCGCCCTGCTCTCGAAGGACGAGAAGGACCGCCTGCGTGCCCTCACTGAAGAGGCATCGCTGCTGGGCCTGCAGTTCTCGCAGCACCTGCTGAAGGAGAACAAGGACTTCATGCTCCACATCATAGATGCCGCCCAGCTCGACGGGCTGCCCCAGACCGCCATCGACGCTGCAGCCGAGGAGGCCCGTCAGCGCGAGCTCGAGGGATGGGTGTTCACCCTCGATGCACCCAGCTATTCGCCCTTCATGACCTACAGCACCCAGCGTGAGCTGCGTCGCCAGATGTATATGGCCTACAATACCAAGGGCATCCACGACGACGAGAACAACAACCTCGAGATCTGCCGGCGCCTCATCAACCTCCGTCGCGAGATAGCACAGCTGCTGGGCTACAAGACCTATGCCGACTATGTGTTGCGCCGTCGCATGGCGAAGAACGTCCGCAGCGTCTATCGTCTGCTCTACGACCTCATCGATGCCTACAAGCCTGCCGCTCTCAAGGAGATGGAGGAGCTGCAAAGTTTCGCTTCAAAGGATATGAAAGCGGCAGCACACTCTCCACTTTCCACTCTCCACTCTCCACTTTCCACTCTAGAACCCTGGGACCTCTCCTTCTACAGCCACAAGTTGCAGCTGCGGAAATACAATATCGACGCTGAGATGCTGCGACCCTACTTCCAGCTCGACCGCGTCATCGAAGGCATCTTCGGCCTGGCCCATCGGCTCTATGGCATCACCTTCCATGAGAATGCTGCCATACCCGTCTACCATCCCGATGTCAAAGCCTATGAGGTGTTCGATGCCGACGGCACCTTCCTAGCCGTGTTCTATGCCGACTTCCATCCGCGTCAGGGCAAGCAGGGCGGGGCATGGATGACCCAGTATCAGGAGCAGTGGATCGACAAGAAGGGCAAGAACGTCCGACCCCATGTCAGCGTGGTGATGACCCTCACCAAGCCCCTTCCCCCTGCAGCCGATGCCACGACACAGGAATCACAGCCTGCTGCCAAGCCGGCACTGCTCACCTTGGGCGAGGTCGAGACCTTCCTCCATGAGTTTGGCCATGCCCTCCACGCCATCTTCTCCAACTGCCGCTTCGAGAGCCTCTCATGCACCAATGTCCTCTGGGATTTCGTCGAGCTGCCCTCGCAGTTCATGGAGAACTTCGCTATCGAGAAAGAGTTCTTTCGCACCTTCGCCTACCATTACCAGACGGGCGAGCCT
>ODAI014530337.1_pt1 | contig 13011 bp, 13 predicted proteins | sample 1539321 | NCBI WGS metagenome assembly ODAI01 (sample SAMN02144231, study PRJEB22623) | gut metagenome | biome: sheep rumen | host: Ovis aries | place: New Zealand | reverse complement strand
TCTTTTGTGTCTTCATACCTGACATTTATTCTTTATTTTTATTTCGTTGTGTCTGTATACCAGGCACATATACAGCTGTCCGTGCCGCAATACCTGACACGGTACTGCTTTCTTTGTGTCATATTCGAGGCGACATTGTTCCGGTTTGTGTCTTCTTTCCGGCACAAATATGCACCGGAGCTTCCATTTGTGTCTCTATACCCGGCAAGGTCTTCCGGGCAGCGTGGCTGTTCGGCGCGTTTTTGTGTCTTTATAGGCGGCACGCCATAAAAGGACAAACCGCCCTTTTTCTTATTTTGTGCCATTTATCCAGGCACGGTTATCTGCCCTGTCTTGCAGGTTGCTTTTACAGGTGCTGAGAGCACCGTAAAAGGACAGAACTTCTCTTTTGGTCTTTTTTATCTTTCCTTATTTTGGGCTTTTCAGTGTTTACAGCGGGCCTGTCCTTTGGGTTGTCCTTTTTTGTGTTTGTCCTTTTTTGGTTTATCCTTTTCCGGTCATCCTTTTTGTGCTTTTTTACATTTCAAAAGGTTTTTTATGGAGGCAGCGTTTCTCTTGCCGTGTTTTGTAAGGGGCTTGGTTTTTGGCTTGCCCTTTTACGATGGGTTTTCCTTTTATGACGGTTTGTCCTTTTACGACAGTTTGTCCTTTTATGACGGTTTGTCCTTTTCCTTCAAAAGGACAGATCAAGGCTCTCGGCTTTTTATGCTGTTTTCTTTGTTTTTTTGCTTTTGGGTTGTCCTTTTATAATGGGGTGTCCTTTTATGTCCCGTTTCCTGCACTTTTCAAAAGGATACAAATATACGCCCGCTGACTGTTTTTCCAAGGCGCATTTGGCGGATTACATCCTTTTTGAATTAAAATTCAAAAGGATGAAGAGCTTTCCAACACAGGGGAGCTTTTGTATCTATACATATATTATAGATTGTGTTTGCGGTCTGTATTTTCAACGGCATTTTATTTGCTGTATACCGTGCTCCCAAACAAAAAACAGCTCCTTTTGTGGAGCTGTTTTCTTTGCGTGCAAGGAACATCAGGTCTCATCCTCGCCGTCAATCATTTCTTTCCACCCCTTCGGGATATAGATCACCCAGAGGTTTTCTCCCATCGGGACGGTCTGGAGGAACTTGTGCGCCTTATTGGCGATAAAGGCTTCCAAGGCCAGGGCTTTCGCCAGTTCGGATTTTCCCTCCATATCGAGGATCTCAACCTTCACGATATTGTGGTGGTCAAGATAAGCCGAGATCTTGCTGATCGCACGTTCAGCCTCTTCAAGGGAAAGGTCTTCTCCGTATTTCTGCCCGGCGAACCGGATCTCATACTTACCGGGTTCGGGCATGTCAACGCGGATGCGGGCATCTTTGGCAGCATTGACAGCCTTTGCCTTTTCGACCAGCTTCTTGACATCCTCGATCGATGCGTTGATTCCGTCGTTATCGGTCATGATGCCGGACTGTTCCGGGTCGGACATGGCTGCCATATAAACCTGGGGCGCCAGCGGACCCATCGCTCTCACAGTCAGCTTATCGAGCCATTCCTCGTTCACCGTGAAATTGAACGTCACAATACCGCTTCTCAGCGTGCCGATGCCGTAACTGAAGGTTGTGTTCATTTATTTTCCTCCTTGTTTTAAATGTATTTGGGATAACTCCCGTTCTCAATTATCTCTATTGATATGTCAGAAAAATTGACGGATAGGTCTTGGACGGCGGACACCGGAAAACGTAAAATATTGCTTTTTGGATACGGCGTGGTATACTGTCTAAAACAACAAAATTAATTCTCGGGAGGCTGCGATGAAAAAATGTCCACGGTGCGGGTCTACACTGCACGATGAAGCGAAGTTCTGCTCAGAATGCGGGTACAGTTTTATTCAACGAGGGAAAAGACGGTTTTGGAAGGAGCAGAAATTCGAGAACTGTACCATCCAGGCCGTCGCTGATTGGCTTCGAGCCGCCGGAGGACGTTACGAGATTATATCGATCCGTGCCGGGATACGCTATGCGGACAAAGGCTTTATCCTCACTTATAAAGAGTACTATTTTACTTATTGCAGCATCCGCTATTATGATGATGCGGCTGCGAAAGGACACCACTACTTTATAAGCTATAATCTTCAATATGATGGGTTTCTCACAAGCGCTCAGGAAAAAGTCAATCGAGAATTGGCGAAACGCCGGCCAGCATACGGCAAAGAACTCCTGCGCCTTCGGAGAGAATCATTTGTAGAGGGCGGCGGTAAAATCTGCGGAGGTATTGATATTTTTGAAGTCTGAGACGGCTTTGACAGATTCTGCCAATAGAAAACCCGGGAGGGTATCCTCTCCGGGTCTTTTTTGAGACGTTAATCATCAGTAACTGTAGTTGTATTTGCCCCGCAGCATATACAGCTCTTCCGCCTTGTTTCAATCCACAGTCGGTAATTTCACGGAGTCTGACATGTCAGCGCATTGCCGACTTTGACTTACCTCTGGTCAGTTGGGGATACCGATTGCTCTCCGCCAGCCACTGCCGTTAAGTTACATCATCTGCAATTCATCTCCATCCTACAGAGGATGGAGAATCCTTGCGAATCCTGGTTAAACTTGTCGAACGCGTCGGACGATTCGCCGCGGAAACGTACGGCTGCCTTAATTCGTACTGTCTTTCTGGCGATCATTTTTCATACGGTCCATCCGTTTTCTCTGTCCTGCGTAGACAGAGTTTTTGAACGCCTCCAGGTGGCTCCGCATCTCGTCAATGCAGTATCCCCATTCCTCGTCAGTCAGGGAATAGGTGTATTTTCTCTCCATTTCCTGCTGCGACATGTCGGGGTGTGTCCGTCCGCCTGCTTCTTTGATGATCGGGGCATATGAGTTTGCGATCTCGATGGAGACCGGTGTCTTCAGTCCTACATGCCACTTGATGGCGATGGAATAGACCAGAGCCTTTCCGTTCTCCAACGTCTGGCTCGCGAGGGAGCGGTAATCTGCCTCATAGATAGTGATCGTCGGCATGGCCGCCTGCCCGGCGGAGTTGTTTAATTTGCCGGCATCAAGGAGCTGAATCGCTTCCCTGATCGCCTTGATCTGGGCGTTATTGGATGCGATATACTTATTCCCCGGCGTCTTGTTCTGGTTCTCCAGAAATGCTGCCTGACGTTCGAGCGCCGCGCGCCCATCCTGGTCCTTAAGAAGGATGTCAGCCGGGGTCCTGCCCTTGAGGTTTCCTGAGCGGATCAGCGTTGTGTAGGCTGCGCTGTCAGCGGTACCTTCCTGTTTCGGCCGGTTCGCTGCCCGCATGTGGAGCCCCATTGCGTATTTCGTGCGCTCATCGATCGCGTACAGCGACTTCGGGTGAATGTTCGCCATGCAGGCATGTTCGCCTTTTTTTGTGATGCAGACGGGAAATCGTGAGACCCCCGCCATGAGCAGCATCGGTGCCTCTCCTCTTGCAGGATCTGCCGGTGCCAGCCCGTCCTGGATATAAAAATACCCGTCCTGGCGGCCGAACTCGACCATGCGTTTTGCGTCCGTCACTTTTGTCTCTTTCATATTTTTCTCCTTTTTATAAGAGGGCGGCATGCGCCGCCCGTTTGTGTGTTCTGTTATTTGTTATGCACTTTTCCTGCCGGAGCGTCTGGGTGCTTTGCTCTTTTTGGAAGCGGAAGCTGCCGCCTCGCTCTCAAACATGGCCAGCCCGAAGTCCTGGCCGGCTGCCTCATATGCCTCAGAGAGGAACATATTGAGGGCCGGTTCGTCCTTCGTGCCGCCCTTGACCTTGAACGTGCCGGTGATGTAGAGCTCGTCGCGTGCCCGTGTGGCAGACACGAAGAGCAGCCGGCGTCCTTCAAGGATCTCGCCTTTACGCATCCCGGCTTTGCCGTAGCGGGAGATGGTGTTGTAGACCACCTTCCACTCAAGGCCCTTGCCTGAATGTGCCGTCACCAGCGTGACGCCCGGATAATCCTTCTGTCTGCGGTAGGTCGCGTTTTCACCGAACACTGAAAAGTCTTCGCAGTACTGAAGGATCTGGTCGTAATCCTTCTGGTCCAGCTTCTCCTTGAAGTTTGTCGCTGCCTCATCGTCGAGGATGAAGCTGTCAACACACTCCATGAAGAGTTCTTTTTTTAGTTCCAGCGTCGGTGCTTTTTCGATCTCATGGGAAAGTTCCACGATCTCATCGATGCAGTCCGCAGCCTCGTCCTTCATCTCCATGAGATGCCCGCGCAGGATGCAGTTGGCAACGATTGCCGCATCCATCGTGCTGTTGCTGTTCTTGCAGACGCGTGCCAGTGCCATGATGCCGCGGACACGCGGGTTTTCCTGCAGGGATTCCGGAGCGCAGAACTTTGACGGGATGCCCTCCTTTGTGAGGAGGTCCATGATCCGTCTGAGCTCGTTCTTCGTGTAGGCGATCACCGCAATATCTTCCGGCTTAACGCCCGCTTTAAGGTGCGCCACGATACCCTTTACGATGTACTCGTATTCGGCCTTCTCCGAAGAGAAGCCTTTCACCGTAACCGGTTTTCCGCTCTCGCGGGCCGGGATCAGGTCCTTGTCCACGCGGTCACCATCGTTGAAGTGGGCGTAGCGGTTGGCAAACTCCAGAATCTCAGGCGTGGAACGGCGATTCTTTGTCAGGAAGAACTCCTTTACCGTATCCCCCGGCCAGAACTGGTCGAAGTTGATAATGAATTCGGGCGACGTTTTCAGGAATCCGAAGATGGATAGCGATAGGTAAGACTTTGATGCTATCTCCGTCTTTTCCCCCGCTTCACACCGTGCATGCGAGTTTTCCCGCACACGGCGTTCCATCGAATGAAATGTAAGTATTCCTATGCTTTTTGGCATAAGGCATCACTCTCCTTTCGGACGAGTGACTTTTTTGTCATACTCGTAATCCTTATATTTGCATGGATTACTTATCATTTCATTTCGACTTGAGGCCATTCCTCCTTCTCCCATTACAGGAGCTATCGACAGTTCGACCTCTGCTTTTCAGCACCGGTTCAGACGCTTATTGTTCTTCGCCATCTTAGTTGTATTGCTACAACTCCGATACCTTTCCTTGTTCCAATGAACCTATCTGTACATTTATGCTTTTAGGTTTCCACTCTACGCCTGTCAGTTTGGTAATGCCTATAACATTACACGGGTTTTCATATGCAAGATTCTTACTTGCCCGCACTGACACCTTTTTAGGGCCTTACGCATTTCTACGCAATCGACATATAGACGTGTACATTCGCGGATTCGTCAGTTTCTTCTTAGAACATTCTAACCATGAGCATTTTATAGACCTCCGACATATCAGCAACACCATCCGCCTCCGGATAGCTTTCGTGTGGTTGGTTTTTATCCAACAATTCTTACGGTTGCCTTCTGCCGACTTCAGCGGGCTTCATACGTCTAGGCTTTCACCATATGACGCATGCCGCAGTATCAAGGAGAGCGTTTCCGGGCGTTACCCCTTCATTCCGCTCATTTGGTTCATTAGTTCAGACATTTCTGTCTGCCGCTTTTTCATCTTTACAGACTTGTAGCGGAACAAGTCGCACCCTGCATGTCGTCTCCGACCGCCAGAAGGCTCTGGAACTTCGGCGTTTTCCGAAGCATCTGCAGAAACTCGATATACATCATCGACGTGTCCTGGAATTCATCGATCACGACGTGCTTGAACCCGTAATGTGTTTCCAGGTAGTCCGGATGGTCACGCAGGATCCTGAATGCCATGAGGCACATGTCGTCGAAATCCACCAGTCCGTCATCCAGCATCTGCTGGGTAAAGAGCGGGTACATGGCGATGATCTTTGCGAGTACACTGTCGCTGAGCTGCCAGCCGGTCTGGAGAGAACCGCGTACGTCGCGCACCGTTACCTGGTCTGCCGGGATATCCATCTGTTTGATGCTCTTGAAGATATCTGCCGTAATGCCGACGGCACCAGGGGACTTGCGGTCCACCGAGTTGAAGTTCAGGTAGGCATTACCGTCCCACTCCAGGATCGGGTTTTCATTCAGGAACCGCCGGATGATACCGTACTTTTCCACATCATCGATCAGGGCCGGTTTTTTGCTGAAGCCAAGCTCTGCATAATTGTCCTTTACGATGCTGTAAAGGAACGAGTGGAACGTGCAGATCGTCATCCTGTCCGCGTTGATGCCCGTCTTCCGGATCCTGTCCCGCATCTCGTCCGCCGCAGCGTTCGTATAGGTGAGGTTCATGATCTCTTCCGGCTTCGCGCCGTTTTCGACGAGTGCAGCGTCGCGTTCTTTGACCGTGAAGGTTTTGCCGGTACCCGCGCAGGCGTTGACGACCGCGATCCCCTCCTGAAAATCGACGATCTCCTGCTGCTCTTCTGAGAGCGTGACCTTGACGGCCGGCGTGTTGACGTCGGCATCTGTTTCCGGTTCCTTGATGATCGGCGGCAGCGTATAGCCCTTGCAGAGTTCCCACTTGGGGCAGTACTCGCAGTCCTTGTCCGTTTCCTCTTCCTTCGTCAAGCCCTCTTCGAGCCTTGTGAAGTGTTTCATCATCTGTCCGTCAAGAAGGCTAGGCTTCCCGTCTTCGACGATATCCGAAAGGCTTACCACGTTCCCACCATCCCCGAAGAAAGACTGATCACAGGAATACCAATCGTTGCGGTCCGTCGTCTTTCTCAGGTAATAGATGGATGCGGTCACGTTCTTGTAACCGAGCGCCCTGCCATAAAGGATCATCGCGTAGAGCTGCATGTCCCGTGCGAAGGTGTCGCCGGTTGCGTTTTCGGTAAACTCGGGCTTGCGCCGCTTGAAGCGGACGAGCTCGACCCGGTCCTTGCCTTCCTCGAAAGCGGCATGTACCGTTACGCGGTAGGGGTAGCCGTGGATGATCTCGATAGTCTTTCCGGCCGGGAAGAAGGCCTTGCGGCCTTCCGCGTTCAGGTAACGCATCACAAGACGCCAGTCATAGAAGGCCATGCGTCTCTCCTGCTGTGCGTTTTCCGCACCGACTTCGTCGTAGCGGCTGAGCATGTACTCAAGCACATCCCTGCCCTTGCGGACGTTGTAGCGCAGCGCACTCCGGATCGTTTTTGCAACGATCGCCGATCGATAGAAGGGTGAACCCTTCTCGGGGTCTTTGATATCTATGTCAAACGCATCAGATGTCCGGCATACGCCGGCATTTGTAAGCCTTGAAAGGCTTTCGCCGTCATCAGGCATGTCTTCAAAAAGAAGATCCGTATTAAAATCTGCCATTTTTGTCCTCCTTATTCCTCATGTTTATCAATAAACTCGACGAAGTATTCCAGCTTCAGCGCCTCTTCAGCGTAGAAAACGACCTCGTCCATACGGAGCCCCGTCTGTCCGCCGCGTTCCGCATGCAGGCAGTCACAGCCCTGTTCATCCATGAACTTCTGGTCGTAAACGTGTCCCCATGCGCTTCCCGGATGGTACGGTTTCCCGTATGCGGTCCGGTAGATGCCCATGTAAGCTACGTTGTCGCCGCGTCCGGCCCATTTTGCGCCGGAGAAGGTGGTGTAGCCCCAGGATTTGATGAAGTCCGGTGCCGTATAGATGCCCTGGCCGAACATTTTTCCCGTGATCTGGGCGTTCGGGTTAAGCATCAGGCTGCTCTTGATGATCGAGATCCAGTTCTCCGGTTTCGATCCGTGCCAGAAAAGGCGGGTGTCCGTGATGTTCCTGGCTTTGCAGTAGTCCTCGAACTTCTGCGTCTGCGCAATGGGGTCCATCTTGTAGACGTTCGCCACGAGCCCCCTCTGTTCGGGAAGGATCATGTCAAGGACCATTGCCTTCTCCTCTTCGGTCGCAAGGCGCACCTTGACATCGCCGAAGGGGCCGGTGTAATCCTCGCTGGTCTTTGCAGCCTTCATGGTGGAGGCCATCGCTTCCGCGGAGCGGATACGCGCTTCCTCACGGTCGATGATCTCCGCATAAATAGCGGCCTGATCTTCATCGGGGCGCGCTTCCCTTGCAAGGAAGCACTTTACAGAAGCTCGGTACTTGTCGATCTTCGGCGGAAGGAGCGTATAGAGCTCTTCCAGCTTCTTGTTGAACGCCTTGACATCTTTCGTCTTACCGAGAGCTTTCCAGATCGTCCAGCATTTGCCGACCATGCGCGACGTGAACGGCGAGCGGTTCCCGAAAAAGGAAACGTCGATCGTCCTTGTTGCCGCGTCCTCTGAGAACGCGCGGAGGCGCTTCCAGAGTGCCCAGTCAACAGCCGAATCGTCCTCGCTTTTCGCCTCGGAAAAGAGCGCGTCCAGCGAGGTGTCCTCATCGACGACATCTTCCGAAACATCCCGGTAGCCGTCCTTGATCAACTGATAATACTTTACCCAGTACAGACAGCTGTCCCAGGGCTCTTTAAGGACTTTTTCTGCGCCGAGCTCACCCTTCTGTGCACCGAGGCGCCCGTAGGATCCGCCGACATCCAGTGTCATGGGACCCATATTGTGGGGGTTGAGTTTAAAGAAGTCGTAAGCGCCGGTCTCAAAATCGACCTTACGGAGCTCCTTCTTGTCGTAGCGGGACTTTTCTGTCCGGATACGGTTTCGCACGCGCAATGCCCTGTCTTCCTGAATCGTAAGTGCTGCCTGGGTGATCAGGTTTCCGTTTTCGTCTGTTTCTGTTACCGTGAACACTTCGGGATATTCGTCGCTTTCCGCAGCGAATTCCCCGACCTGCTTCCACAGCGAGCTCTCCGAATCGTCGAAGACGATCTCTTTCGTCCGGTCGCCGTTCACGGCTTTTAGCAATGCATGTCTCATTCGTTTTGTCCTCCTTATATTATGCGTTCTTTTTTAGTTTGCTCTGTTTATCAGGTATCTTTGTTGATATGTCAGGAATTGTTTAGAATGGGTGCGGCGTATTATTTTTATAAAAATTGGGGCGAGCGCCGTTTTCGGCACCCGCCTCCATCTTTTCATTCTGTGAGCAGGATACTCGTGACATTGGTTGTGAGATGAATGTCAATGTCATTAAGTTAATTCTATAAAATCCGCATCTTCTATTACGTTGTTTTCAACAGTGGAGATTTTTGATTTTTCTGCGTATTTTACATCGCAGTAAGTTTCGTCTTTCATGAATTTTTTGACGAAACTCACGGGATTGTAAGGCATGCCACTTGTGACATAGCCTTTTTTGGCCTGTTCAATCGCTTTTTTACCATAAGTATCCCAATATTCCTGTAAAAGAAAGCAGAGGTTTTGTTCTATAACCCATTCTTCTGTGTTATATTGTTTGAATATTTCTGCATTTGTCATAAAAAGTCCTTTCTGATCACTTCGTGGTACTCGTTGCAGACAGATATCACCACATGGACGAGCCCTGTGTCTGTCTTGTACTTCATGGGATGGGTGATTCCGTCCTCACGGTTCGTGAGCCTGATGGTGAAGATGGGCGGTATCCGTATATGACAGCCTTCCTGTTCCGGTATCCTTGTATGCTGGGTTATTGACAAAATACCCGGCATTTAGGATGCCAGGTTGCTGATCGAACTTTTCTCCTTTTTCTTGTTCGTTAGGCTGTGTGGATGTAACGCAGCAGTGCTTTTTCGGCACTCTCTCTGCAATGCGTATCCGGGTCAATATGGAAAAGCTCCGCAAGTTGACCAGGACTATAGCATCTGCGAAGCTCCTTGAAGAAACCCGCAAAGAATGACGAGGACACCCTTTCGATCTCCGCAGGGAAGGAAAGAATGTTGAGGCTTTCATCGTCAATCTGACCTTCTACTTTTGGATAGATTTCTTCCCCGTCTGCGCGGCTGATAGCGATGTTTGTATCAAGGGACACCCGGTTAACGGGTATTGCACCTTCTCTTACGTCGGGAAGAGACTCTTTTGCCGGGATCGAGCTGTTCTCAGCGATATACTCCATTACGGTGTCTTTGTCTTTTCTCATGATTTGTTCTCCTTTTTGATTACTCCTGTCTTCAAGTTCTCTGCTGATATGTCAGATTTGGTATCTGATGGATATGAAACGGTTGTCAACAGTTTTTTGTAAGTAAAAACCGGGCATACAGCCCGGCTTTTGTATGTCAATATTTAAGGATGTACTCGGGTTCTTTGTCTGTGACGGTGACCGAAATGTCCGGTTCTCGCTCGCTGAACCATTCGCACGCCTGTTCTTCGGCGGCCTCCTGGCTTGCGGCACGGATAATATAGGTTTTCTTGTCGCTGACAGTGATTTCATAGGTTTCCATAAATTGCCCTCCTGGTTTTTTTGATTTGTGTCCTTACTTGACATAAACGGTTCGCCATTCGATGTCGTTTTGCAGATGAGGTCCTTCTTCAAAAACGCTGTTTGCAAGGACGGTATTGAAGAAGTCGAGCATCAGTTTACCCGAATCATATGCGTATTCACTGTCCATATTTTTGATACGGGCTTCTAAATCCCGCTTCATGAAGCGGGCGAAAATTTCAACATCGAATCTGGCTGTATGGTCGATGTAAACATTTTCATCAAGTCCGGTGAGATAAGACGGAAGATATTGCCTTACATACATTCTTCCGTATTCTACGCCGTCGTCTGCGAACCTGACGGAGAGCGTGCCAATCTTTTTTGTCGGAAACTTCGTATCGTATTCGTAATGAAGCCAATCGTAATCAGCAAATTTTGCCGTAACATTGATACGATCGTCTTCGAGCCCACCCGTAAAAACCAGGTCGCCGGCGCAAAGCTTCCGTAAGGGATATCGTTCCTTTAGTTCATCCGATAAAGACGGTTTGAATGCGCTTTCCGGGATAATTGTTTGTGCCATTACCGATACCTCCTTGGCTTATGTTGTGTACATATCCTTTTTTGTGCTGTAGGGATTCCGGCTGCAAACCGTACACGGATACATATCACCGCACAGCTGGATATGTATACAGAATTCTCCGTCTTTTTGGCACTCTGTATCGCGGAGACGATACTCGGCCGCCCATCTCCATGGATTCGATCCTTTGTGCTGTTCGGCGAAATCACGGATCTGCGAGTCCTTACAAATGTTGCCCGATGCGTACTCCTTGAAAAACAGTTCCTTAACAGATTTTTGTTCCTGCATATTTTTCCCTCCTTATTTTTCTCCTTATCCTCAGGTGTCTTTATTGATATGTCAGATATTTTCAAAAACAGTTCCAAAGCAAAACCCGCAACCTTTTGGTAACGGGTTTCCTGTATGTTTTGGTCTTCTTATTCCACACGCACCATCTGGTTATACAGAATAGCGTGTTTGTTATCGAGCGGCATCTCCACATGGTAATGTCCGAAAAACCAGTGCTTATATTCAGCCTGTTCGGAAATCTCGAATAGATACCTGTTCAGTTCGTCCAGCTTGAACCTTCCCTGGCTGTACTGTGCTACCGCAAAAGACGGACCGTCGTGCGTCAGGATATAATCGACACGGTTTCCGTATGCGGCAAGGTTTTTCTTGCCTTCTTCCATCTCCTCTGCATTCGGCATTTCTTCAGGCCACCAGGATGTGCCCTTGACCCGGAAGAAAGCACCTCTGTCTCTGAGGCGCTTATACTCGCGCTTGAAGGCGGCCGAGTGTCCTCCGCCCTCATAGTCGTCAGGGTCAAGGATGCCGTCAGAGATATCGTGGCTCCGTGCTCCGCCGAACGTGAAGAAAGACAGGCCGTTGATCTCAAAGATCTGGCCGCGGCACAGATGGATCACGGAATCGTTGATTTTATGTACCTTTCCGCCGTGCCATTCCTCGACAGGCAGGTCAAAGAGCCCGGTTTCGTAGCGGTTCTTGTGCTTTAAGATATAATCCTTGTTCGTGCGGTAATATTCGTGATTTCCGTCCACAAAGAGCGTTGTGAACGGTTTTTCCTTCAGCCAGTCCAGCTTCCAGTCCTGTTCGTTTGACGGGAGCCAGTAGCCGAAATCCCCGCAGATGATCACGTAATCGTCTTTTGCCATTTCCTTCTGTTCGGGGAAATTGTTAGAATTCAGTTTGTTATAATCCTGGTGGCAATCACCTGTGATATAGATCATGTTATAAAAGATCCTTTCAGAAACAACGACCCTTCAGGGTCGCCTCATCAACGCGCAGCGTTGCGGCTTTTCATCCCTTCCGCTGCATGTATGCATCTTGCTGTGCCTCCTTTTGCGGTGCTCATCCTGCGGCATATATCCAGCCTCCGGCATGACGGACCAGGGTGATGCTGTTGACGGACGGGCTGCAGCTTCCAAGTGCCACTGCCTTCCCGTTGTTCTTCATGCCCCTGGCGGTGTAACGCCTGCCCTTGTAGGAGACGATGTCGCCGGGGCGTATGTCGTAGCTGTTCCTGCGGATGACACGCTTCCCGGCCTTTACTTTCAGGCCCCTGTAGATACGCTCGTTCTGCTCATTGTTCCGCGGTATGTTCCGCTTCGTCCTGTTGCAGCCGATCTGGGAGCCCTTCTTAACGGAGCCGTCCCTCGTGTCGATATACGACGCGTCGTAGAACTTCTCCAGGATGCGGTTATGGCGGCGGACCTTTTTAAGGTGCCTGAAATGCGCCCTGTGTTTCGGGTGGAACTCACCCATACAGTAAGCATCGTTGCTGTGCGTCTTTTTGACTCGCAGGGCTTCCCTTGCCAGCCTTGTCGCCGCGCCGTTCGTCGGGATGACCTTCTCCGTCCCCACACAGGCACGCATCATCTCCACGATCCGCCAGCGGACGGAATTCATGAAAGCTGCGTCCCTCAGGGTCCTCGTTGTTGGCTTCAGCCCGTAAAGAAGACCGCCGGGTTTGTGGTTCTTCGGGGTGTGGCACTTCTCGCAGACGGTCAGCAGGTTTGACAGCCTGTCCGTCCTGTCATGCTTCCAGAAGCCTACATGATGGACGTGCAGGATGGCCTTCTCCTTAACGCCGCGCCCGCAGCACTGACATGTGTAACCGTCGCGCGTAAAGACCGCGTTCCGCAGGGTGGCTGTCCTGTAGCGCTCCCCCTTCTGGTAGTCCGCGCCTTCCGGGAGCGGTTTTCCTTCCTCGATGGCCTTAAGCTCCTGCGTGTCAAACTTGCCGGTCTCAAAGATGTACCCGGTGATCGGGAGCAC
>ODAI011688471.1_pt1 | contig 13011 bp, 10 predicted proteins | sample 1539321 | NCBI WGS metagenome assembly ODAI01 (sample SAMN02144231, study PRJEB22623) | gut metagenome | biome: sheep rumen | host: Ovis aries | place: New Zealand | reverse complement strand
GCCTTATGCATCAGCTTACCGCTCATAAAGTAGTTATTCATATCTTTTCCTCCTGACATTATTATTCCATAGACAGCAGGCGTGATCTGCTTTCTATGTATCTGCCACAGGAGGCTCACAAATCGTTCACAGCGCCTTTTGCTGTCATCGGTGGTGTAGTTTCTCGACCTGCTGCCGATGCCGTCGAAAAAGACTCACAAATCGCTGATAGGGTTTCTATCACTTGGCTTTTGGGAAAACAAAAAAGAACTCGATTCCAGCGTTTTCACATTTCGTGAAAACCACTAAAACCGAGTCCGAAACTTTGTGTACTATTTTTAGCTGAAAAATCTGAGATTAGCCGGTATATCGACCTTTGAAGAGCTCCAAAACTACCTTTGCGGGGGTTCAACTCCCTAAAAAGCCTTAAAACGCCCCAATGTCATTCCTCATTTTTTCAACAACTTTTCTGAAATTCGGGTAGCAAAAAAGCCCGATATTTCGGGCTTTTTCTGCATTGTCATACATTTAGTCATGACGATATGGTGGACAGAGAGGGATTCGAATCCTCTGCATTTTCGCATCGTTTAAGCCTATATTTCGGGATATTTAATATCATCAAACAGTGCCGTGTGAAGCTCGTGTGAAAGTGGGAATCACGCTGCGCCATCAGTTTTCTCGGTGCGTGTATCGCGTATAACACCATACATGAAGTCATCAAAGATTTTAAGGCTGTCTCTTACTCGCTGCTTCGGAGTTCTTATGTAGACTGCATCAAGAACTTTTGAATTTGCCCAGCCTCCGAGTTTCTCAAGTACTTCTTTCTGAACACCAAGCCCGTTCATTGTAGTTGCGAACTGTGCTCTCAGGTCGTGGAAGGTCATCTTCATTCCATGCTTCTTCAACAGTCTATCATAACGAGCCTTGATATTGCCGTATTTCTCATTAATGATAAAATCATCTTCATTCTTGTGTGGCACCTTCTGAATAAGATTGTATATATAGTCTGGAAGGGGGACATCTCTTGTGGATAGCTCAGTCTTGTTTCTGTTTTCAATGACATCATGACCATTGATACAAACTCTCGCACGTCTGACCCTTATGTATCTGCCGCTGGCGTCCTCAAAGATATCTCCAAACTGAAGTCCTCTGACCTCTGAGATACGCATACCTCCGCACCATACAGCAAGTAAGCACGGCAGCTCAACACTTGATCCTATTATTACTTTCAAGACCTTATCAAGTGCAGGCAGCTCTTCCTTAACATTTTTAGGAGGAAACCTTAGTTTGCGTGCGGAGGGTAGTTCAACTTCAAAAACTGATGCAGCACTCCTGATTAGGTCGTAAGCAGACTTGATGGACTTATATCCCAAACCACGCTCGGCATCAATGTTGATGGCTCTCTGGATATCAATTATCTTTAAATCTGTTATGTTGTATCCCTGTACGGACTGAAGCCTGTTCTTTGCAGCAACCTCGTAGCCGTAAAGTGTAGATGCTGCGATAACGCTGCGTTTGGAGTCGATATAAGCAGCGACAGCTTCTCGTACCGTGATCTTCGTTGGTATAATGTCAACGTGAAGCCTTTTAAAGCCCTCCGCCAGCTTAATAGCTTCCCATGCTGTATCAGCTGTGAAGGATTTTGTAAGGTTTTTTCCACTTTCATCTTTTCCATAAACTACTTGTGTACGGAAACGTCCTGATGGTAAAAGCTGTGCTTTAACTGGTTTCTGTGATCTCATTTTGATCCACCTTTCTATATATGGAGAAGGTGGTATAAACGTTATAAACATTATACCACCTTCCTTTGAAAATGTAAAGAGGGTTAGTTACAGAGCCATGAGGTCGTTAAAATCCATCCCTGTAACGTAGAGTAGGTTGTCCACTCTTCCGAGAGTAATGTTTTCTACGGATTTATCGTACTCATGAAGTGTACGCTCTCCGACCTGAAGGTATGATGCAAGTTCAGCATCACTGACATCACGCAGGCTTTGCCAGTAGCGAACCTTACACCATATACGCTTATAAAGCGTAATTCTCTGATTTTTCTTAGCCATTGTTTTCACCTCCTAAGCTTATATTACTATCAATACATCTACTCCATTTGAAGCGATTTATTCACTTTCTTTTATATCATCCTTGGCGGCCCATATTTTTATTGGGGCAATACATTTTTAAACCTCACGTTTTGTCGAGCTGCCATAACGGCCGCTCATTTTTGATCAGTTGCTCTTGAAATCAAGCATAAACGTCTTGACCGTAGAAATGAATTGAGGTATAATTATTGTGAATGAAAGAACTCTCTAAGATACCCTGTACCTTACAGATCATTGCCATCGTAATTCTCAGGGGCCTTTGGATAATCATCAACATGACCGCTGAGCGTGGTCGGGACGTTACGTTTGAGCTTCTTATCGAAGAGATTTCCCTTAACGATTATATCGCCACGCATCATGCTGTCGAAACGCTCTATCTCAGCCTTGTTGAAACGAAGCTCAGCAGCGACAACGTTAGCGGAGTTCAGCGTAGGACGGAGAAATATCTGCGTTCCTGCCTTCCCCATAACCGCGCCGAGATCGGTGTTGCGAGGATAATAATCCTGGGTTGCTCCGAAGAAGGACATATGGATTTTGCGTCCTTCTTTCATCAACTTGCGAATAGGACCCGTTTTCGAGAAATTCTGGTTCTGGAGCTCGTCGATGAACACGTCCAGAGCTACCTGAGGATTGTCATGCTGATAGTTGTAGAGTTTTGCGAGCAGCATATCTATGAGCTGGTTGCCAGACTCAGTATAAGCCGAATCTGTACGGATAACGACGATACTGTTAGAATTACTCAGGAATCCTCTCCATGACTTGTCAGCCATGCCGCATTCTTCGATGTCCTCAAACAGTGGCTCGACGCGGTTGAGAAGGCTGTTTAAGGTTGCCTCTCCATCATTCTTTCCGCCTCCGTTGAGGCGGCTGAGGATAGTTTGGCAGTTGTGTCTGTCGCACTCGTTGAGTGCGGAAAGCTCATAATCGCAGGCTTCCAGCTCGTCCAGCAGCGGCTCGAGATAATCCTTAACGGTTTCGGGAGTGAAGAACTCCTTATCGATACCGTTGAGCTTTTTGATTATCGAATCACAGGTGATTCTGTTGTTGCCGTCAAGCTCTGTGATAATCTTAGACAATACCGTGCGCAGCGCATTGGACTGCGGAGGACTAAGTTCTCCGATAGCAGCCTGCAGGATACCGAGAAGTTGCTTCTTCTTCGTCGGAAGACTAGCATTATGATCGAGTGCGAAGAGGTCAACTGGTATGCCGTCCTTGTCGATGTCGTGTATCGTGACATAGGAATCAACGAATCGCTTCGACAAATTGCGGCAAAGCGCCTCGTAAGTAAACGAATCTGATGAATCGAACACCACCACTCGATGTCCCAGCTTGAAGCACCTGGCGAGGAGCTGACTGAGCAGGTAGGTCTTTCCCCAACCACTCTGACCAGTAATGTAGCTGTGACCGTTCTCCTCGTCTGTGTAGCAGATCTGTCTGCCTGCAATTCGACCTTCCGCGTCGCGGAGGATAGTGAGAAAATCCTTGTTGGGGACTTCACTCTCATCAAGGAGAAATTCCTCGCAATCTAAATTGTGGAGCTTACACAATACATCAGCATCGAGTATCTTAGCCGAAATATCGTACATATATAGACGTTTATGTTCACCTGAACTGTTGTGTACCTCGATAGGATGAGTGTTGCCATCGGTAGCTTCAAGAGAGCGAGTCTGTTTGAGCGCTTTCATTAAATTGTCTATACTCTTAGTCGTCGTCATCTGTGCAAGAATTGCCTCGATGATTTCGGCTGGAATATATATGCGTTCGCCGTCAACAATGAAGAATCGACCGTCGCTATCAAATGTCATATTCCTGCACTTAATTACAGGAATTATTGACTTTGTGCGAGCCATATTACAGAATATCGAGGTGAAGTCACGTTCAATAGCGTTGCACGAATCCATAACGCGATCGCTTTTGCAGTCAACTGTCTGAAGGAGACATTTTATCGACTCGTCGTTGAGCATAGTGAATTTGAGAACCATTCTTAAAAAGCTTTCGACCATAAACAGCATTGTCATTGTTTCAAGGCTTTCTTTGCAAGCTTTTTCAGACAAATAACTACGGACAAAGCTTAGTTTTTTACTATTGATAAGGGACATGGTTTGGGCTAAATGGGACGATATCAAAGCAATAACTAAGGCATCCATTTCGCCAGTTATAGCTTTTATTTCGTTGGCGTTAGCCTTGACTTCAATACCGTTCGTATTGATAACGATTACGTTATCTCGAGAGAGCCTTGTTGCGGCGTATGCTGCATTTTTTGATATAACAGCCGTAAGTCCGTTACCTCTGTCGTCATTCACTGCCCCTTCCCTTACAGCCTTGGTTATAGCTTTAAGACCAGATATCATTTCTTTTACCTCGTCGGCGAAGCTATCATCAGTATATAAAGATATCCCATCGAAAACAAGTTCCCGCTCCGCAGATATCTTATCCTCTCCCGAACTAAGAGTCGTGACTGGAAAGTTGACTGTATCGTTAGTAGCGAGCATAGCTTTGAGCTTGCCATCGTCAAGTCCTTCCGACGGTTCAACAATAAGATACTGATGAACGTGAAGTCCTGCCTGACGCAAGAAGTATTGAAATAGGCTTCCGATATGAAAGTAACCGATGAATTGGAGAGAAGGATTCTTGGCGTATATATCCAGCCATTCTTTAATTATTTCCTGAGGAGAATGGATAAGTTGAGACAGCTTTCTACGCTTCACACTCGATGATATTAAAGAACGTGGTATGTATAGATCCTGCGAATCTGAGGCGAAAGCAAGCCCTCCGTTTTCGGTCTCGTTCCAACCTTGGTGCGGAAACATCATAATGTCCTGCGTAGGCACTGACTGGAGAAGGAATGCAACTAGTGCATTGAACTTGCTCTTAGTACAGCTGGGGTATCTGAAAATCTCTTTGAGGTACTTGTGAAACGAGTCTTTGATATAGTCATCATTTGGTATCAGTGTGGTATAACTATTTCTATTCGTGATGTACTGTAGTATTACGAATTTGAGGTTACCATCTGGAGATTTGTTCTTGTACTTGCAGATGATGTTGAATCCACCTGTGAGTGTCTCTACTTTCACTTTGCCTTTGTTGTTGAAGCTCTCTTTGCCCCAGGTGTCACTGAGAGGGTCATATTTGTATTTTTCCTGATTGATAGTAATATCCGGTGCGTGCGGAACACATCCGCTATACGGTTCACCGTAGGGATATCCGTAGGACATCTGTGAAGGATTATATGGAGACTGTCCAAACCAGTCGGTTACAGGCGGAGAGTTAAATTCCGCCATTTCTGCTGAAAAATCGTTCATATTAAAAATATTACACATTTTTTTCACTCCTAAAAATTATAATTAATACATCCGAAAACAAACGAAAAATTCCGAAAGTATAGGTAATGAGCGGGCATGAATTTCAGTTTTATGTTTTTTACTCGGTTTATTTGAAAAAACGAAAACGGATGCTCTTCCCAGCCTATACTTCACAAAATTCGTAATTGTTTTTGGAGCGAGCATTTTACTCCGGGCGGGGCATTAAGCCCCACCCAATATACTTCTTTGGTTATGTGCCCCAGTCCAGTTAACTATGATAATTATCTTGAACTGGAGCTATGGTAGCATAGTTTCATTTACTTCGCCTCCTAAATTGGAACCGTGTTACCGGTACTTCAATAATTAAATTTTATCATAGAACTTATCGAATGTAGATTCCAGAAACGGTAAAATCAAAGCAAAAAATAACCATTTTTCTATAATTAAATACGTATTTCGTTAGTCCGTTTACTAGATTAGAAAAAAAGGAATGATTAAAAATGACAAGAGATCGCGCTTTGCGAAATATTTTGTTGTCTGTTTTTTCTTGCTTAACGATAGGCGTAAAAGATAATAAGATAGACAAGAAAATCAGCTTATATAAAAAATGTAGGTATAACAGCACTTCGTTAAATAATTTTAGGGAGTTGTTTCGGATAGCTTTTATTTATGATTCTCCTGAAGTAATAATTAGTAATAGAGATTGTGAAAAAGATATAAGTCCATTCGATAGGAGATCTGCGCTTGATAGGGCACTACTATACCTAGGTATGCGTGGTGTTACTACAGATGGTTTTAATAAACTTGATCAACAAGTGCAGTGTGAGTATGTATATAGTATATTCTCAAAGCATATTCTACCAGCTATATTTTCAAATAATGCCGGCATGAGTCCGGAAGAGGCTGGCGATGTGGATATTACTGAACACATGATATATGCCATCTCGGAGGCTTCCTCTGAATATGTTCGAATATTTGGGAGAAATATTGAGAATATAATTTCAATGAATAATAAAATTGAAGATAATATGCTTGATAAATCAAAACCGAATTATCCGATAGAAGTTTACTATAGTAACCACAAGTATTTCAAAATTGTTAATCAATTTTATAAATTGTCGGTTTATTTCATAATTCAAGAAGACATAAAAGAGGATGGGATGTTTGGTGGCTCTTCTGATATTAAGGAGGATGATTTTTTTAATTCTTTTTTAAAAAACGTTGATAATAGTTCCGTAACCAAACTGGCTTTCCTTCATGCTTTTTATTTTGACAAGTATTATGAGTTTTACAATATGAAAGAATGGGAATATACTTCTAATATCGATGATAGCCAGATGATGTCAAATAAGCACAGCGGTCTTTTGAGAAAGAAATATTTTTATTATGAATCTTTAAGAGAAGAAGCATGTAAACATGTTGAAGAGCAATTGATGCATTCTTTAAAGCCCTACTATGAACGATTATGTGATGACCTTGAAATGTTGTTAAATAATCTGATATCACTTAATATTACTTCTAAGGAGAAAGCTAATATAAGTAGTTTTGATTTGCCTGATGAGATAAGACTTAAAACTTTACTGACTGAAAAAGCGGAGAAATTAATATTCGATTTTGATATCGTTGAACATTTTTTAATGAAGTACCGAAAAGATGATTATGTAAATGCATTGTTTATAATGCTTCAGAACCTTGTGTGTGATATCACAGATTTTTTTAATGATATAGGGGCAGAGTTGAGCGAAATGCTATCTGTGATTCTGAGCAAAGAACGTTTTAAGAAGCATATAAGTGTAATGAAAAGACGCTTGAATTCTAAGGAGCTGAAGTGTCAGAAAGAACTTGAAGTGAGATTATATAAAGAAAGAAAGTATGAATATAAAAAACCGGAATCTGTGAGAGATATCTTGTTTTCAAAACAACCATTTGTTTATAACGGATTATACAATGCATTAGCTGAATATGTTAAACAGCTCAACAGGCATAATAATTAATTGCAATTTTATGATAACTGTTCTTAGTATTGTATTTGGGGTTATCAATTCTTGCAATGCTAAGCATCAAATACGATACGATTAATAAATAAAACTATTTGTGAATAATCTTATGGAAGAAAGCAATTATAACGAGAATTTACTAGCTATCAATACATAAAACAAAAATCCCCCTCACCAGGCAAGGAGTATATCTCAACTTCTTTACAGACGAGGGGGATCATATTATTATATTCACTTTTTAATGCTTATCGTCATGCCTGACTTGAAACGGAACTCCAGAAATAACTCATAGACCTTGACGCTTTCCAGCGGCTTATTGACCAGAGCCTCATCAAACCCCGTGATGGTTCTCGGCTGAGAATCGATGAAATTCACCAGTTCCCGGATTCGCTCCTTACGTTTGTTCTTATGTAAACAGAGTTAAGATGCTCGTTTTATTATACAAATCCAGCTCCCGAGAGGGAGCTGGATCCTTTTTCATAGCATTGTAGCAATAATGGTTATTTTGTTCTTTCATTCACCTGAAGCTGTTGATTCATGCGAACATAAATAATAGCAATAACACTCACAGTTTTGCTTTGATTATCAGTTACATAATAAACATAATGATTCTTAACTTTCACTTTTCTGACGCCTAAAGCTCCCCATGGCTGTTCTTCGACGACCTTATACCTTGAGGGCATCATCTCAAGTGAAGTGATTTCCTTACGAAATTCATTCTGTAAAGCTATTGCTGCTTGAGGATTAGCAAGTTCGTGGGCAATATACATTACGCTGTTGCGGATATCATTCTGAGCTTCATGAGTGATAACAACTTTAAACTTTTCAGACATGTGTTACAGGAGCTCCTCCTTTAAGGAATCAAAGAACTCATTAGCTTCAACGCCTTCACCGTTTTTAGCCTGTGCAAGACCTCTTGCAAGCTTAGCGTCAAATTCTTCCTTTGTCATTTCATCTAATGATTTTAGCGTTGTCGGGGGAACAGAGGGCCTGAACGGCAGACCGTTCCACAGGATTATCTGCCTATAGAACATATTGATCCCATTTGAAGCAGATATTCCAAGACTTGAGAGGATAGCCTCAGCCTTTTCCTTGATCTCGGGCTCAACTCGTGCCGCGACATTTGAACTTTTGATTGCCATATCAGCACCACCTTTCTGATTCTATTATACCACTTTGTATATCGGATTGCAATACCTTTTATACTTTTTTATCTTGTAAAGTGAATTTGTATGAAAGGATGGTGCGATGTGTGAATTAGAAATAAAGCCAGCTCTCATCACAAGAAATGGCTTTTTTGTAACGTTTATACCACCTATATGTCGTGTGAATTTCGTGTGAATTCGTGTGAAAAACGCCCGTTTATTTCTCACACGCAACTGCAAAAATGCAGTTGAAACTGTTTTCCGTAGGCAACAGAAAAGCCTGTATTTCGGTGTTTTTCTCGAAATACAGGCTTTTTAATTCTGGCGGACAGAGAGGGATAGGATATATCCGTGTCTCTACCGAACATCAGGAGACTTCAAGACAAGAAGCTATCATGAAGCAGTATAAGGTAGAGCGGGTATTTGCTGAGAAGATGTCTGGTAAGAACGTCAACCGTCCAGAGCTGAAGGCTATGCTTGAATATGTCCGTGAGGGCGATACCTTATATATTGAAAGCATCAGCAGGTTCGGACGTTCAACCCGTGACCTGCTCAACATCATTGATGTGCTTCAGAAGAAAGGCGTTACACTTGTCAGCAGTAAAGAGAACATTGACACCAACACTCCGCAGGGACGTTTTGTCCTGTTAATATTCGCTGCACTTTCAGAGCTTGAATGTGAGCAAACTTTACAACGCCAGCGTGAAGGTATTGCTATTGCAAAATCACAAGGGAAATACAAAGGAAGACAGCCTCTACCTATCGACTGGATAAAGTTTGGTCAACTGTACGAGCAGTGGAAGTCTGGTGCTATTACGGCAGTATGGTTTCAGAAAGAGATGGGTCTGCGTGCCAACACATTTTACCTCAGGCTCAAAGAATACGAAAGAAAGTATATATAAACGAGACGGAGCCGGTATAACCGGCTCCAATGATATTTCAATAGGGTATTCGCTTTCATTGCAATATTGCAAAAGCTCAAAAACAACTTAACTGACACATTTTTTTCGGTATTTCAATAGACCAAGGGCTATTGACATATTTATATGCTTTAGATTCTCAGTTTACGAAATGCTGTTTATCAAAGATTATAAACTTCTTTCAATAATATATCAAGGTCTTTATCATATTTTACACCTATAGATTGAAGATATTCAATTTGAAGCATTTTTATACCAGACCTGAATGTATCATCTGATATTTTCTCAAAAACGATCGGGTTACATATTATACGATCTCTATCGATTGAGCCGTTGTAATAGCCGATATCTTCCTCTTCAGGTGTTTGACTAGTAATGCCTTTGCATCCAATAATTGAAAGACATATGAAAACTTTTGAATCAACAATCAAAGGGGCAAAGATTTTTTTATATTTGAACATTGCATCTTTAATCTTATCCCATACAATACCTCGAGAAAAGAATCCGTTTTTATAGCGTTTCTCATTTAAGTGAAGATGATTTACTAAGGGAAAAAAACATTCTACAATTCCGTTATTATTAATATAACCTTCTGTTTTATCAGACGCTCTTTCATCATGTAAAAAATGTAAACCGTCTGCACAAGGCATCGAACGTTGTGTATTACTAAATGCGGAAAATATTTGATCAAATGAAATGTTCTTCTCTTTCTCAAGGAAAAACATATTGTGAGAGAAATTAGGATCGGTAAAAGTTTCTGGGATAATATGCAACAGTAAAAATCGTGAATAAGTATCGTTAATAGTTTCTGACTGCTCGTTGTAATACTGTATACGTTCCTTGCGATAATTGTATATTTCTTTATCAAGTGAAAGTGATTGATTGAACATATTTCTCAACTCCGTATATGACATAGAAGTTTTTTTATTTCCAGTACGCTTGAAAATCTGATAGTTCTTTTCGTTTTCAACATGAAGATATGGGGCAAAGCTGTCATGCTTTATATAGAGAATAACGATAAACTTTTCATTCTTTATCTTAACAAAATTGAACTTTATTGACGGAATACGCGGCTGAATACCTGTAAGATCATTTCGTCTGTCTAACTCAAACTTATCCAAATCACCATCAGGAATATCTATACCGCAAAGCTCAGAAGCACATCCGTTGTCATCACTGATACCTATAATAAGATAGCCGCCTTCGGCATTCGCAAAGGCACACACATCACTTTTGAATTCACTCTTTCCATGTGTTATTGTTGTATTTCTATCTTTCGCATTTTTAGGTATTTCCAAATAATGTAAGTTTTTCTTGTAATCAATATATTCATTTTCACGATAATCAGGGTTCTCGATAATGTTTTTCAAATCCTCCTCATTACACTCAAGGAAAGATTTGTTGTTGACCGTAGGTAGCATATTATTTCCTCTCTATACCACAAGATTATATCACTCAAAATGTGATATTTTTCCATATTTTTCATATGAGTATATTAAAGACTCATACATATCGCTTTTTAATTTATATCCATATGTATTTGACTTTATTTCGGTTGTATCAAACAGATCACTTGGTAATAAGCCTATTTTAAACCTATCTTTTAATAATAATTGCGAATTGTTGTTAGTAACCAACTGTTTCACAGATTTGCGTATTTGAGGATCCAGTTTATCTATCCTTGACCATAAATAATCTATCCCTTCTTGTTCAATTTTTTCTCTTTCTTTTTTATACTCTAATGCTTTTTGTTTCTTTTCATTTCTGATTCTTATAGAACGATATAACAATTTTAAGAGCTCTATGAAGATGAATATAACGAAAAAGAAAAAAACACAAAAAAGTTCCTTTCCCAGTTTTACTAATACAGGATTATTTTCTGGAATTATAATAAATATAACAATTGTCCCCACAAAGGATAGTATAGTCGAAAAAAAATATTTTTCCAAAAATACTTTTAATGGTTCAATTAACTTCTCCAACATAATCTATCTCCTCTAAAACGAAAGTAATTTTTCTATTAGATATCGCTCCTGGTATAGAAGGTGCTGCGTCCGCTACCGTGCTTTAGCAGAAGTCCCTGTTCAACAAGCTGCTTGATAGAATTCTCAACAGATGCCTTGCTGAGAGTAGGACACAGCTCCATGACCTCGCTCTTTGTGAACTTACCGATTTTATTATACACAGCACGACGTACCGTTTCAATTGCAGGCAGCTTCTCACCGACCAGAGATACACGTTCCTCAAAGTCGCGATATGCGGCAAGAATAGTCTGCAAAAGGTACTTGATAAACGGCGTTGGATCTTCTGAATTTTCATTCCAGCCATTCTGACACTGTTCCAAGGCGTCATAGTACAGGTTCTTGTTTTTGGCTATCTTGCTTTCAAGGGATATATATCTGCCTATAACATAGCCTGAACGATAAAGGAGCAGGGTTGTGAGCAGTCTGCTCATTCTGCCATTGCCATCGTTGAAAGGGTGTATGCAGAGGAAGTCGTGTATGAATACTGGTATCAGAAGCAATGCGTCTATATCCTGAGATGCAATAGTGCTATTAAAGCTTTCGCATATCGCGTTTATTGCAGCAGGAGTTTCATAGGGCGGAAGCGGAGTAAACAATACGAATTCATGTCCGTCGGCATCAGTAGCACTGATATAATTCTGAGAGTTTTTAAATGTTCCGCCTATACTTTTATGGGAATACTTATACAGGTCTCGGTGGAGCTGGAGAATATAATTCGATGAAATTGGAATATACTCATAGTTTTCGTGAATCGTATTCAGCACATCACGATATCCCATTATCTCTTCCTCGTCACGGTTACGTGGAGTAGTCTTGTCCTTTACAAGCTGCAAAAGGCGTGTATTGGCAGTGCGGATACCTTCAATCTCGTTAGACGCCTCGGTACTTTGTACCTTAGCAACCTCAATAAGACGGTCAAGTTCTGCAGGCTTCTGTTTTAGGTAAAGCTCCTGTCTGCCTTTATATTCATGGATCTGGGCTACAAGACCGATGATTTCACTGTCCCACGAACGTTTTTCAAGTTCGCTATAATCAAAGTTTCTCATAAACTCACACTCCTTTCTCATAATTATAGCAATATTTAGGGGAAAAGTCAAGTGATTAGGCAAAAATATATCCTAAATTCTATTATGTTTCAGGAGATAAATATTATTCGTTTCATGATATAATAACTTCATTGATATAATCAGCTTACTCATGCGAAACAATTGTTTTCTTGAAGTATTCATATAAAGAATCAGCTCCCGAAAGGGAGCTGTCTTTTTGTAACGTTTATACCACCTATATGTCGTGTGAATTTCGTGTGAATTCGTGTGAAAAACGCCTGTTATTTGCTCACACGCAACTGCGAATTTGCAGTTAAAACTGTTTTCTGTAGGTAACAGAAAAGCCTGTATTTCGGTGTTTTTCTCGAAATACAGGCTTTTTAATTCTGGCGGACAGAGAGGGATTCGAACCCTCGATACGCTATTAACGTATACACGAGTTCCAGTCGTGCGCCTTAGACCAGCTCAGCCATCTGTCCACTATGGTGCGAGTAATGGGACT
>ODAI014034383.1_pt1 | contig 13012 bp, 13 predicted proteins | sample 1539321 | NCBI WGS metagenome assembly ODAI01 (sample SAMN02144231, study PRJEB22623) | gut metagenome | biome: sheep rumen | host: Ovis aries | place: New Zealand | reverse complement strand
TTTTTATGGATACTTAAGAATTTATCAATACGGATTCCTTAAGACGTGGAAAGAGTAAATCAGCTTTAAGACTACGCTTTATATCAGGAGGAAGATCATGTCATTTACAGATGCTGTCAAGTCATGTTTTTCACAATACGCAGGATTCAACGGAAGAGCACGCCGCAGCGAATACTGGTTCTGGTATTTATTCTCAGCAATTGTAGGCTCTGTGGTATCGATAATCGCGAAGAACACTTCAGATCTTGTCTCTTTAGTGCCGCTTGTGATACTTGTGCCTTCGCTGGCTGTTGAGTTCCGCAGGCTTCATGACACCGGAAGATCCGGAGCCTTCGTATTATTAAATTTTATTCCTTTAATAGGACAGATCATTCTCATCATCTTCTGTGTCCAGGATTCACAGCCCGGTGAGAATAAATACGGACCTAATCCAAAGGGTATGTGACACTCATCAGGGGGAATATGTACACACTTGACAAGGATAATGTAAGAGAAATAACAGAGAGCTGCGTCAGCGGATCGGAGTTTCAGCTCCATGCTCTGTATGCTTTTCGTTTTATGACGGAAAATGTCTATAGCCCGATAGGTGTGGATATGTCATTCTCTACTGACGGCAAAGACGGGATATCATCAGGACTCTACCAGAAGATCACCGGAGACAGATCCTATTATCTGGGCTTCATTGATCTGCATGGCGGTCTTGTTACGATAGCAAAAGGCTTTGCCGGAGAAGAATTTGAAAATGATACCGAATTTATCAGGGATGCAACAGGCGAATTCATCAACAGGATCAATGGGGAATTTGTCATAGAGTCCTCAAAGTCCGGTATCATGCTGGATATGGAGCCTCAGCTTTTCCTTGAGGAGGACGAGGCTGCTTCCGTGATAAAACCGGTGAAAATCCTGCATATCCCTATCGCCATAGGCGGATCCGAGGTGGAAATGCTTTTTGTCAAGGTTTGAGTATCTCCTCTCTCATGGGTCCGACGAGATACAGGCTCCCACAGATCACAGTAGCTGCGGTTTCATGCCGCAGCTTTTTTATTGCCACGCAGGCCTCCTCCGTGCCGGCCGCAGGTATGATATCAATACCCGGAGACACGGCCTCTATGGCCTCCGTAAGCTCGCCTGCAGACAGGCTCCTGGGATTATCAACCTTACACGCTATGACCTTCGCGGCAAAGGGGAGCAGCAGACTCAGCATTTCTTTGTATTGCTTATCCCTCAGGATCCCCATACAAAAGGTAAGGCGTTTATTCCCGAAATATCTCTCCAGGGACTCTGCAAGCGCCTTCGCTCCATCTGCGTTATGGGCTCCGTCTGCTATGATCAGGGGATCCTTTTCGAGGATCTCAAATCTTCCGGGCCAGACCGCCTTCTCTATCCCCAGGGATATACTGCTCTCTGAGATAAATGGCAGATCTTTTCTTAAAAGCCCTGCTGCCTGTATAGCAAGAGCAGCATTGTCTGTCTCATAGAGTCCTCTCATCACGGTCCGGTATGTCACTCCTTTGAGAAGAAAAGTCTGACCTTCTGAAAGGGAGGCCTCTGATGCTTCCGGAAGCTCTGCTGTGATCAGCTCAGCTTTCTTATTCCTGCATTCTCCCTCAAACACGTCCATAATGTCTTTTTCCGCAGGATAGACCAGCACCCTGCCACCGGGCTTTATTATGGCTGCCTTCTCTCCTGCTATAAGGGGAAGAGTATCTCCAAGATACTGCATATGATCAAAGCTTATCTTTGTGATGACAGAAAGCAGCGAGGAGCTGATCACATTTGTCGCATCAAGCCTCCCTCCAAGTCCTGTCTCCAGTATAACAGCATCCACTGCCCTGTCTGAAAAATAACAAAACGCCATGGCAAGCACAAGCTCAAACTCGGATGGACTTCCCATAGCATGCTCTGACATATATTCGGCGGCTTCACGTACTTTTGTCGCATAGAATGCCGTGTCGTTTTCCCGGATCTCCTCCTGACCTATCCGTATCCTCTCGGAAAAACGGACCAGCTCAGGAGATGTATAAAAACCTGTCCTGTATCCGGAGGTCTCCAATATCGACAGCAGACAGGCCGCCACACTTCCCTTTCCGTTCGTTCCGGCGATATGTATGATCTTTAATCTGTCCTGGGGATTTCCGAGAAGCGACATGAGCGCAGTGATATTATCAAGTCCCAGCCTTGTGCCGAAGGCCGCCGTCTCCCTGATATACCGTACAGCCTCGTCGTACGTCATGCAAGATGCGTCCTTGACAGATTTACGGAAGGACGTATGACCGCGATGAGAAGAGCCGAATTTATGGGAAACATTATGATCACCTTGAGAAGTCTGGACAAAAACAGCGGAACAAAGGCATTTCCATAAAGGAGCATCAGCCAGACAGGATTCAGTATGAGTGAAACGATAACAGTATCAAGGAGCTGCGCTGCCAGTATCCTGCCCACGCTCTGATCCTTTTTCAAAAGAAGTCCGTAGATCACGCCCTGGATTACAGATGACAGCGTAAAGCCGGGAAAAAAGGGCCCCGTAGGTCTGACAATATAACACAGGATATCCGACAGACCGCCTAATATGCCCCCGTACAGCGGACCGAAAAGCACTCCCTCTACAGCCACCGGTAAAAACTGCAGTCTTATCTCCGCTATTTGGGAAATGGGTATCTTGAAAAACCCGAATATCACCGATACAGCAAGCAGCATGGCTGAAATTGTAAGTCTCTGGATCATTCTTTTCTGCATTTTGTTTCCCTCTTTACAGCAGACCTATGATACTCCTGATATCATGTGTTTTTGTATCTGTCAGATACTTCTCCATTCCGTTTATTATATCCGTGACCGCATCCGGCTTTGTAAAATTCACCATACCGACAGCAACCATTACTGCCCCTGCCATCATCATCTCTATGGCATCTTCGGCTGTCGCTATACCTCCCATGCCTATCACCGGGATCTTTACCGCGTGGCTTGCTTCATAGACCATTCTCACGGCTATAGGATGTATAGCAGGTCCGGACAGCCCTCCTGTCCTGTTTCCCAGCACAAATCTCCGTCTGTAAATGTCTATCTTCATAGCGGTAAATGTATTTATCAGGGAGATCCCGTCTGCTCCCCCCTGCTCAGCCGCCTTTGCCATCTCGGCAATGCTGGTCACATTCGGGGTAAGCTTCATGATCACAGGTTTATTCTTTGCCTTGGACCTGCATTTTCCCGTCACTTCCGTAAGCATGCCGGGATCGGTCCCGAACTGGATCGCTCCCTGCTTCACGTTCGGACAGGAAACATTGATCTCCAGCATCTCAACCCTGTCATCATCAGCAAGCCTCTCGACCACGGCTTCATATTCCTCCACGCTGTGGCCGCATACATTTACTATTACTGGAACATCATATCCTGCCAGAAACTTAAGATCCCTCTCAATAAATACATCTACTCCGGGATTCTGAAGCCCTATCGCATTCATCATCCCCGAAGGAGTCTCGGTGACACGCGGTGTGGGATTTCCCTCCCAGGGTTTGTCCGACACACCCTTTGTTGTGACCGCTCCAAGTGTATTCAGATCCACAAACCGTGAATACTCCAGTCCGGAACCGAAGGTTCCCGATGCAACAGTCACGGGATTCCTGAAATGATGTCCCGCAAAATCAATTCCCAGATCAGGTCTGCTCTCCTGCGTGCTCATATCATATCTCCACATCTTTGATGTCAAAAACCGGTCCCTCTGTACAGATCCTCGCATTATATACATGGCTGTGAGGATCCTTTTCCGCAGTCCTTACGACACAGCCAAGACAGACTCCCACTCCGCATGCCATATGCTCTTCCAGACTGACATATGCCGGTATACTCCGCTCCGTTGAATATCTTTTAACCGCTGACAGCATCGGCATGGGACCGCATGCATATATCAGATCCGCCCGGATACCTGAGCTGTCCATAGCATCAAGCACATTTCCCCGTATACCCTCAGATCCGTCATCAGTCGCTATAAGGGTCTCAATTCCAATCCTCCTGAAATCATCCGCGAGAAAATGATCAAGACTGCTGTCCCTGTAACCCAGTATGACTGTGATGCTTCCGGGAATATCCTTTCTCTCTGCAAGCTTTTTTGCGAGGAATAACAGAGATGGCGCGCCAAGCCCTCCTCCCAGCAGTACTATATCCCTGCCCTTCAGCAGGTCATCATCTGAAGGATATCCATGTCCCAGGGGGCCCTCGATAAATAAAATGTCATTTTTTTCACATGATGCTATCTCGCGGGTTCCGCTCCCTGCTATGCGGAAGACTATGCTGAGCCTCTGCCCTGCATCTCCGCTCCCGGCAGATGTGACATCAGCTATACAGATGGGTCTTCCGAGAAGCTTTGCCCCGTCCGGAGGATAGACAAGGATAAACTGTCCCGGCTCTGCCGAACTGCACAGATCCGTTTCAAAAGACAATCTGTATATATCCGGAGCGAGAAGCTCCTTCTCCGTTATCCTCGATCTTTTTCTTATTTTTTCCGTTTCCATTGCTTTTTGTCTGCCGGTCAAAGCGCAGCCCTGTATATATTTTCCACATCAGCCGCCGTCAGGGGACGTATCCTGGACAGCTTTACAGTATCATCCATTGTCGCATGAAGCGCCAATGCCCGTATCTCTTCATCAGAAGGCGACTCAAGACCCAGCTCCTTCAATGAAACCGGCATGCCGATCTCCCTGAAAAAGTTCTCTGTCGCATTTATCCCGAGGATCGCTGCCTGCTCGTCGTCCGCTGTATCTATTCCCCAGACATTGCGCGCATAACCCGCAAATCTGCCTATCGCATCCCTGTAGAGATATCTGGCCCAGGAAGCCCAGACCGCAGAAAGCGTCGCTCCGTGCGTGTGATCATATTTCGCGGAAAGAGCCATCCCTATTTTATGCACGGAAAAGTCCTTGCCTCTCCCGAGCTCGGTCAGATTGTTGTGAGATAATGACGATGCCCACCAGATCTCAGCCATTGCGTCATAATCCGACCTGTCATTTAAGGCAAGCCTTCCGTTATCCCTTACGGTCTTTAATACACCTTCAGCTATACGGTCAGTGAGATCGCACTTGATATCAGGGATAAAATATCTCTCAAGAGTATGCATCATGATATCCACGATGCCGTTCTTTAACTGCCAGTCAGGAAGACTGTCCGCAAGCGACGGATCCATTATGGCAAATACACAACGGTTGAATTCCGTATTTATCCCCAGTTTTTTTCCTTCTGCTTCGTTCGTAAGTACGGCCGAGTCACTCATTTCCGATCCTGCCGCAGGTATGGTCAGTACCGCCGCAACCTTTAAGGATCTCTCAAGGGGAACCTTTTTTGTCCAGATATCCCAAAGAGCATTATCCGGATTTGCCGCTCCGTGCGCTATTCCTTTAGCTGTATCTATTACCGATCCGCCGCCCACGGCAAGGATAAGATCAGCTCCGGCCTCCGCTGCCTTTACTGCACCTTCCTCTGCATGAGCAAGTGTGGGATTTGCCTTTACTCCGCCGAAGGCAGTATGGACAAGCCCTGCTTTGTCAAGCGAGTCCTCCACCGTATCCAGAAGTCCGCTTTTTCTGACTCTTTCCGAGCCGTAAACAATAAAAACCTTTGATGCTCCGGCCTTAGCCGCAGCCTCTCCGGCCTTAACCGCCGTGTCCTTTCCAAATATGACCTCTGTCGGCGTATGATAGGTAAAATTCTGCATGGCATCTCCTTTCGTGTAAATTGGCAATTAATTTCGTTAGCGATTATAAAAACTGTCCGGGCAGAAGTGGTATTACAAAGTGACAGTCTACGCTCTGTATACTATATTTCCCTCCGAAATAGTATATCTGACCCGGCCCTTAAGCCCGACTCCGATGAAGGGGGAGTTTGCGGATCTGGAATGCAGATCCTCCGCCCTTGCCGTCCATTTCTCATCCGGATCGAATATCACGATATCCGCAGGACTGCCTGCACTCATATTCCCCGCCCTGAGCCCGTAAAGCTTCGCAGGATTCACACTCATTTTCCGGATAAGCTGATAAAGGCTCAGATATCCCGGCTCAACCAGATTTGTGACTGCCAGAGCAAGCGCTGTCTCCAATCCCACCATTCCGGAGGGAGCGTTTACAAATTCACGCATCTTTTCCTCTGCTGTATGCGGGGCATGGTCTGTGGCTATCAGGTCAAGCGTCCCGTCTGCAAGCCCCTCTATGACTGCCTGCCTGTCAGCTTCCGTCCGTAGCGGCGGATTGACCTTTGCGAGACTGCCTTTTTCCATCACGGTATCTTCTGTCAGGGAAAAGTGATGAGGTGTCGCTTCTGCATGAATAAGGCCCCTGCTGTCCTGCTGTCTGAACCTTCTTATGATCTCAACACTTTCCTTCGCAGATACATGCTGTATGTCTGCTTTGGCTCCAGTCTCAAGCGCAAGCCTCAGATCTCTTTCTATCATCGTATATTCAGCCCTGCGGTCGGCGCCCTTCAGTCCCATCGCTTCGGCCACGGTTCCGCTGTTTATCCCTGCCTGATATACATATGCAGGATCCTCTTCATGAAAACTCAATACGGCATCAAGTCGTGCCGCCTCTTTCATTGCACGGATCACAAGCTCCCTGTCCATTACCGGTGTTCCGTCGTCTGTGAAGCCTGCAGCTCCCGACAGGAGCAGCTCCTCCATGGGCACAAGCTCCCTGCCGGCTCTGCCCACAGTCACTGCGGCAGCCTGATATATATGTATTTTTTCCTTCTTTGCACGGGACAGTATTTCCTTAAGAATCTCTGCATTATCCACTGCAGGGATGGTATTTGCCATACAGACAACAGATGTATATCCGCCGGCAGCCGCAGCCTCAGCTCCGGTGTGCAGAGTCTCCTTTGCCGTCTGCCCGGGATCCCTGAAGTGGGCATGCACATCTGTAAACCCCGGCGCCGCGATCCACCCTCCGGCTTCGAGCTCCTCTTCTCCTTCTTTTTTTGCAAGATCTCTGCCTGTTTCAGCGATCAGCCCGTTCTCCGTGCGGATGTCCAGAAGCTCTTCATTTATATTATTTTCGGGATCGATCACCCTTGCGCCGCGTATTATCATTTCTGTTCCAGCATTTCCCTTATTTTATCCTGACACAACTCCCCGATATGCTTAAGCTGCTCCTTATCGAGATCCTTCGGGTCTATCGGATCACCATAGATTATCGTAACCTTTCCCGGTTTTATACGTGGAAACTGCCTTTCAAGGATCTTTCTGCTGCCGCTTATCGCTACAGGTATGATCTTTATTCCGGCCTTGGTTGCCACCTTGAAGGATCCCTCCTTGAAGGGAAGCATATCCAGTTCGGAATCACCCTTTGTTCTCGTTCCCTCAGGGAATATAAATATCGAAATGCCGTTTTTGGCCTCTTCTATACATTCCAGTATGACCTTAAGGCTCTGCTTCATATCATCCCTGTCCATGAAACGGCAATGCATCCTGACCATCCACCAGGAGAGTATCGGCACCTTTTTTATTTCTTTTTTTGCGACTATTCCTGTAGGACGGAACATTCTTGCGTAGATCAGTATGACGTCAAATATCGATCTGTGATTTGATGCATACAGCACTGCCTCATCCCGGGGCACATTTTCAGATCCCCTTGTCGTTACTTTTACACCGGCAAGAAATTCCACAACAGAAAACGCCCAGGATATGATAGCCTGTGAATATCTGTCCGCCGCCGGTTTGTTGAACCTCTCTATCAGATAGCTTACCGGTATAAGGATAAGCGAGAAGATAAGGAATATGATCACAAAGAGCAGGACAATAGTAATTCTTATCATGATTTTGTTCCCTTGCTTCCTTTCATTCCCTTAAGACTTGACTGGCTCAGGATATTGGTCTCAAAGCTGAAGGTCACCCTGTCCTCATCCCTCCTGCGCTTGATCGCCAGATCTATGAGTCTGTCCAGGAGCTTGCTGTAGGGCAGCCCTGCAGGCTCCCACAGATAAAATGAAAGCGAGCCGGGGATGGTATTTATCTCATTCAGATACAGGCTTCCGTCAGATCTGTCTATCATGAAATCAAACCGTACGACGCCATTACAGCCAAGGCTCTGAAAAGCCCTTACCGCAAGAGTCTGTATCCTTTTCGTCATCGCATCCGATATCGGTGCCGGGATCGTTCTCTGAACAGAAGCCATGCCCTTTGATCCTCCGCCGGTTTTTGAGGATTTGCCTCCCGACATGTATTTATCCTCATATGAAAGGATCTCATCGGTATGATGGGGCTCTTCACACAGGGATGCCTCCGCCTCGTCCAGATCACCGACGACCGAACAGTTTATCTCCTGAAGCTCCGTTATAGCATGCTCCACCAGTATGACATTGGCAAAGGTATATGCATTGTCGAGGGATCTGATCAGGCCCTCCTTATCATGCGCCACCGATATGCCTACCGATGATCCGGAATTGACCGGCTTTACTATGACCGGATAGCCCAGTCTGTCCTCGATGTCCTTTATCAGCGACTCGATGTCCTTGTAATCCTTTGTGGTATATCTGCGGCAAGGAAGCACCGGGATGTCATTATCCATGAAGACTGTTTTCTGTATATATTTGTCCATCCCTACCGCTGCTGCCGTCACATCGCACCCGGCAAAGGGAATGCCCCAGGTCTTAAGGAATCCCATCAAGGCTCCGTCCTCCGCATTGGTACCGTGTACCACAGGCAGCATGACATCAAGCTCGACAGGCTTCATCCCGAATGCCTTGTGAGGATAGGGCACCAGCAGGAAGCGGCCCTTTTCCTTTACCGGAACGACCCGCTGCGCACCCCTGAGCAATGCAGGTATATCCTTATATGCTTCGATATTTCCTGTATTGCCTCCTGTATACAGATCGTTATCCTTTGTCAGATACACCGGAACAGGCTCGTACTTTGAGATATCAAGATTCTGTACAGCCTGCAGAGCTGATATGACGGATACCTCATGCTCAACCGAACGTCCTCCGAATATGACACCGACTCTTATCTTCATTTTTTCTCCCCTCTGATAACCTGGTCTTCAGGATACTTTATTGCAGATTGTCCGTAAGATCATTTTCTATAAGGACGACCTTATGGGCTTCTCCCGGTATCCTGTTGATATACTGCATTCCCTCCGTGAAGGAGGATGCCACGTATATCTTTTCCTCCGGCATGCCGGCCTTTGTCAGTCCGCCCTTTATAGCCCCGGTATTGGCATTATCCACTATGACGGCATGATCCGCAGCAGCAGCGATCTGCTCTCCGAAAATACCGTTCAGCTTCTCCTGCTCCGGGCCAAGCTCAACCATACCGGGAGTGATGACTATCTTCATATCATCAGTGAACATGGCGAGTGTTTCAAGGGCCGCCCGTGCTCCTGCAGGATTGGAATTATAAGCATCATCTATAAGGGTAAGAGCCCCCTGCTCGATAAGGTTAAGCCTGTGTTCAACAGGGGCCAGTCTTCTGACAGGGATGACAAGCTCCTTCAGCTCTATGCCGAGCTCATGGCTTACAGCTATGGCTCCTGTCACATTTACAACATTATGCGAGCCTATAAGCTGCATGGTAAATCTCTGTGAATTTCCGTCAGGCGCCGTTACAGTGAATTCCGTACCTGCCCGGGAGGTTATGATATCAGTGGCATTGTAACCGCCCTTTCCAGATATAGAATATGTGACAGCTCCCGTATATTTATTGTAGGAGGAAATATATTCATTATCGTAATTTAAGAAAATACAGCGGTCATCTCCGGTTTTCTTATGCACCGCATCGGGCAGCTCAAACTTTGTTCCCTGTATATTTTCGATGCTTTTGAAGCTTTCCAGATGCTGGGGACCGACAGATGTCACTATGCCGTAATCCGGATGTACGAGATCGCACAGCTCTTTGATGTCACCGACATTTCTCGCTCCCATTTCACATATGAATATCTGATGAGTAGGTCTCAGCTGTTCATTTATCGTCTTTACGACACCCATGGGGGTATTGTATGACTCAGGGGTCGCGAGGACCTCATATTTCGATGAAAGCAGCTCCTTAAGATAAAACTTTACCGAAGTCTTGCCGTATGAACCCGTGACGCCTATCACCTTTATATCCGGCATGTCGGAAAGCAGGGCCACGGCCTTCTTCTTAAACCCGTTCGCTATGGAGGTTTCGACAGGCTTGTTGATGATATTGGAAATGACCGGAGCAAACGGGACAATGAAAACCGTATAGATCACAGCCATGACCAGCATAGTGTATCCATTCCCGAAAACCCTGTTAAGCTGGCATAAGACGAAAAAGCAGAGGACCGTGGTCACTAAAAGCCGTATCACCCTCGGCGTATACACAAGAGGCTTTTTTGCCGGCTCACGGCTCAGACTTCGTGTAAAATGCTTTAGATAATTATGCTTTATCCAGTTCAGATGAACTTTATTTTTATACCCGTTCTGCTGGAACATATGCACAGCGTAGATCAGAATCTGTGCAGCGTAGATTATTATTATCAGTGAAATTATCAGACAGATCATGCTTTCCTCTTTATTATCATATGTATTTCAGACGCCTCCTCATGCTGATCGACGATCTTCTGCATGTCGTCAAGCATGGGAAGGAATTTCTTCCCGAAAACCTCCCGGAGATTTGAGTTGCCATTCTGATCAAGACTGACGCAGATCATACGGTACAGATCCATCATATCCGATCCGAATTTCCATGTGGCATATTCCTCAAAGCCTGTATGCTCAGCCATATAAGCTATGGAACTGTCGGTAAAAAGATGCGTATGCGTCCCGCCCGCGTGGCGGTTGTAGCATTTCTGATGAGCCGCCTCGAAGATGCAGCTCATGGAAAACATGGGAACCGAGAAATAAATATACGTGATCCTTTTATTTTTCTTCAGCGCCGCAAGTATCTCGTCCAGATTCGTGATATGCTCAAGAACGCCTATAAAGGAAACAACATTAACATCGGCTTTCTCGATTATGGAAGCGATATCCGGAGCATCCACCTGAGTAAGGATATCATCTCCGTTCATGGTGTTGGCGAATTGTACCTGGGATTCGGATATCTCTATCCCGTCCACCTGCTCTATTCCCAGCTGCCTGAGCGCAGATACAAAATAACCGGAGCCTGCTCCGTCATCAAGCAGTTTTATATCCTTTTTCCTGATGCCGTCTTTTTCAAGCGAATCAATAAGAAACCGGGCTTTCGGTATATAGATCGTATCCCTTCTGGACTCATACTTCTTTCTGTCTGCCTCAGAATAATTCGCGAGATAATCATCTGCAATATATACCCTCGCAGCAAAATCCGCATTGTCTTCATATTCGGAGTTTACATGACCGCAGACAGGACATTGATAATATGTCATGCGCTGGCTGTGATACAGCTCCTCCTGACCGGCTTCTTTGCCTATGGGAGTCCTGCAGATCTTGCATACTGTTCTTTTCGGCTGTAAAAGCAGAGCATCCGCCTGATGTGCCGAGAGCTTCAGCATGTCTTCATTCTTCTCAAAAAAGTCTGACTTTATCCTGATTATATCTCCTACGGATTTCCCGTATTTTCGTGAAAGCGCCATCCGACCACCTCATAAAACCTTTTTATCCGCATAAGTATAGCATAAATCAGGACATTATCATAATTCAGATTTCCATCCGTTTCGGTAATGTGGTATATTATATTCCGCTATGATCACAGAAATAAACGGTATAGAAACATATTATGAAGAATACGGGCCGCAGGATGCTCCGGCTGTCCTGGTGCTGCCCGGATGGATGGCAAAGGCCTCCATATACAGGATCGTCGCAGATGCGCTGTCGTCAAAATACCATGTGATCCTTCCTGATATGCCGGGATTCACCGGTGACACCCCGGAGCCACCCGCGGCGTGGGATCTGGACGGCTTCGTTGATTTTACAGTGAGCCTTATAAATAAGCTGAACCTGAAGCAGCTTACCCTGATGGGACACAGCTTCGGCGGGAGGATAATAATCAAGATGATGAACAGACCCTCTCTGCCCTTTGAGGTTGACCGTATTGTTCTCATAGATGCCGCAGGTATACGGCATGAACTCTCTTCCCGCGCTAAATACAAACAGAAAATGTTCAAGCTGGCAAAGCATTTCATGTCCGACACCCAGATCGAGCATTATAAGGAAACGCATGGTTCCGCTGATTACAGAGCCGCTTCGCCTCTCATGAGGGAGTGCATGGTAAAGGCGATAAACGAGGACCTGACACCCCTACTGCCTGGAGTAAGGCCTGAGGTGCTGCTTATCTGGGGCACTGCAGATACCGCCACGCCCGTATCCGACGGAGAACTGATGGAACGCTCCATGCCGGATGCGGGACTTGCCCGTATAGAGGGCGCCGGTCATTTTTCCTTTGCTGATGCACCTGTCGTTTTTACTAATATTCTAAGGAGCTATTTCAATATATGAATACGTTTGTATTGTTCCAGCAGATGCTCATGCTTTTTGCAATGATAGCTGCCGGCTATGCTGCTTTCAGGGCAGGCGTTTTTGACAGTACGGGTCAGCACCAGATCAGCAAGATAATCGTAAACGTCTTAAATCCCTGTCTTATCCTCTCCGCGATAGCAGGTGACAGGGCTCCCGGCGCGATGCAGCTCAGCTTTCAGAATTTTATGGCTTCCTCTGTTTTTTACATCTATTTTATAATCGCAAGCTTTATTTATTATTTCATAAAGAGAAAGCTGGTGAAAAAGGAAAAACCGGAGCTGAGGCTTGAACAGCTTATGATCATATTATCAAATCTGGGTTTTTTCGGTATCCCGGTTGTCAAGGCGCTGTTCGGCGATGAGTATGTGATATATCTTATCTTCTATATGCTGCTTTTCAATATCGTTGCATATACCCTCGGAATATATCTGGCTTTGCCTCATGGCTCAGGAAGCCCCAAATTCTCCCCAAAGCACATAATAAATACCGGCACCGTAATGAGCATTATCGCGATCCTTCTGTATATTGCCGAGGTTCCCATAAACGAAACAGTGGGAAATTTCTTCACCTATATGGGCAATGCCTG
>ODAI013605123.1_pt1 | contig 13012 bp, 11 predicted proteins | sample 1539321 | NCBI WGS metagenome assembly ODAI01 (sample SAMN02144231, study PRJEB22623) | gut metagenome | biome: sheep rumen | host: Ovis aries | place: New Zealand | reverse complement strand
ATCAATAAATCAGAATGTTCTGATGATGAAATGGAAATAATTTCAAAATTGTCAAAAGCAATTTCAGATGAATTAAGAAAACATTATGATTATTTTAAGTCTTTTGTTTTAATCATAAATTATTACGATTATGGACAGTCTGCGCTAACAAAAATAATAATTTCGGTATTTAATGCATTATTTCCAAATGTCGAAATGCGAAAAGTAAGCCCTGTCGATTATAAACTTTTCCAGGTTGCTGATTTAATCTGCACAATGGAATTAACAAACGACAAGGCAAATAGAAATGCTCTTTCAAAGTCAGAATTAGAATTCTTTCATTCTGCAAGGGACTTTAAAAAGAATCTGTATAAATACATCGAAAAGAAAAAGTTATAAAGAATTATCTTTCCGCAATCTTCTTTATCTTTTCAATCAAGTCTGTGTTTTTAGCCAGCTCTTCAAGCGTGCACGGCAATCTGTAAGTCCAGTTGAAGTTTGTTACTGTGCCCGGCACATTGATTCTTTCATCTGCCGCTTTTTCCAGCCACAAAGCTTTATCCATATAAAGTAAATCCTGTAAAGGAGGAATAAAGAAGATACTGGCAGAAGTTGCCGCTGCTTTAAGGATTTTTTCGGCAATTTCCGGAGAAAAATCTTTTTCTGCTGCCTGCTTTATTTCTTCGTCTGTTAAGTTTTTGTCTACCAGTTTTATAAAGGCTTTTACGCTGTCTTTTTCTTCTTCCCACCACTGTCTTAAAGTAGAAGAGTCGTGAACAGAAGTTGTTGTTACAGAAAGAGGTTCGTAGTCTTCAAATGGCTGGTAAGGTTGTCCTTCTTCGCTCCATTCCCGGCACCAGCGAACAACCCTTAGCCCCAGAATATTGAATTTTTTCATTGTTTCCGGAACACAGGCAATTCCTACGCCTAAATCTTCTCCGCAAGGAATCATCTTCAGACCGCTGGTTATGGCTTCAAAAATTTCTTCTGCCTGCTTTTTCCAAAGCTTCTGCTCCTTTTTGTTTACTTTTTCAAAAAGCTCTGAAAGAGCCTCTGCTTCTTTTTGATTCAGACTTTTCCATGAAGTGCTCTGGCCGTAAGTCCAGAGAGGAAGATATTTGTTTTTTGAAACTTCAATAAGGCTTATGTCTGACCATTTGTTTATAAGTACTTCCTTTATTCTTGAAGCGGCATCTTCGCTGCAAAGGGCAGATAAATCACTTTCTGCAATTTCTTTTGAGCCCTTGACTGAATCTTTAAAAAGCCAGAGTTCTTCGCCTTCAAGTTTATTACAGAAAAGACTTAAGATTTTATGGGCTGCTTCATGGTTCCAGGTTATGTCTTCTATAATAGAAGTTGGAATATGAGGCTTAGAAAGCCAGCGGATTCTGTCGTCGTCAAAGCCAAGTTCATAAAGTTCGGTTTTCTTTATGGCAGAATAAGGTTCTGTGTGTCCATTTAAGGCATTTACGTCGGCTTCCGGAATTGCCCAGATTCTAAAAAAGCCCAGAATATGGTCCAGGCGGTAGGCATCATAATACTTTGATGCATTTTTAAGGCGCTTTTTCCACCAGCCGTAGTTATCTTCCTTTAAATGGCTCCAGTTATAGGTTGGAAAGCCCCAGTTCTGCCCCTTAGGATTGTCGCCGTCGGAAGGGGAGCCTGCTCTTAAAGACTGATTAAATACTTCAGGGCAGGCCCAGGCATCGCAGGAATCTTCGTTCATTAAAATAGGCATGTCGCCTTTAAGCATAAGGCCGGCCTTGTGTACATATTCAACGGCAGAGCGGAACTGAGAATCGGCAATCATCTGGCACCAGGCATAAAAAAGATGCTCTTTTTTGAAGGCTTTTTTATTCCATAGAGCAAGAATTTCTTCCCTGCTTTTTATGCGGTCTGTATCAAGCCAGCTTTTCCAGGAAGCCTGCATATAGTTCCATTTAAGGTTTTTGTAAACGGCATACTCCTTTACCCAGGCGTTTTCTTTTATCCACTTTGAAAGTTCTTCGCCTGCTTCTCCGCTTTTTCCTTCTTCGCTGCAATCATAAAGCATCTTCAAAAGTTCATTTTTGGAGTTTAAAATTGAATCATAATTATAGCGCAGGCAGTAATTGTCTTTAGAAAATAAATCATCATAATTCTTTTTGAATTTCTGATTTGTTGAATAAAGCTCTTTGAACTCTTTAATTTCTTTCAGTCTTATGTAGATTGGATGAAGGGCAAAGGCAGAAAGACCGGAGTAAGGGGAACTTTGAGTTCCGGTATCATTTACCGGAAGAAGCTGAATAATAGAAATACCTGATGCCTTGCAAAAGTCTGCAAAAGGCTTCAGGTCACCAAACTCACCAATTACCGGATTATCTTTTGTGTAAAGTGCACCAAGCGGTACAGCCACACCTCTTAATTTCTTGTTCATAGCCCGTATATTATAGCACGGAATTTCTAAAAAGAATTAAAATAGCAAGATTTTTACCACATTAGTTGAAGGCCGTTTTCTTCGTATTGCTGGAACTTTTCATCTTTGCTGATTAAAACAAGGTCATTACGTATGGCCTGCTGAATGAGCATTCGGTCAAAAGGGTCGTGATGGTTTTCTTTAAGAGGAATCTGACTGATGCTTACGTAGTCGTAGGTTTGAGGGTCTAATATTGTGAAGTTTAATTGTTTTGCAATGTGAGGTAGTTGAAGTACGTTGATTCCGTGTAATTCAAGCTTTTTAGACTGAACTTTTATTGCAATTTCCCAAAAACTCATTGAACTGATATAAACTGTATTATTTTCATCTTCAAGAATTTCAAAAGTCTTTTTGGAAATCTTCTTTGTGTCCATAAGAGCCCATATGAAAACATGTGTATCTATTAAATATTCCATAAAGTGCTCCTACAGCAAATCATCCATATCATCAAAAAGCCATTCTGGAGTCATTTCAAAAGTTTCGTCTTCCCAATAGCTGGCTTTTCCTTCATATAAACCTAAAGGGCGTTTTTTTTGCTTAGTCTTTTCTTCAATCTTTGTAAGCTGAGCTACAGGCTTCTTTGCACGTCCGTATAAAATCTGAATGCTGTTACCCTTCATAACTTCATCTAGAACCGAGGAAAACTGAGCTTTGAATTCACCGACTGTCATCTGTTTCATAAGGATATGATATGATTAACTTGTCAAGTTGTCAAGAAGTACTAGCAGTGCCAGATTGGGGTGGCAAGCTTGTTTGAAAATGGCTGAGGACGACGGAAGTCCGGCAGCCAGCTGGTGTCGTCTGTAAGTTCCTGGTAGAAAAGATAGTCAAAGTCGTAGGCTTCAATCAGGTCGCGGATGTCGGCATCTTCCTGGGTAGTGACAAGGCGGTTTTCTATGGAAGATAATGCTGCTTTACGGCTGGCAAGCCTGTCCGGACTTTCTTCAAAAGGCACAGGTGTATACTGATTCATTAAACTGATGATTGCGCGGCCGTCTGCATTTTCCTTGAGCCAGGCAAGAACATCGGCGGTTTCCTCAAAGTGGCCTGGCATAAAGAGGTGGCGGATAATTACACCAGACAGCATTTTGTCGCGAGGCTGGCCGGGCTCTGCCCATTCTGCGGGCTTGGCATTTGGCGGTTCTGGAATCTCTGCAATTTCAAGAGGATTGTTAGCTATCATCCATTTTATTGCGGCTGTGGCGGCCTGTGGGTAGTCTGGCGCGGCAAACAGCTTTTTTGAAAATCCGCTGTCCAGCGTTTTTAAATCCGGCAGCCAGATGGTAACAAGTCCGCGCAAAAGTTCCAGCATTTCAACAGATTCATACGCGGAAGAGTTCCAGCAGAAGGGCAGTGTCACTCCGCCATCTCTTGCCGCCCGCAGGTATTCTGCAATTCGCGGAATGTGGTGACTTCCGGTTACAAGATTTATGTTTTCTGCCCCGGCGGCCTGCAGCTTCAAACAGATATCAACAAACTCTGCCTTATCTACGGCACGGCCAAATCCATCCTGACTAATCTGATAGTTCTGGCAGAAGGCACAACGAAGGGTACAGCCGGTAAAAAAGATGGTTCCGCTGCCGCCAAAAACTGTTACGAGAGGTTCTTCTCCAAAGTGAAGGCCCGCAAAGGCAATGCGTAAATCAGAGGGTTCGCGGCAAAAGCCGAGTGGGGCAGAGGCACTTCGGTCAACGCCGCACTTTCTGGGGCACTGGCGGCATTCTTTGTAGAAGTCAATGCTTTCCATTAATAAGCGCCTTTACTGACTAAAATCTTCATTAAATCCTGCAGTAAATCTACAGGCAAATCTTCTGCTTCATAGTTTACAAGGTCTCCTAATTCCTGCCAGTCTTTTTGCGAAATCAATTCCTGACCTTCGTCGCTGTTGTCTAAAAAGGCAAGGTATGCAGCCAGAATTTCAAGATGTTCTGCACTTGGTTCTTCTGCAAAGTTTTCGCTTGAAAAAACATATTCATTTTCCCAGTAAGAAAAAATAGAATCGTTTAAGGAATTTGTTGCGGCAGAAGCCCTTCCAAAGATTTTGCACAAATCATTCTGGATATTATTATAATTACAGCTTCCTGCATTGTTCTGTCTTTCGTGTTTCTTTAATCTTTCTGCATCAGATAAAAATTTTCTTATATCAGTCATGAGCGAAATTATAGATTTCAATCCCTTTTCTTGCAATAAGTTTTCTTATCAATTATCATAGAAAATATGCTGCAGAAAGATAATAAAGATGCCTTCGATAAGCTTATAGCTGGCTTAAGCGCAGACGAACGAAGAGAGATGCTCAACAGAATAAATGCCAATGCACCCCAGACCGTTCAGTTTGTAGATGTTGATGATAATATAAAGGATATTCCCGGAAACCTTAAGCTCAGGTTGAATAATGAATCTGTTATTTATAAGTTTCTGCTTTGGGTAAGAAGTGTTTTTTCTAAAAGGCCAAGCGAAAAAATTTATAATGACGATTTACTTATGCGCATTGCAAAGAAGGTAAATAAAGAGCATCCCGGTTTAGTAAATCATCATGCAGCAGTTTTAGATTCTGTTTTTTACGAAAGACTTCGAACCTTAAAAGAAGCCGCAGACTTTTTTAAGCCTTACTTTAGTTTTGTAGATGCAGCTCAGGGAGAGTTTTACGTTTTTTTAAGCAGCTTTGTTGTTCCGGAACTTTCCGACAGAATCAACAGAAATGCAGATCCTTTTACCCTGCCGTTTTCCAGAAATCCTACTCCGGACGTAAAGACAGAGCTTCTTCGTAAGCTTGATGATTTATTAAACGGCATAGAGCCTCAGTCCAGATCAAAGCTTTATTATTCAATATCAGCGCTGAACTGGCTTAAGCAGTATACAAGACTTCCTTTTATACATTTTTCTTCTCAGTTTACAAATATTGCAGGCGCAAACTATACCTGCCCCTACGGCAATGCCGTTAACGACTATGATGTTTTTGGCTCCCTCTTTGCACATGTTACTCCAATAAGCAGCGAATCTCTTGAAGCTTTATATCTTTTTAGTCAGAAAAAAGATTTGACTTCAAATGCTCAAAGCAAAGATATAGAAAGGGCTGTAAAGGAATTTATGGCCGTGGCAAATTCTCACCTTGCAACAATTCAGATGTTTATAACCGGAGTTCCTGTAATCAAAGTTGGAAAACTCGTAAATCTTGATTACGACTGGGAACCTGGAAATACCGGAGGCGCGGAAGCCTGGTTCCCAAGCTTTAGAAGTCACTGGAGAAAGATTCTGGAAGTAAGGTGGAATGATTGGCTCAGGGAACGTAAAAAGAACCTTTTGAGTGCAAGCCTTAAAAATGATTTTGGATTAACTTCCTTCCCAACTATGCTCTATGCTCCATGGAAAAAACTATGGTCCGATGTTTCCTTTGCCTATGAGCTTACCGGAGGTTTTATTTCCTGGTTTGCCATGGAAAAATACGACGAAATTATCAATACAATGAACGATGTTATGCTTGAGGGAATCTTCCTTAGAAGCGAAAACCGCCAGGAATATTCCGAGGGTATGAATAATTTTGTAAGTGCAAATAAGAAGATGCAGGAGCTTATAGAAAAACTTTCTCCTTCCGGGGCCTTTGGTCTTGCCTTTGAAGAAATTACTACAAGTAAAATCCGAACCCTGCAGGTACAGAATCAGATAGATTCCATGATGTCCAGTACAGAAACCGATGTTGCAGATATTTATAAAAAATTTGTTCAGGGTGCAAAACAGATTGATGATGTTTACAAGGGCTTCTTTGAAGATATAAAAGACGGAGTTCATGAAAGTCTGCAAAACTGGACTTCTATAAAGGGACACCAGAACCGCGAATGGCGCGATAGACTGCGTAATATCTTTATTATGCTAAAGAGAGTTATCTTTTATCTTTCAGAACTGGAGCCAATTGATCAGGCTATAAAAAATGAACGATAAATATATTACCTTTCCATTTATAAAAGAAGGGAAAATTTTAGAAAATGCTCCTCTTGCAGGAATGACTCTTCGTTCTGCTTCTTCCATGCGTTTTCGCTGGAATGAAGAAAATCCTCACAGAGATGCCTTTTTAAAAACTCTTACAGACAAGACTTTTGTACCGCTAGAATTAATTCATTCTCATATTGTTTATGATATAAAAAATGCTTCGGACAGTAAGAATCTGCAGGGTGACGGCCTTATTACTGTAAATAAAAGCCTTGTTCCAACAGTTACGGTTGCAGACTGCATGCCCATTTTTCTCTGGGAAGAGAATAAAGGACTTTTTGGAATTGTTCATTCAGGTTGGAAGGGGACCGGCATTGCCGCAGAAGCAATTAAGCTTGCAAATAAAAATTACGGAACAAAAACAGAAGATTTTTGCCTTATTCTTGGCCCCCATATTAAGGACTGCTGTTATATAGTAAACAAAGAAAGGGCTGATTATTTTGCAGAAAACTTTACTCCGGACTGCGTCCGTCCCTTAGAAGAAGGTGGAAGCTGCTTTTGCGGGGGAAGGGGGCTTCCCGTAAGCTGGAATAACGGAGGCGGACAACTTTACAGACTTTCCCTTTTAAAGGCAAATCTTTCTTTACTGCAAAAAGCCGGGGTTAAAAGAGAAAATATTAACGTTATAGATGAATGTACCTGCTGCAATGAAGATTTTGGCTCAAACAGGCGAGAAACTGCCTTTAGCGGGACTGCAAATAATTTTACAGTCCAGGCAGCTTTTATTAATTTATAGCTATGATTTACAAGTTTTAGTTTGCCGGCCTTAGACTAACAATTTTAGTTTGCCAGTTTTCCAAAAGGATCCTTTAAGGCTAAATCTCTTTTTTCTTTTTCTATTAAAAGGGCCTCTTCTGAAGGCAGCCAGAAATAAGTAAGTCTCAGCTGATTACAGGTTTTAATAACATCCCCGTCATTTTTTATAAGACTTGTTAAATAGTCATTCTTAAAGGCAATGCTGTTAAATTCTACGCTTTCAGATTCTGTATCTATATTTGTAATATACCAGCGATCCTTTTTGTAAGTCAGGGTAAAGGTACAGGTCTGGTAATCGCATTCAATCTGGTTGAATTCTCCTTCGGTATGTAAGAGTAAAAAATCCACCTTATGAACAGATTTCTGGCCGTCCTTAAGTTCAATTCCATTTTCGCTTTTTAAGGCATCAACCTTCTGATTCTTTTTAAAGGCTGTGTTTTTAAGGCTTATAAGTTTGTCATCAATTTTTGGCTGACAGATTGTGTATAAGCCGGCCTTGTTCATGCTTTCTGCATCAGTGCAGTAAAAAAGCCAGTTTACCATTGTTCCATAGCCGTTATCGTGATTGTAGGTCTGTCTCTGTTTTCCAAGAACATAAATCTGGCTTACAGTATTAACAAATGGCTGGCACTGTCGTCCCTTTACAAAATTAGAAAGGGTAACGGTATCTTTTTCATCAACACTGTAAAGGAAGGTCTGAAGAACCTGAGTGCTGGTCAGACCCTTTGTGTAATATTCATCCTGCTTTGTATAATAAAAGCTGAATGAGGCGGCAATAATTGCAATGGCCGCAATTGTATAAACTATAATGCGGGAAGTATTTCTTCGAATGCTTCTTTTTGTCTTTATTTTAGAGTTCTGATTTTTAAGGTAAAAATCCACCTTCCGCCTGAAATCTTCTTCGGAAACTTCTGCCTTATATTCCGCACTTTTCTGTGCATAAAGTAATTCCAGAGGGAAATCCTTATCTGGAGTTAAATCTTCGGTAGCCTTTCCCTTCTTTTTTTTGCCCGGAATATTAACGATGTTTGCATTAAGTTTAAGGGCCTTGTTTATTTCCTTGCAAAGGTTTTTGTCTATTCCGTTTATGCAAAGCTCCAGAGGCAGGAACTTCTGGTCAAGAATGTCTGCATAGCGGTCAATGTCGCTTTCGTTGGGGTAGGCAAAGTTTCCGGTAAGCATTTTGTAGGCAACAGATGCCCTTAAAAAAGAAAGGGCAGGTAAGCCGCTTAAAGTTTTATTAATCCAGCTTCCCTGAAGAGCTGCAAAGTCACTTTTGTTTAAGCCGCTGGCCGCACTTTCAAAGAGGGACTGGGGCAAAAAGAGAACTTTTGTTTTGTCCTTTTTAAGTTCAATTAATATTCCTCCTCCACCGTTGAGCGGAAGAGAAATATCTTCTTTTGCAGCCTGAGTGAGTATCGAACAGATTACATAGCCTGCTTCAAAAGCGTCAGCCTTGTCTTCATCCTGTAAAAAATCACAGAGACTTTTTGCCTTGCCGGTAAATCCGTCCGCCTTTGCACAGTAAAAAACGACTAAATCATCCTTTCCATCCTGCTTAAAGCTTTTTACATCTTCAAAAGACCAGTCTTTAAAGTCAAAAGTGTACTTTCCTTCCTGGTAAGAAGTGCATTCTGCCACAATTCCTTTTTGCGAAATTATGGAAGCATAGCTTGTTTTTCCGAATGCCATTTCAGATAAGTTTGAGTTAAGTCTGATTTCTCCGTCATTTACTGTTACTAGCTGCATTTTCTATCTACCTTTTTCCGTCGGGACTGTATAAGTATTTAAAGTAATCCATGTTTGTAGAGTAAGTTGCAGGATAATCCTTTAAATTCTTCTTATAAGATTCCATACTTTTCCAGAACATATAGAATTCAGGATCCTTGTTATAAGCTCTGGCATAAATTGCTGTTGCCTGGGCATCTGCATTACCTTTTATTTCCTCAGATTTTCTGTAGGCTTCAGAGGCAATTGTTCTCTTGTCGCTTTCAAGCTTACCAAGCCATTCTGCCTTTTTACCTTCTCCTAAGGAACGGTATGCCTGTGCTACCTGATTTCTTTCCTTAATCATTCTGTTGTAAACAGATTCTGTTAATTCATCTGAATATTTTACCTGGCGTGGAACAATATCAATCAAATCAATACCGTATTCAGGAACAAGTTTGTTTGCTTCGTTTGTCATTTCCTTACAAAGAATACTTCTTCCCTTTGTAACAACTTCGTTGGAAGTGTTTCCGTTTACAAGGCTGTCTATCTGTTTTGTTTCTTCATCTTCGTCTTCAATCTTGCTGGCAGAAATTTCATTAATGATATTTGAACTTCTTACAATTTCGCTAAGACGGTTCTGGGTAATAACTGTACGGGTAGAAGAATCTATGATGTCACTCAATTTATTGTAGGCATTATCAAGTGTTACAAAGTTCTGGTAGAATTTTACAGGATCAGAAATTCGCCATCTTGCTGTAGTATCTACAATAATATACTGATTTTCTTTAGTTGGAATGCGCTGCTCATCGCCGTCAAGGGAAAGCACCAGTTTTGGATAAGTTGTGATTTTATCTAAAACAGGCATTTTTATATAAAGACCTGCTTCTGTGTGAGAGTCTACAATACTTCCAAAACGGGTAACAACTACCTGTTTTCCTTCATTAACAATGTAAAGAGGACCGGTAAAAAGAAGTAATACAAGTAAGACTGCTATAACGCATATCCAGGTTAGAAATTTTTTCATTGCTTTTGACATAATTTTACTCCTCCCTAGTCCTTAAATGTTTTTACAGGAACAAGATTTTCAAGTTTCCCGTCAATAAGTTCAGGCTTCTGGTCGCCGCCAAAAATCTCGTCCATAGTTTCAAGGTAGATTCGGTCTTTTGTTACCTTTGGAGCCTTGCGGTATTCTTCGTAAACGGCATTGTAGCGGGCAACATCACCCTGAGCCATGTTTACTCTTTCTGCCGCATAACCTTCTGCAACCTGTACAAGACGGTCTGCTTCACCCTGAGCCTTAGGAATTTCTGAGTTATAGGCTTCTTTTCCTTCATTAATAAAGCGGTTCATATCCTGAATAGCCTTGTTTACGTCTTCGTAGGCATCCTGAACTCCGCTTGGAGGAACAATGTTCTGTAACTTAACTGCAATTACGCTGATTCCAAGTCCCAGCTGATTAAAGTTTTCGTTCATCATGTCCTGGGCAAGGTTTTCTATAGAAGAACGCTCGCTACCCATTACATTCAGAATGGCTCTGTCACCAACTAAAGTGTTAATTGCAGAGCGGGAAATATCACGGATAGTCTGTTCTTTTTCATAAACTCCAAAAAGCCACTGTTTTGGATCTACAATTTTGTATTGAATAATCCATTCAACATCAACAATATTCAAATCGCCGGTAAGCATTGTGCTTTCTTCGCTGATATTGTTTTTATATTCGTTATTTCTTCCTGCCTTTACAGTTTTAAATCCAAACTGTTCAGTCTGAACGACTTTTACAGGAACATTAAAATTCTTTTCAAGTCCGAATGGAAGCTTAAAATGAAGGCCTGAACCAACAGTTGTTGTGTATTTTCCAAGACGGGTAATTACTGCCTGTTCAGTTTCATCAACAACATAAAAGCTGGAAAAACCTGCTGCTACAATTATTCCCAGCAAAATCAGGAATCCTAAAAGTTTTGGTCCAATATTGTGTTTTTTGTGAACCTTTTTTACTGTTTCTTCTGCCAATCTCTTCCTCCTCAAAAGGGATTTTTAATAGTGTTTCATTCACATTAAATTTAAGATATTCATAATAGTAAAAAAAAACAAGCAAAATAAGAGTTTTTAAGGTATAATTCTTAGATATGGAAAAGAAAGATCAGATGCAGGAAAATGCTCCTGAAGACAAAAAAAAGAAGCGCGAAAAAAAAGGAACTCCCCTCTGGGTAAAAATCATTATGAGGGTAGTTACAATAGTAGTAATTGCATTAGTTTTGTTTATTGCCGGCGATATTCTTTTAAGAAAGTATACAAAGCCAAAGGAAACTTTCAAGTACGCACTGGTAGAAAAACAGCTTTCCTATTGTCAGGAACTGGTAACTATAAAGTACCGTTACAGTGATATTGCTTCTATAAAAAAGGCATCTGGCTTTTCTAAAAGTTATTCCCTTGTAAAATATACAGGAATTATAAGGGCGGGCATTGCTGATGTTACAAAGATAGATTACAAAATCTCTGCTGATGGTAAAAGAATTTTCCTTCCCCTGCCGCAAGCCGAAATCCTTGGAAACGAAATTCTTTCTCAGGATATTTTTGATGAAAATAACAGCATATTTATTCCTATTACTACCCAGGATGTTTTCGATAAAATCAAGGCTTCTCAGGAAGAAACCTGTAATGATTTAATTACTGACGGTCTTTTAGAGGATGCTTATGAATATGCTAAAAATATTCTTACCCAGTTTATGCACTCTATAGGCTTTGAGGATGTTGTAATTAATCAGCCGGCAAAATAATATCCCTGAGCTTTTGGTAACATAACATTTATTTATATCCCAAAACTTGAATTCTCTTTCTGATTTTTATAAACTTATCGTTATGACTATTAAGAAACTTTGTTCAGGTTTAAAGAAGAAATATGTAGTAACTACAATTCTTTCTCCAATAGCCATGATTGGAGAGGTAGTTATGGAAGTTATTATTCCTTTTATAATGGCAAGAATTATTGATGTAGGTATTGCTCAAAGTAATCTCCCTTACGTAATTCGCTGGGGCCTTACAATGGTAGCACTTGCAATAATTTCTATGATTTGTGGAGTTCTGGGAACAGTTTTTTCAACTTATGCAGCCCAGGGCTTTGGCTATACGCTTAGAAAAAGGCTTTACGATAAAATTCAGTCTTTCTCTTTTGCAAATATTGATAAATTCAGTACAGCTTCATTAATTACCCGTCTTACTACAGATGTTAATATGGCTCAGAACGTTTACAGAATGCTTATTCATATGTGTGTTCGTTCTCCATTTATGATGATTGCCGGAACTGTAATGGCCTTCAGTATTAATCCAAAGATGGCTGTTTTGTTCTTAGTTGCAATCCCTGTTATTGCAATAGGTATTATTGTTCTATCATCTCTTGCTTATCCTCGTTTTGAAAAGATGATGAAAAAGTTTGATGTAATGAACGGGGCTATTCAGGAAAATCTTATTGGAATTCGTATTGTAAAGGCTTATGTACGCCAGTCTTTTGAAGAAGATAAATTCAAAAAGGCAGCAGAAGACGTAAAGAAGGCTCAGACTCATGCAGAAAAGCTGATTGTATTTATGATGCCTCTTATGCAGATTGTAATGTATTCTGCCATGATTGCCGTAATGTGGTTCGGTGGAAGACAGGTAATATTCGGTACCATGCAGTCAGGAGAGTTAATCAGCTTCTTTACTTATGTTACTCAGGTTCTCATGTCCATGATGATGCTTGGAATGGTTTTTGTTTCTCTTGTTATGGTTCAGGCTTCAAATCATCGTATTATAGAAGTTTTAGATGAAGTTCCTGATATTGCAAATCCGGAAAAAGCTCTTATGGAAGTAAAAGACGGTTCAATCCGTTTTGAAAATGTAAACTTCAGCTATAATAAAAAATCAGAAAACTGTATTTTACATGATATTAATATTAATATCCCAAGCGGGGCTGTTGTTGGTGTTATTGGAGGAACCGGTTCTTCAAAATCTTCACTTGTTTCTCTTTTACCTCGTCTTTACGATGTTCTTTCCGGCAGCGTAACTCTTGGCGGTCAGGATGTACGCAAGTATGATTTGAAGGTTTTAAGAGATTCTGTTGCTATGGTTTTACAGAAAAACGTTCTATTTAGT
>ODAI013525971.1_pt1 | contig 13012 bp, 9 predicted proteins | sample 1539321 | NCBI WGS metagenome assembly ODAI01 (sample SAMN02144231, study PRJEB22623) | gut metagenome | biome: sheep rumen | host: Ovis aries | place: New Zealand | reverse complement strand
TGCCGACGACCACACCGTAATCGGGTACGTCCTTGGTCACCACGGCTGCCGCTCCGACCACCGCATATCTGCCTATGCGCACACCGGGCAGGATAGTGGCACCGGCTCCGACCCATGCACCTTCCGCGATGACGGAAGAGTATCGGTAGCCGAACTGGTAAGACTGTTCGAAGAAGCATACCGCGGATACGGAGGGCCGCTGTGAGCCCGGGATCAGTATTCTGGCACATGTAAATTTGCCGGTGAATGGTACCGCTGCATCTCGACCTTTGCAGATCCAATCGCCGATTTACGAAGAAAAAACGTCAGGCGAAACCTATAAAGTAATAGACGCATCCACATGCGATTACTTATGCCCAGCCTAGCAGTCATCGGTGCCCAATGGGGCGACGAAGGTAAAGGAAAGATTATCGACTACCTCGACGAGAAGGCAGATCTCATCGTCCGTTTCCAGGGAGGGAACAACGCCGGACACACCATCGTGGTCGGCGACAAGGTGTTCAAACTCCACGGACTCCCCTCCGGTGTCGTGAGGCCCGGCAAACTCGCAGTCATCGGAAACGGCACTGTCGTCAACATCGAAGAACTCCTCGGAGAGATCGAGGAGGTCGAGAAGCAGGGCGGAAGCGTGGACGGCCTGAGGATCTCCGACAGGGCCGCCCTCATCATGAACTATCACAAGAAGCTCGACGGCGCCGAGGAGAAATACCGCGGCAACAAGCCCGTCGGAACCACCAAGAAGGGAATCGGACCCTGCTACCAGGACAAGATCGCCAGGATCGGATTCAGGGCCGGCGACCTGCTGGAGAAGGAGACCCTCGAGGAGAAGATCTCCCTGCTCCTCCCCTACAAGAAAGACCTCATGAACATGCTCGATGCCGAGGGATGCAGCTGCACCGTTGAATCCCTGCTCGACAAGATGACCGGATGGGGAGAGAAACTCGGAAGGTACATCGTGGACACCGGCGTTCTCATCAACGAATCCCTCGACGAGGGCAAGAACGTCATGCTCGAGGGTGCCCAGGGTGCCATGCTCGACATCGACCACGGAACCTACCCCTTCGTTACTTCATCCTCCACCACCGGCGGAGGAATCTGCACCGGATCCGGAATCGCCCCCAACAGGCTCAACCACTGCATGGGTGTCGTGAAAGCATACACCACCCGTGTCGGAGAGGGCCCCTTCGTGACCGAACTCAGCGGCGAGGCGGAGGAGATCCTCCAGAAGAAGGGCGGAGAGTTCGGTGTCACCACCGGCAGGGGAAGGAGATGCGGATGGCTCGACCTGGTCGTCGTCAACCACGCCAAGACCCTCTGCGGATTCGACTCCATGGCCGTCACCAAGCTCGATGTCCTGAATGATTACGATGAGCTTCCTGTCTGTATCGGTTACGACATCGACGGAAAGGTCACCAAGCACTTCCCCGCATCCATCAGGAAGCTCGAAAGCGCCAAACCCGTCTACAAGACCCTCAAGGGATGGAAGGGCTGGAACGACACCGAGGCCCTGGTCAAGGGCGGATACGACGCACTGCCCTCCGAGATGAAGGATTACATTGCCTTCATGGAGAAGGAGACAGGCATCCCCGCCGACATCATCTCCGTGGGTCCCAAGAGGGACCAGACCATCGCCCGCAAGAGCGACTGGTGGAACTGAGTTCCACCGATCAAACAACTCCGTCCGGAAACGGACGGAGATCTTCTCCCGAGATGGTAGTAAATGAGGAAATCGATTGCAACAGGATTGGTTACTTTCATTCTCCTCATTGCGATTCTGTTCATCTCCATCAACACAGTATTCTTTTCCGGGACCGAGGACCTCAGCAACGTCCTGATGGGCAACATCATTTCCGATCTCATCAGCATCCTCCTCTGCACCATCATCTTCATGGTGGTGTTCCTCGACCTCAGGGATAACAGGGCGACACGCATATTCCTGCTGCTCCTTTTCATCGAAACCGTCCTGCTGTTCGCAGACATCCATTGCTGGGTCTGGGACGGCGACCAGACTCTTGTCACCGCGGCAATAGTGGCGAACATCGTTTCGTACCTGTGTGTCCTGCTGCTCCTCACTTTCTACTGGGCCCTCCTCCTGGAACTGTACAAACCCTTCCGCAAGAGGATGGCGAAGTTCACCAAGGTGATCATAGCCCTGGCCGTTACCGACGTAATATTGATTGTCACCAATCCCCTGACCGGATTGTTCTTCGTGATGGACGGCAACGCATTGTACGTCCGTTCCGACACCTTCCTGCTTTCACTGCTGGCACCCAACTTCATCGGACTGATAGAGGTATACTGCATCCTGAAATTCGAGACCAAGAGCCGCCGCAAGATTGTGTTCATCGGGTACATCCTGTTCTCCTGGATCGCCATGTTCATCCAGCTGTTCAACTACGGAATCTCCCTGCAGTATGTCTCGTTCATGTTCTCCTTCGTCCTGATGTACGCCAACATCTACCTTGACCGCGGCACGGAACTGATATTCAACGAGAGCAGGATGAACGAACAGAATGCGGCCATCATGGTCTCGCAGATTCAGCCCCATTTCCTCTACAATTCCCTAACATCGATCATGAACATCAAGGGCAACCCCCCTCAGACCAGGGATGCCATCGCGGAATTCGGCGGCTATCTCCGTGCCAACCTGGATTCGATGACCACCACCAATCCGATCCCCGTGCAGAGGGAGATCGAGCATGTCGAGAGCTACATCTACCTCAGGAAACTGAAATTCGGGGACCGTCTGAACATTATCTACAACATCGAGGACACATCATTCTTCCTGCCCCCGGAGACCATCAAGACCATCGTCAGTTCCGTCATAGAATACAATCTGGTAAGGGACGAACAACCCCTCACCATCACCCTCTCCACGGAGAACACCGAGAAATATCACGTCGTCAGGATCTACAACGATTCCGTCACTCCTCTGGCCCGCGGGTTCATCCGCGACAAGAACAACATCGAGATCGCGGCCATGGTTAACCGCCTCAATACCATGGTAGGAGGCACTCTGAAGAACATAGAAGATTCCCGCGGGGGGAACACGGTGGAGATACGCATCCCGCACAGTTCGAGGTACTGAGATGTACAGCAGACTCTGGCATGCAATCTGTCTCCTTATCATCGCGGGGATGTCCGTCATTACCCTGGTGAGCGCCGCCATCATAATGCCCTACGACAACTCGTGGGACCGCCAGGCCATCATCTTCCTCACGGGACTCATCATCGGCATGATCCTGTGCCTCATCCTCTTCGCGTCCGTGTACTTCGACAAAAAGATCAGTCTGGATATGCTGTTCTTCATGTGCCTGATCTCCATCGAGTTCCTGCTCCTTCAGATCGAATTCCAGCGTTACTACATACAATGCACCGACCCCTCCAGCGACCTGATATGGTTCGCCTATCTCCTGGGCAACAGCGTGTTCCCGGTACTCGTCTGGGTCTTCGGAAACTACGAACGCATCGTGATGGGTGTCACCAAGGAGCAGTACCGCCCGTACTACATGGCGCTCAATATCCTGCTGATAGCCATCACGGCCATGAACCTCCTGCAGGGAGCGACCAGCTGCCTGTTCACCATCGAGAACGGAGTGTATACGGTTACGGAACTGGATTACATACATGATGCACTGACGATGCTCCAGGGCATCGTGTGTATCGTCCTCGCCCTGAGATACGGGGTCTCCATCATCCAGAAACTGATCTTCGTGACCTATCTTTCTATTCCTTTGATCCTGCTCCTCACCCAGGTCCCGTCCTACAACCCCTCGATCATGTATCTCACGAACCTGCTGATGTTCCTGTTCATGTACGGCTCCGTGTACATGTCGCGCGGCATCACCATCGCCCGCAACAAGGCGGAGATGACCAACCGCAAGATCGCCATGATGGTGTCCAGGATAGAACCCAATTTCCTCAACGAGGCTCTCCAGTCGATCGAATCGATTGAGGGCAATCCTGAGGAGACCCGCAAGGCCCTGTCCATGTTCGCCAAGTATCTCCACGAGAACGTCAACACCATATCCCAGATCAGACCAATCGCATTCTCGGACGAACTGGAACATGTCCTCATCTACACCTATCTGGAAAAACTCCGTTTCAAGGACCACATCAACGTGATCTACGACATCAGGGCCGATAACTTCAGGATTCCCGCAATGACCGTTCAGATGATGGTGGAGAACGCCATCAAACACGGCATCACGCAGCGCGAGGAAGGCGGAACGGTCACTGTGACCTCGGAGGAACTCCCCGATGCGTTCCGTATAACCGTCGCGGACGACGGAGTGGGATTCGATGTGAATGCCCCCCGGGACCCCAACCGCAGCCACATCGGACTAGAGAATCTGGAGGCCCGCCTGAAGAACACCCTGGGCGGTACCTTCGAGATATCCAGCACACCCGGCGTGGGAACGACGGCGGTCGTCACCATCCCCAAATCGGCCAACCGCTCCGATGCCTGAGATCAGACTTTCGGCGAAAGATAGGCCTTTATGAAATTCTGAATGCTGGTCAGCATGACCTTGCTTGCCATCTTGGCCATGAATTTACGTCCGGAAGACACTGCCTGCGACATCTGGTATGCCTGAAGGAGGTGTCCGACGTAGACATCGGTCTTGTGGTCCAGCCAGTATTCCTCAATACGCTCGAGCTGGTCCGGAGGACAGGTCTCCACGGCGGTGGACATGGCTGCCACCAGTTCATCGACGAAAGTCTGGTCGGCATCCAGGAACTCGGCTTCCTTGGGTTCGCAGGTGAGTTTGAGCTCCTCCGCCACAGCCTTGAGCTTCCCGAAGAATCCGATGAAGATTGGAAGTTCCACATATGCACGGAACGAGGTGATACAGGTCGCCTTATACAGAAGGTAGGTGATGATGCGGTTCACGGGAGCAGTCTCCTTCAGAAGACCCAGACCCCTGTCGAAGATGGCGTTCACCATGAACTCGTCCTCGCTCTCGGGAAGCTTGTCATTGACCGCGTTCAGGAATCCTGCCACGGATGTGAAATCCAGCTGGGCACCCGCGTCTATGCGCAGGTAGCATTTGGAAAGGCAGTCCGCCATGCGGTCGGCTAGGTCGGCCATGACGTTCTCGTCCTCCACCTTCTCCGCACATTCCTTGAGGTTCTTCACGCTGCTGTTGAGGTCGCCCTCCAACGCGAAAGCGCATCCGCGGATGAAAAGACCGTACCAGTTGTCAGCCTCTACCGAAAGTATCCTGTCGCCCAGTCTGTGCAGATCCTCTGCGGATTGTTTCGCGAACAGGTCGTTTCCTTCCTGGATGAGTTCATCTGTTACGGTTGCCATACGGGCCGAATCGGTTTTTCCGTTAAAAATTTCTTGTGGGAAAAATCCCGGGCTGTGCCCGGGAAGGTGTTTCACTCCTTCGGAGGCAGGGTGGCCTTCACGAAGGGTGCACGGTCGGCTCCCACGGGGATGGTGGCATCATAACCAACTTTCCAAGTGGTACCGTGTGCGGAGGGGTCCAGAGAGGAACCGGCCGCACCGGGGATCTTGATGATCTTGTCAGCCTGCATCCTGGTGGCAACGGCCCACTCGACCTCGCGGTCGTCGAAGATGTCGATGTCGTCATCCACGATGATGACGCTCTTCATGGAGGGGTGTCCGGTGAAGGCAGCCATGATGGCGTTGACCGCGTCTCCCTCCTTGTTCTTGGAGATGGAAACCACTCCGTTCAACCAGCAGCATCCTCCCTCGGTGAGACGTACGTTCTTCACCTTGGGTACGGCCTGCCTGACGGTCTTGAAGATGACGGGTTCCCTGGGGACTCCCATCAGCAGGAAATGCTCGTATCCTCCGGGGAGGAGAAGCTGGAACACAGGGTCCTTCTTGGCCCAGATCTTGTCGATCTTGATGACCGGCTGGTCCCTGACCTCATCATATGTGCCAGCAATGTCTACGAAGGGTCCTTCGGTGCAGGTCTCGGCGGTGATCCTTCCCTCGAAGACATACTCGCAGTCTGCGGGAACGAAGAGTCCGTTGTCGCACTTGGATACCTTCAGGGGTGTGCCGTGTCCTTTCTTGTGCATGGCGGATGCGATGGTCAGTTCGTCGGTACCGAAATCGACGGACAGGGCTGCGGAGACCATGGCCTCCACGGGAGCTCCGATGCAGATAGAGATCTTCAGTTCCTTGCCGTCCTTCTTGGCCTCGTTGAAGAGGGTGAAGGTGTGGCGGGGGACGAGACGGATGACGATGGTGTCCTTGTCCTTGATGAGCATCCTGTGGAAGGATACGTTCCTCTTGCCGTTGTACTCGGAAACCACGATGCCTGCGGAGATGTATCTTCCGGCATCCTTGGGGAAGTACTTGACGATGGGCAGTTTGGTCAGGTCCAGTTCAAGTTCCTGCTGTTTGAACTGCGCATCGGAGACCTCCTCGGTCGCGCAGGGAGCGGACATGGCATCCATGACGTGGGTGACGATCTCATCCTTGCCGATGCCCATGGCCTTGGCGATCTTAGCCCTGGTGGAGAATACGTTGCCTGCCGCCTTTCCGCCATTCAGGTCGGTGAATAGGAAGGTCGTGTCCTGATCATCCTGCATGTATCTGGTGGCGGCATAGTTGTCGGGATCCACGGTCTCGCTGATTACCTTGGCTCCTGCGGTGTCGATTGTCATTGAATCCCAATCGCGCACACACGATATAAACTGTGAGGGACTGGGGAGGATTTCCCCTCAGTCCCATGAAAAACAGGGTTTGGACCTTCAGGCGGCTCTCTTCTTCAGGAAGATGAGGATTCCGAGGACTGCGACGACAGCAATAGCCGCACCTATTCCGCCGTACAGCAGGAGGTTGGATCCCTTCGAAGGCGCTTTGCAGAGACTGTCGGATCTGGATTCGACACCGCTGTAGGTGTCCGTGACCGTTCCGACCTTCTGCAGGAATGCCTTCATGGCTCCGTTATCCTTGAGTTCGGCATCGGAGACCTTCGACGGAGTAAACAGAGCACTCGATGCACCGTAGTACTGGTACTCCTCCGCTACGAGGTCCTCGGTCTCGATGGTGACCGGACAGATAGGTTTTTCAGGACTGTCCACCAGATACATCATCTCATACATCTCCTTTCCCGCGCTGACATCTATCTTGGAAGAATGGCTGTTGGCAGTGGCCTTTGACCACATCCTGCCGGACAGGTCATCGATGGTCCTTTTCTGCTCACAGTAATCAGAAGCGGTGAGATCCTTCACATCCTTGCCGTTGAAGTCGATATTCAGGGTACTCTTGACATACGTGTACTGCCCGTAGTCATAAGTGAGTTTGAGGGTCTTCTCACTTCCTCCCGCAATGTACGTATAGGTCGCATCGACCTTGGTGGCGATGTCCTCCATCTCCGTACCGATGGATTTCGTCAGAACGAAATTGCCCGATGAGTTGGCAGTGTATTCGTTGACCATTTTCTCATAGGATACTGACTTTACCTCTGCGTTCACCGTGAAATATGCATCGGTCTGGGTCTTATTGACCATTCCGAGTTCCTTGATGGCATTTACATTGTATTCGGTATTCTCGAAGAGGTCTACACTGCCGGTAATCACGGTTGCTTTGAAAGATATCTTGTAAGTCTGGGAATTTGCTTCGATGGTGGTCACGGTAGTACCTGCCACCTTCTGACCGAGGTAGGAGGATTCGGACATTCCCGTTACGGCAATGTCTTCGATCTTGTAGGCTGAGGTAGATTTGACTATCCTGTCCAATACCTCGGTTGCCATGCTGGTCTTTTTGGTGTCACCGTATAACTTAGTGAAATCGGCATCTGGCAGATTATTGAAGGAAAATCCCACACCGTGCTCCCCATCGGTAGCGGTGTATGCCTCGGAACCGTCCGCAAAAACATACGGAACCGCCGAAAACATCATGAAGCCCAGAATAACTGCCGTGAATACTTTGGAATTCATAGTCTCACGCTTCTTCCGTGGGCGGGCATCCCACCCCACGTTGGAAATTAAAACGGCGTTTAGTATATTTAAGGCATCTTAATCGAATCCTTAACCGGCAATCGCCGCACCTATTCCGCCGTACAGGAGGAGATTGTATCCAGATTCGACGCAGCGTAGGCATCGTTGAACGTCCTGACCCTCCAACACCATGAACACTCAGATGAAACGAATCCGATCAATGGTCGATGTGAACAGTTCCGGAGACCAGTTCTGCAGCTTCCGCTTTTCGAGCGCAAAAGGAGCCACATCAGATACTGCATCGAGATAATCGACAGAGGCGTACCTCTTCTTCAGCAACTCCTTTATCTCCTCCTCTCCGGAGACCTCGATTCCCGATAGTGCCAGACGTTCCATAAGATGCTTGGTGTTAACCGGGATATTGTTAGCAGAGTAGAACAAAATGTCGTAATAATCGCGTCCCTTGACACGGTTCCCCCATCCGCGACAAAGTATCGCGTGTAACTTGCAGGAATGCAGGGTGGGGAGATCATACATCCGGACCTTGTGCGGAAACGGGAGAAGGGGGTATGCCCATTCGGTTCCGTAATCCTCCGGGGGCCTTACATCCACCTCCAGCTTGACGGAGATACGCTGGTTGTCCTGTATACCGGAAACGACTTCGCCGAAGGAGAGGTATATCTCTCTGCAGATTCCTTTTACGAACGCAGTCTTCATTTTGCTCTGATGCGTCTTTTCCTTCTCTGTTACTTCTACCTGCAAATCTAAAGACTCGAAAAATGACTCCAAGGCTCCGATATACGGTCCAAATGTAAAATCTGGATCAGGCTCCAGAAGAGTGAAATCCAAGTCCTCCGAAGAACGGTCGAGTCCGTGGAAGAGGCTCAGTGCTGTTCCCCCGACGAAAGCTACTTTATCGAAGAATCCTGAATCCGATAGTGAATTGAGAGTTATACGCTGCATGGCCTCCCTTACCCTGCTGTGAGTGTCCATCAACGGGTTGCTCTGCTTCATCAACTGTTCCAACACACTGTTCATTGATCTCCCTCCCGGACTTTCCTAAGCAGCCTGACGTTCGTGGAACCGTATCTCCCAGAAAGGTCGTCAATCAAAGCCGCATCCGTCTCAAAGAATGAATCCTCGTCAATACGCAGATCTTCGAAAAGCAATGTTCTCATGGATTTCACCGAATGCACGGGGTGCAATGCATACACTTTGTCGCAGAGGGCTTTCTCCGGTCCGGCAATCCAATATCCTCCGCGATCTGTGTCGATATACCTTAATCCGTAAGGAAAGGCCTTCTCCGGTACATCCCGATAGGTGAAGGTTCCAAAGGCTGTGCTATACTCCTTAGTACGGCGCTTTCTCACTGTAGCGGAGGTAAATGAAAATACCGTCTCCGGAATCAATCCATGTCTGGCTAATGCGAAATCGAAGGACAGATACGACGGCGAATAGATAGCCTGGGCCAAGAATTCACCGGGCGTATTCGGATCGGTCTCATACAAGCCGCGGATGACCCGATGATACTTCCCATCCCTGACTAAGCGCCCTACCTTACATGGCACATTGGAGTAGTCTTTCAGACAATCCTGAATCATGCAAGACGTAAGTATCATGATATTCTCCACTAATTATCATTATTTAATAGTTACTGGAGAAAATCGTGCTTTTACCAAATTCACAGACCCATACGACAAATCTCGCAGTACTAGGCTGACCGACCGTCAATACAATCGAATGGTCCTGTTTTGTCAAGGTAGCAGGGAACGGAAAATACCGGAAACCATCACTCGGTTAAACCTTCGCTGAGCTTATGACCCAGGAAGTTCAATTCTCCGGATTCCAATAGATTGAAGACGATGTCAAGAGTCTCCGATAGATTCACGACGGGAACACCAAGAGTGGTGGCAATAGCGAGCACATGGTGCTTTGATGCGTCCTTATAATCAGCTTTCCCTCCGTTCGCATAGTATCCGACCATGTTACCTATCGAACCGATGAGCGCTGATAGAATCATCCTGCTCTTCTCAGAATCGATAGAGGCGAAGTTGAACTCCTTAACGAACTGTGTCCACCAGTCCCCGAAGATGTTGATGAAAATATTGACTGCCTCCCAGCGGCAGTGAACAACGTAGATTAGCTTCGCAATACCGACTGAGCGGCTTGCCACATACAACTGGAGGATTCCAGGGAAGGAGAGTGCAGCCATGAAATTCTTGCTCTTACGGAAGATCTCCTCCGATTCGCGCATGATGTCCGCGATGGCGTCCTTCAGGATGCTGATGAGGATCTCATCCTTATTCTTGAAACGGTTATAGAGGCTGCCGTTGAGGATGCCAGCCTTCGCTATGATATCGCGGGTGGTGGTCTCCTCGAATCCCTTCTTCAGGAAAAGCTCCAGAGAGACGTCCATGATCTGACGGCGAGCCATATCGCGCTTCTCCTGGACGCTCATTTTGCCTCTAGCCATCACTAATCCATCATGATTAGGGTATATATCAGTATCTGAAATTTTTTGAATATAATCAAAATTGATGTCATGTCCTTTGCATGTTCGGGAAGGTTCTGAATAAGCCAGATTTACGACTCATTATTAATTTTCCTAACTGAGTTTAATATAAATTTTGAGCTTAATCAAAAATTTATAAATATCCGTTTACTTTGAGCATGTTCAAGAATTATCATGTTCGCCAAACTAGCAGATACAGTTATGAAGCACTCCAAGGCGATAATCGCCATATGGGTCGTGATTTTCATCTGCTGCGTTCCCTTCATGCTCAAGGCCGACAGCGTCCTCGAGTACGAACTCACCAAAATGACCGGGAGCGACAGCGAATCCGCCCAGGGCAACGCCTACATGGATGCCAACTTCTCCAATGCCGTCGACATGGATGAAGTGTTAGTCATCAAATATGACTCCTCAGACAGCACTCAGACCTCCAACGTAACCGTCCTCGCCAACAAGATCGGCGAGCTTCTCGGAACCAAATACAATTCCAAAGTATCGATAACCGATGTCGGTTCCTACAAGGGCGATGCGGATAACATCGCAGTAGAGATCTTCTCGGTAAAAACAACCGATACTTCAATCAAATTCTCCGACGAGACCGGCAACATCAGGAACATCGTGTCCCAGGCCAAGACCGACAGCGGTGTATCCCTGACGACCTACGTAACCGGAAACGCCGCCCTCACCTATGACACCATGACCGCCGCCAACAGCGACGTCAGCAAGATTCACGTGCTCAGCATCGCACTCATCTTCATCCTGCTGGTACTGTTCTTCGGTGCACTTGTCACCGCCGTCGTACCGCCTCTTGGATTCGGTGTCGCATACGGAGTCGCCATGGTAGGACTCTACTTCTTCGCGAGCTCCACCAGCGTCTTCTACCTGACATCCACCCTCATGGTCGTTACCATGCTCGGTGCGGGTTGCGATTACGGAATCTTCATTATAACCAGGTACAGGGAGGAGCTCAAGAACGGCGCCGCCCACCACGACGCACTCTCCACCGCCATCCAATGGGCCGGAGAATCCGTCTTCACATCAGGTCTTTCCGTCATCATCGGATTCGCCTGCCTCGCGATCTGCGACTTCCAGATGGTCCGCAACATGGGACTCATGCTCGCCCTCGGAATCGTGTTCGCACTCATCGCAGCTCTCACCTTCGTGCCCGCGATCGTCAACCTCCTCGGAGAGAAGACATTCTGGCCCAACTCCATCGCCAAATACAAGGCTGCAGAGGATGGAACCCACAGCTCCGCATACGGAAAGGCCTCCCATGTGTTCCACAGGTACTTCCAGTGGGTCGCCAGGGCCACCAGGAACCATGCCAAGCCCATCGTCATCGCGGCCATCATCATCTCCGTTCCCTCCATCTATGTGTACGCAACCTCCCACAGTTCCTACGACATGATCGCTGTCGAACCCGACGGCGAAGCCAAAGAAGGACTGTACGCCATCATGGACGAGACCTACGGCGGAACCCTCATGCCCACCTATGTCGTGGTGCAGTTCCCCGACAGCGCAGTGGACAAGGACAAAACCACCACACTAACACTCAGTGATACATCCTACGGCCAGTTCAATACAATGGTCAAAGGAATCTACAGCAACCAGGTCCGCACCAACGTGTATCAGCAGGCCATCGACAGCGGTGCAAGCGAAAGCGATGCGAACACTGCCGCGGATGCATACATGACCGCTCACGCAGCTGAGATCGATGCTGCTGCAACCCAGTATGCCAACGCCAACACGCCCAAAGCACTTCCCTATCTCACCTGGAGTGCCCACGGACTTACCGCTTCCGGAACCACCTTCACAGGATATGTCCCAGCAGTCATGACCATTGCCAATGACATCAAGACCAAGAATACAGACATCGTCGCACAGGACTCCAGCGGAGTCAACGGTCTGACATCTTGGGCTGTGCTCTACTACTCTCAGGGAGTTCCGGCTGCAACCCAGAAACTGATTGCCGGCTACACTGACGGTGTCCGTGCTACGGCATACAGTACTGCTTACAGTACCGCAATCGGCGGAGGTGCGACTGAGGAACAGGCTAAGGCTATAGCTGAAGAACAGGCAAAAACCTATATGGAGGCCAACAAGGACACCATCGCATCCGATGCGAACACCTATGCAACTGCCCACATCAACGATGCATCTGTAGTCAACCAGATTAACAGCGGCATCGTCGAACTGATGCCCTCCGCAGTGAAGGGATATGTTGAGAAGTATGTTGCAATCGGTGCCGCATATGCCGCCGCAACCTCGCAGACCGCTGTCCCCAGCCTTTCCATCAACGTTACCGATACTGACGGAAATCCTGCTACCATCCAGCTTGCAAACCTGATCGACTACGTCCTCAATGCCGGAACCGGACTCATCTCCAACGATGGAACCGCCGCATCTCTCATGATCGTCACCAATGAAAAACCCATGTCCGACAAGACCATGGACTTCCAGGGTGCACTTCAGAATGCATTCCATGGAAAGGGCGGTTACGACGAGACCTACTCGTCTGCGATCTCCAAGTCCCAGGTGTGCGGAACCAACGCCGTCATGTACGACATCTCCGGAATT
>ODAI013109075.1_pt1 | contig 13013 bp, 10 predicted proteins | sample 1539321 | NCBI WGS metagenome assembly ODAI01 (sample SAMN02144231, study PRJEB22623) | gut metagenome | biome: sheep rumen | host: Ovis aries | place: New Zealand | reverse complement strand
AATTGGTGACGGGGAAGGATACCACTTCTGGTTTATCCTCGTCATTTTCCAATTCGACAACAAGCATTTTCGATGTATTCTCATCGCCTTGGAATTGACGCAAATCCTCATCGGTAATCATGCTTGTTTCGATTTCCCTGCCGCTGTCGGGGTCAATCTTCGGCACACCCTTCTTCGTGATGAGCATACACGATGTTAGGAAATTGTTTCTCGCATTCCTATACTTGATGTTGCCCAAGCCTTCATCAGTCGAAATTTCGGTGATAGCTGCATCGTAAATCGGGGTAGGGTAGGCCCATCGGCCAGCCATTGAAAACCATGCGATTTGTCCGTGATAGTTTTGGATGCCGCCAACCTTTGCAATCTGCGAGATGACCACGTTTCGGTCGGGGTTGAAGACCGGGAATCGCTCAACCGTCTTCTCGGTTACACGAACCCTTTGGCCGTTCCTCGTCCGGCTCCCAGACCAATCAGGATGAACAAGGATGTGCGACACATATCCAAGGCTGTCAGCCTCGGCAAGACGGCACGACTCAAATGGGATGTGCTGAATCTCGGTTGGGTAGCCAAGCACATTGTAATTGATGTGCAATGCGAAGCCTCCGAAGGATGCGACATCACCGGCAATGTCGTGAAGAAGGTCATCAACGTTTGAATGCCGGTTGATGGCAATATCACCACCGTCAGCCATGCCGCCACCCTCGATGAACTTCGCATATCTCCCAAGGCATGTGGTCGCAGTTCCTGATGCTGATGTGATGCGCTGAAGATTCTGAGGATAGAGATTATCTTCCCCATACGATTGCATGTTCAGCCGTGAGATGTAGGTGGTGTCGAATCTCGGTCTTGGCTTTTTGGTGGTGCGTACGTTCATTTCTTCTTCGATTTATGTTTTTTAACCTTGACTTCTATCGTCTTTGGTTCTTCGGTCACCGGCTGTGCAGATGCCTCCACCACCTTCTCTTCCTGGATGCGTGAGAACATGCTGCGCTGACCTGGGAAGGCTGCAAGGTAATCCCTTGCGACATCATTGGTCAAGTTGTCGTTCGTATAGATTTTGCCGCCTCTGAATGTCGGGCAATGGATAATGAACCCTGCCCGGAGGCTGTAAGCACATTCTTCCTTCATTCTTCCTTCCTTTCTGAGATATAGAATTACTTCAATCAATGCGTCATGGTAGCATCGTTGGCAGCTGGTCACCTTCAAGGACTTCCGCAAAACTGCGGAGTAGAGTTTCTGAATCTGCTCTTTTTGCGATACTGAAAAAGCACCGTTGAGATGCTTTTTCAGTTCGTTGGATGTTATGACTGCCTCTTCGTATGTCATCACGCATTCGCAGTCTTGAGGGATTCGTATGCAGCCGCTGTGGTCGATTCATCGGTGTTGAAGAAGAACAATGCCGACTTCGGGTGGGATGCCTCTTGCAGGGTTACCAACCAGCCGCCATCAGTCTCTTCCGACCACTTCTCGTTGGTCATCTCGGAAGCTTTCAAGCCTTGGGCATAGCCGTAAATCTGGTACTTGGCATCGCCATTAGTACCGGCATTTGGGTTCTTGAGGATGACCACGAATGTGCCATTGGCAAGGCCATCGATGATTTTCTCGGCCACATCTGGCGAGTTGGAGAGGATTGCAAGAACGACATTCGACGTGAAGGTGTTCTTGTAAGTTCCCACCGTGAGAGTTGTCTGCGTTCCCGTGAAGGGAGTGCTGCCCATCTGAACGACTTCGTAAGCCTTCTTGCCGGTCTTCATCACCAAGGTCTTGATGACATTCTTCTTGGTGGCATCGAAGACGGTGGCGGCAAGGTCTACATCTGCACGATTCATGATGAGGCCGTCTGGTTCAAGGCCACGAACCACGATATCTTCGCATGCGAGATTGATATCGGAAGCAATTATAGAATCACAAAGATTTGCCATATTTTTGTCTTTTTAGATTTGATGATTTTTGGTTGTCTGCGCTGCCGCCATGAAGGAAGCAAGCGCAGACCATAGAAGAAAGAAGAAATCAGTAAGCGAGATGCACATGCTCGTCAAGGCCGACCATCGTGTCGAGTTTGCCGGTGGCATACACCTTCTGAGTGCGCTCGTCTTTGTTGAACCAGATGTCAAGTTCCGAAATCGGGTCGTTGGCATCGCAGCCGACAAGCAGATTCTTGGGATTTGCGAACACCACTCGGTAAGGCTTGTTCCATGCCGTGCCGGTGTTCTCGTAGGTGTTAATCATGTAGTCCCATGTGGCAACCGACACCACCTTGACACCACTATACTGACCAACAAACACACCATCGAAGATTCTTTCCCAAGGCATGATATCCTTGTAGGTCTTCTTGATGTCGAGTGCAAGCGCATCGGCAAGGCTCTTGTTCATGACGAGAATAGCCTCGCCACCGGCATTGATCATCGGGTTTGCATCGATGAGAATGCTGTCGATGAGCGATGTGGCCACACCAGCTGTGCGGATGGCGGATTTCTGCGCTGCATAGGTGGTCTGAGAGTTGGCGGCGATGGCGGTCACCTGAGAAGGATTGGCCGTGCCGATGGCGAACAGCTTCTTGAAGAGGCCATCGTTGGCATTCATAAGAGTGAGGTCAGTACCATTGGTGATGACACCGCCATTGGTCACGGTGGCAGCATTCTTGTCGCCGAACCATGCGAATCGCCAAATCATGCGCTTCATCTGAACGGCCAGCATGTCGAGATACATAGCCATGAAATCAGTACCCTCAAGATTGCCAATCTCAGTACCTTCCTTCAGGCAGTACTCGGCGATTGTCTCCTCAAGGTTCTGGTAGCAGATTGAGAGTGCAATCTCCCATGCACCCAAATCCCATCTCTTGACTGCATTGCCGATGCCAATCTCATCGAAGGTCGGGTTGCATCCGGCTCCGGCATGGCCGACAGCATCCATCTCGCCCAAGATGGCGAGAGGCTCACCGCTGCGCACCTTGCGAATGTTAACTACTTGACGAATGTTCTCGTCTTCAAGGACTTCCTTGATTAATGCTTCACGAAGAGAACGAAGGTTCTCCGGCTGAAGCGGAATGTTCTGAAAATACTTTGCCATTTTTATTTTCCGTTGTGTTTGCGATTTTTGTGTTCGTGATACCGATTGATAATATCGGTCGAAGAGATTCCTTCTGCTGCATTCTTGGCCTTGACTCCATGCGGCATTCTGGTGTCGGGGGTGTAGGTCGAAGAGAACTTCTTCAATGCCTCTTCGCCACCGGCCATTTTCACGGCATTCAGGATGCGAAGGTCATCGGTGGTTCTTGCTTGTGCGTTGGCATTCTCAAGCCGCTGCCTCATCTCTTCAAGTTCTTTCTCAAGTTCAGCAATTCGGTCACGCAGACGCTGCTCCTCCTCGTCCTTGTTGTCCTCCTCAGTAGTCGGGTCTTCATCTCCCTTCTTGTCATCGTCAGCATCGGCAGCCGGAGCTTCTTCTGCTGCACGAATCTCAACGATGACTCCTCCCTCTACTACGATGGTAGTTCCATCCGGCATGAGGAATGTTCCATCCGGGGTGGCCTTGTCACCTTCGGTCGGCTGACCTTCCTCTCGCTCGATGGTAAGTACCTGACCATCCGCAGTACTCAGTTCAAGAGCCTTGATTTCCAAGGATGCTGCCTCGTCAAGGGTTTTGAATCCCAATTTGGCCAGCATTCTATCGAGAAGGCTCGCTTTTACATTTACTTCGTTCATATTAATTGGATTGGTGGTAATTGCCTTTGCGCTGATTGGCGGTATTATCTCGCCTATGATGCCAAGTTCCTTCGCCTCTGCTGCCGTGATGAACTTGTCTTCGTCCATGAGCGATTGGATGGTGTCTCTATCAACACCACACCGCTCAACGTACAAGTTGACAAGCCTTTCTTGCTCGGCCTTGAGGTCATTCGCCATCTTCTGCATATCGTCAGCATCGGCAGCGGTCATCACAACCGCCCAAGGATTATGCACAAGTATATGTGCATTCTCATAGGCTTTGCGCCTCTCCTTCGGTGCGGCCATCAATATCACGGTGGCCATGCTTGCGGCATTCCCTTCCACAATGCAGGTTATTTCCTTGCCCGTTGCCCGTAGGCGGTCATACATTGCCCACCCCTCGGTAACTGAGCCACCATCGCAATGCAATCTTACTTCGATTTGATTGTCATCGTCAGGGATGGAATTGCAGAAGGCATCTATATCAGCAAAAGAGACACCCTCGACATCGCCCACCAATCGGGCAAATGTCTTGTCCGATTCACTTTGGATGTCGGTGTAAATCTTGAGTTGTGCCATTGTTTGCGATTTTTAATAACATCGCAAATTTAGGCTTAATCGGTTAAAAATGCTTTTCGGGCAAACGTGAATCAACTATCGCAAAATGATAGTGCAGGCGAAAAGCCGTTTTTAGCCGTTTTGAGCGCATTCCACCGAATCGGTGGATAACTTACCCACATCAAGGGCGAAATGCGCTCAGAGCGAAAATCGGCACAAAATAACTATATCTCGCAGTTCTCGGACAGTCGTTTTGCCATCCGATAGACGGTGGCCTCGCCTACTTCGTATTGCTGCGATAGGTAGTACACCACCCATGTGACCTTCTGCCCTTCGCCCGTCATGCGGAGATAGTCGGCCATCATGTCGATGTACTTCGTATCGGTGGCATTGATGCCATTCCTGGTCAACGCATCGCAGACGGAACGACAAGCCTTGAGTAGTTCATACTTCGTCATAGTGTTCCAAGGTTTTCGATTACATCTACCCTGCGGCCAACATCGTTGATTTCCTCAACCGACACAATCGGCCTTGGAGCGATGGCCATTCCCTTCGCCACGGCTGCTGCGAGAAAATCCTCTCCGATTTGTTGCTGTGGCGATTGCACGATGATAGGTGCGCCACCGCCCAATTGATTGAGTGCCGAAAGGATGGGCGCAAACATGGCGGTTGGGGCGGCTGCGATGACTGATTCACCGTTGCTCAGTCTTGCAGGGATGGAATCACTTGTTGCCGACCCTGCACCACGCACATATCCGCCCGTAGCGAACTTTGCACCCTTAACCGTCTTGATGGCTGATGCCACGTTTGCAAGGATGGTGGCCACGGTGGTAGCGATTGCGGCAAGGTTGGCAGGGTAGGGAACACTCTGCGCTTGCTTGACACCAGCCGCAATGGCAGCACCAGAATTGATTGCAATCTCGGCAAGGGCAAGCACCTTTGACATCTTCGCCATTCCCTTGGAGGACTCGCCAAATGCCTCGGTTACTTGTTGTAATCCACCGACCATTGAGGCCATCGCATCGTATTTCGCTTTTTCAACCTCGATTTCCTTCTCGGTCAAGGCTTGTTTGTCTTGCTGATATTGTGCCTCAAGTTGGAGTTTTCGGGCATTGAAATCGGCAATCGTTTCCCCCTCCATCTGCTGTGCTGCTTGCAATGCCTCAAGGCTGCGTTGTGCATTGATCTGGGCGATGGCGAGTTCATTCCCGAAGGCGGCATTCAGTTTCTCTTGCCATTCGTTGCCGATTAGTTTGTCTTGCTCTGCTTGCACGGCCTTCGTGTGGTCACGTTCCACTTGCAGCCGTTTCTCGGCATAGGATTTGCGCAGGGCAAGCAACATTTCTTCCCGTTCGGTGGCATTGGTGACCGATGCGATGAGTGATGCCTCTTCGATGCGCTGCTGATTGTCGAGTTGCTGCATCTTCAGTTCCATCTCTTCCTCGCTGCCCTTCTTCGCTGCGGCCAATAGCAGGGCGATGCGCTTGTTTGCTCGCTCTACATCGGCCTTGATGGCATCCTCGGAGAGTTTGGCAAGGTCACGTTCTCTGAGGCTCTCAAGGCTTTCTAATTGCGAATTCAATGCCTTTTCTGCTGCCTCGGTCAACTTCGCCTTGTCGGCCAATTTGGCTTTGATGTCGGCAATCTGCTTGTCGTAGGATGCGTTGATTTCTGCTCTTCTGCGCTCGGTGTTGTCGGTGATTAGCTTGGTGAGTAATGCCTCTGCCTTGGCGATTTCCTCACGTTCCACCTTCGCCCGCTCTGCCGCCGCTTTCGCTGCTGCATCAGCACCCGATGACTTGCCGCCACTCTTGCCACTCTTGCCGCCCGATGATGAGGTGGCAGCACCACCGCCCGAAGGCAATGGTAGTGCAGCCATGCCGCCTCCCGTTCCGCTTGCCACACCTCCATCAGCGGATAGATGGGCAATGGGTGTGTTGTTGATAGTGTTATTCCACCCATCGACCAAGTTTTGTGCCATTGATGCACCAGCTTTTCGGATGTCTCCTCGACCCTCCGTGATTGTCTTGCCGACATTGGACACCAACAGCCGAAAACCCTCTTTTGCCTTGTCGAGTGATAACGTGAGGATGCCTTCAAGGATGTAGGCGATACCTTCAAGGCTGCGACCCACGCTTTTTGCGCCCGTGATGATGAGATTGAATGCACCCGACACCACCGACCAAAGGTTTTTGAATCCGAAGACCAAGGCTTGAATCATGCTGCGGATGAGCAGGGAGTTATTATACAAATCTATGCATCGGTTGATGAACACCACGATGCCACGAATTGCAGCCGCAATCCATTTGGTCGCAATGACCTTTATTTGCATGGTCATCACTTCCCATCCCTTTCCGCTCATGTAGAATAGTGTTGACATGGCATTGTTCAGTTCCTCGCTTGCCTTGAGTTGCTCCTCTTGCATCTGGCCATACTCGCCCGTCACCGCCTTGACATCCTCAATCTTGGTGGTCATGGTGTCGAGCTGCTCAATCAACTGAATACCGGCGTCGGCACCTTGTCGGCCAAAGACATCCTTCAGAACTGCGCCCACCTCTTGAGAGTCTGCCCCAAACGATTTCATTCGGGTGGCTATCTCTTGGATAACATCGAAGGTCGATTTCGTGCCGTTGGCAAGGTCTTGTGATACCTTTTGCGATGAGATGCCGATTGCATCCAATGATGCTGCCGTAGCCGTTGACATCTCACGGATGCGCTTGGAGGCCATCGTGATGATGTCCATGCCCTTGTCTGAGAAGATACCCGACCTTGTTTGTGCAAGGATGGCGGTCATTTCTGATGCCGATACCCCTGCATCATGGAAGGTTGGCGCATACTGCTGCAATTTGGACAACATATCGCCCGAAAGGTCAGCACCAGCCACAAAGCCATCATTAACGACCTTGATGGCCTCCTCGGCTGATATGCTGTACTGAGCCATCAGCGCATCAACGGTCGATAACACCTCCTTGTAGTCCTTGCCGAAGGTGTCTGCGGTGGCTTGGATGCTGTTGCGCACGGACACCAGCGCATCGCCCTCGATGCCCATGAATTCCTTCGTCAGACGGGTAGCCTCGGCAATGCCCTGGTTATAGTCGTAAAACCACTTGAAGGCTGCTCCTGCCCCTGCAATTCCGGCAATGGCAAGCACTACGGGATTTGCGGCAAGACCCATCAGAGCCGCACCGAAGGACTTGACCGACCCAATCATTCCCTGCATCATGCCTTTGAATCCCTCGCCGCCTTGGGTCATGCCAAGGATTGATGAGGCGAACTTGCTATTGCCCGTGAGTGCTGCTGCGATGGAGTTTTGATAATTACCTACATTCCGATAGAAACGTTCCGTCTCGGCCTCTGCACCTTTCAGTTCTGCCGTGATGCTCTTGATGTGCTTTTGCAGTTCTTGGCCTTTTGCCGCCTCTCTCTCCTTCCTTGGCAGTTCGTCATACTTCTTTGTCAGATTGCTCAGTTCTGCACGGAGTTGCTTGAGGCTTCCTTCTTGCTGCTTCTCCATGCGGATGTTGTTCTGAACTTCCTTCTGGAGTGTTCTGATGTCTTCCTTGTATTGCTTGACTGCTGTCCGTGTGAATTCAAGTTCCTTCTGCTTCTCCTTGTCGGTGAGAAGACCGGCCTTCTCTTCCTTGGCAAGTTCCTCCTCTCTATCTTGCAAGGCTTTGAGTTCCTTTCGATACTTTGCGATACCCTCCAAGGCTTGGTCGTAACTAACCTGAATGTCGAGAATGTGAGTCTCTTTCGATTCTGCCATGTGTGTTGTCCTCCCTATTTGATTTTAAACATGGTTACTTCTGCGCTGCCGTTGGCTGCGGCCTTGATTTCCAATACTGCAAAATATGATGCGTGTTGGGCAAGATAGACGGGTGTGCGCTCATCAAAGGCCAATATCTCGATGTTCGACAGCCGCACATTCTCTTTGATGACCTTCGCATTCTGCATCGCTGCGGCCAGATCATTGTATTTCGCCGTGATGATATCTTGCATATTCAGATTGAACCGCAACACCGCTTTGCCAAGGCCATCGGCTTGCACGTTCATAATTCGGGGTTTGCACTCGGAGAATTGCGGCTCTTCGGTTGCAGCCTCGGCCATTACGTTACTGCCGCCGAACGTGCCATTTACTTTCGCACGTTCGTATGTCGGGATGCTGCTGCCATCACTCGCTGCGAAGGGGAATGTTACCACATCCCTCGTTGCGTCCAATGTGGCATCGGCAATGTCAATGTGGCCATCGTAGTTGCCGATAGTCTTCTCATCGCTCGCCCACCGATACCAATTTTGTTGCGCCCAATCGCTCAGTTTAAAATCAAGCTGTTTCGGCTTGTCGCTGTCATGGGCAGGGATAACCTTGCGTGTCCAATCTACCGCATTGGGGATGTTCGCCCAAACATCGGAAATCGGCACGAATGTAATCGTGTCGGATGATGACTGCAAAGGGAACGTGCCGGTAATGGCTGCAAGGAATTTGATAAAATCAGTTACCTTGATGTCGGGAAGGTTATAGGCAATCGGAAAATCGTTGCCCTTCAGAACCTCATCAGAGCCATCCATGATGACCGACATCTCACCGCTGACAAATGATGTGTCTTTCAGCGTGCCTTTTGCATTCTTCATCTCAAACGTGATTTCATCGCCCTGCGTTAATTCTATGTGGCCGTAGCCTGCGATGATATGACGAAAGAACCCGTTGATAAGGTCTCGGTCGGTGTCAATCATCTGCGCTGATGCGGCATTACTCTTGCCGATGATATAGACATCTTCCTCATCGTTGGTGTGCTTGACCTTCATCTCCACATAGTTACCGATGTAGATGTATTGGTAAGCCGTTTCATCAGCACCGCCGTATCTGGTCGTTGTGCTTGATGTTGTGTGCGTGTCGGCTGTGTTCCAATCCCATGAGCCTTGCACATCAATCGACACACCGCAATCACGGGAAACGGTCAACTTGTCAATGTCGGTGTTCACCGCATCGGAGAAGATGCTATTTGCCTTTCTGATGTACATGGTCAATTTCCCAAGGCCGTTTTTCGGGTTGATGAAAATATCAGCCGTGAGCGACTGCGACAAATAATTTGCCTTTCGGCTGACAAGTGGAATGGCCAACGAGTTAATCAATGTCAGCGCATCGCCCGACCATGAGCAAGTGATGCCCAATTCGCTTTGCAGCTGGTCAAGCACCCACCGCACGGCCACCGAAGGATGAATAAGTTTCCGCCATCCTCCCCCTGCCATGCCGCCAAAGGTTATCGGGGTTCTCTGCGCCACCGATGAATAGATTTCAATGTAGTTGTGTTCGCTCGCCACGGTGTCGATGTTCACAAGCAGGGTGGCCGCATTGGAGGGCGCATGGAGCGACACACTTTGCATCGTGCCGTCTGATGGCGGTGCAATGCTGATTACCTTGTCATCGGCATCCAATACCGCCCACAAGCGGTCATTCGTTGTGCCTCCCTGCACTCGGTTCATGAGGGCGGTGCATCCAAGGTAGAACGGCAGCGACAGCCATCCCCAATTTGCCCTCGCCTCAGAGCCTATAAGCACAATATCGCCCACCTTCTCGCCAGTAGGAACGTAACCAGATGCAACATAATGCACGGTATGTACGGATGTCTGCTCGGTTACATCCGTGCTTTGCCATCCTTCATCTCTGCTGCCGTTGACCCAAGGCGAATAACCTGCATACCCGTAGCCACGGGCAAAGAAGGCCGATGGGGTGTCAAGTTCAACCGATGTATCCCACCGCAGAACGGCAGATGATGTAAGGTTGTTCAACTTCTTATCACCTTCCTTTAGTTTGGCGAATGGAGATGACAACCCCCACACAATGGCAATTTCAAGGTCATCGGCTGCACTCAGCAGAGCCGCCCGGCCATCCTTGATTAACTCAACCCCATTGCGGAAAAACCTTGCAGAGTGGAATCTATACGGCCAATCGGCATTGTTGCCAATCCTATCGGCATGACCAAGCACCGTCAAATTATGCACGGTCTTCGGCAGATGGATGGTGTACGTTTTATTGCTGGCCATTTTGCTGATGTCGGCAAAAAGGTTGGACTTCAATTCAAGTAAAATGCTTGTCTTCTCGTCCGTGTCCATCAGCACATCATCGATGTATAGTTGTTCGTAGTTCATAGGCTCTGAATGGGTGTTTCGGGAGTTATCAGATTGAACACAAAATCTTGCAGTTCGTCACGATTCTTGGTGTATGTAGCTGCTTGCACACCCACACCCACCCATCGGTCGTTGTCGTTCTCATCCTTCCCTGCATACATCTCCACGATGGGCGAAGAGGTGACATCCTGCAAGTAGTCGAATTGCTCCTTGGTAACGAGCGGAGCGCACAAAGGTACGATGTCGTTGCGTGACATTGATTGCCGCCTGCCGCTGCCTCGCTGCCATCCGTAGTGCGTGTCGTAATTGGTGTATTCGTTGCGGCTGAATTCCCGAACGGCTGCAATCTGCCGCTGCTCATCGCCCACCTTGAAGAGCCAATGTGCAATGTAGCCGTAGCGGTCAATCCACCGAAGGTATATCCCTTCATCTGCGCAGTCATCCGCATCGATACGGAGTAGTGGCCGCTGCTCAACGTTCTGCGCAAGGTAGAAGGTAAGGTCGAAGGTGTTGTCGAAGGTGGCTTGCTGCAATTGACCGCCATACTCATAGATGACGCTGTACTTTGCATCCCCCAAGTTGGATGCGGCAAAGTTATAAATGCCCTCCTCGTTGATTTCTTGTGCGGATGAAGGTGCAGCACCATTGCCGAACAATATGGCCGTGTCGGCCTCGCAGTAAAGCGAGAAGGCAAAGGGATAGTTCTTGAACCACATCAGATGACGGATTCGTCTGAAATCATCCCTGCCATCGGGTTTGACTGCACCCCAAACAACATAGGATGTGAACGATGTGCCGAATTCATTCTCGCCCGATGTGGCCGTGATGCTGATGGTCACGTTCATGCCATGCGTGCTTTCGCTCATCGGCTCGGTGTAGTCGATGTCGTTGCCGATGTCCGTGAATAGACCTTGCAAGTATTCTTGAAGGTCTGCATAGCCACGATTGCCGAATGGCTGCACATCCACGATGTATTTTATCTGCCCGTCTATCACGATGGCCACCGACATTGTGTCAATGCCGATGCCCTCAACGAGAAATGGATTGAAGGCGAAGGCCAATGAATCGGGGTAGTTGATAGTGATGCCGGATGTCTGGTCGGTGATTGTTCTCATGTTAGCCTCCGAATTTAGGTGTCTTGTTTATTTTTATGCTCTGAACTTCCATCGTGACCATCTTGAAGAGCCGGTCACCGATGCGCTGCAATGTGATGGGTATCTCGTTGGAGTAGATGTCATCCCTTCCCTTGTCACGGAAAAGCTTGCTGCCCTCCTTCTTCGTCTTGAAGACGATTCCCCATGCCATATGCCGGTCACCTCGTTCTTGCGGTGTATACTTGTGGTTGCCTTGTCTGACATAAGGCTTCGGCTCTCCATGGAGACCTTTGTCTCGCATCCATTTTCGGATGATGGTGTAGAAATTCTTCGGCACGTTGCCCGGTCTCCTGCCCGTCTCCAAAGCACCGAATGCCACTCGGCCAAGAAGGGAAGCTTGCTGCTCGTCATGCACGACATGCATGGATGCGATAGTCTTTCCCGATGCCACTTCGCCAGCATTGCGCATGTTGTCGGCAATCTTTGCTTGCAGTTCCGTCAGTTCCTGAATCAGGATTGCCCTTGCATCGCTGACATCAAACTTGATGTAGCCAACATCTGCCATCAGTCACACCTCCCGATGTCTTGTACTTGGATGTCGAAGAAGACACCCGTCACGATGTTGCTGAACTGCGCCACCTCCACCGTGTAACCAAGGGTGGTCACTTGGCCGAACATCCCACTCTTCCGCATGGCCATGATGAACTGAATCCCCAATGCCTTCATACGGTTGTACACCTCGGCATTGTCCTCGCCATTGGCATCGTGCGGAATGATGTCCACGAATCCAAGTTTGATTGTCTCGGTGTCGTAGACTCTGCCGTTGCGAATCTCAATTACTCCATCCCTCGGCAATGTGCAGAGCAGAGCGGGGAGAACGGATGTGTTCACTCGCTCATCTATCCGATAGAGATTGTCGAAGATGTATGTGTATTGAGCGAATTCGTCACCGGCTGCGATGGCTGCTATTTTTTCTTCGATACTCATGTTCAATTACCTCCGTATAACGTTTCTGAAAACTCGATTCTTCCTTGTCCATCTCAAGACACCTGAACACCCTCGACCATGAGACATTGAGAACATCGTCATGATTCTGAATGTGCATTCGCCTTGCGTACCTATCGACCATCCCGAATAAGCCAAAGTTCAGCTTGTCAATCCCTGCTTTCCTCTCGTTGTCGGTAGGCTTCTCGGAGAGTCGGGAGAACAGCTTGTTGATGCGGTTCACCTCACCCGTCACCCATCCCACGAAGGACACCACATCGATTGCCCTTGCCTTGTCCACAGCTGCCTTGTCAAGGTCAAGGACTATCTTGCACACATCGTAGAAGATGCTGCTGCCGTCCTTCAGCCTCGACAGCTTGATGAGATTACCGAATGTCAGCGAGTCGAGATTTTCGGGTGTCTCCACATCGCCCACGAAGGATGGTCGTGTGTACTCGCCATCTTGCATCTGCCATCCGCTCACGGAAGCGCAGACCAACCAATATCGGAATGTTGTGTCTCTCGGCATCATAGTGATAAGGATTTT
>ODAI013119314.1_pt1 | contig 13014 bp, 9 predicted proteins | sample 1539321 | NCBI WGS metagenome assembly ODAI01 (sample SAMN02144231, study PRJEB22623) | gut metagenome | biome: sheep rumen | host: Ovis aries | place: New Zealand | reverse complement strand
TTAATCAGATGGATAATTCCGTATTCGCTGCCGTTTTCTTCATCAGCAACAAAAAGAAGTTTTACTGTGTGTGAAGGTTTAATTCCATTTTTAATGTAGTAAAGGGCTGCAAAAGCGGCCGAAACCAGTCCCTGCTGATTATCCTCAACACCGCGGCCGTAACGCTTGCCGTCTTTTTCTACCAGAGTCCAAGGGTCAGTATTCCACAAAGAAAGATCGCCGGTTGGAACAACGTCCATGTGGGCCATCACCCAAACCCGCTGCTGGTCCGATTCGCCGGGAAGGGTAACAACAAGAGAAGGGCGAACGCCAGCGCTAACCCGCTTGTCTGGAGCTTCAAACTTTTCGATTGTAACGCCGTTTGAACTTGTAAAGCCCTGGGCCTTAAGCCATTCTTCCAGAACAGTACATTTTTTTGCTTCACCGTCGCCGTTGCCTTCCGGTGCAATTGCAGGGCAGGCAGTAAGTTTTCTTTCCAGCTCGATAATTTCTGAGCGGTTATTATCTAAAAATTCTTTTTCGCTTTTTAAGCTCATTTAGTAACTCCTATAAAAGTTAAGGCCAGCTCCTGGAGCCAGCCTCTTAAAATTATCTAATCTTGAACAGCAGTCCTATTAGCATACTTGTAATCAGAAGCTGTACAATCATAAATTTAATAAGAACTTGGGTTGGGGACCAGCCATGATTTTTTCTGAAATGATCGTGAAGAGGGAAACGAATATTTTCGAAAATTTTAATCTTAAAGAAGCGGAGCAGGAATACTTTGATTAATCCCATTCCTCCGTTTATAAAGATGATGAAAGAGGTTGCCAGAATGAGGAAGGGGTTTCCTGAAACCATTACTGCAACTCCGATAAAAAAGCCCAGGGCTCGGCTTCCGGCATCTCCCATAAGACATTTACTAGGATTTGCATTGTGCCAAAGGTAGCCCATTAAAACACCTGCAAGGGCAAAAAGCATTACACCCCACTGTGCACCGTAAATAAAGTGTGGAACCAGAAGGTAGGCGGCAATGTCTTTATGTCCAAGAACAAAGTAAAGCAGAATTCCCAGAGTAAGCAGGGCAATCATAACAAGAGAGGCTGAAAGTCCATCTACCCCATCTGTACAGTTTGTTGTGTTTATTGAAGCCCAAAGCATTATCGTACAGATAACTATATAAACTACAGGATTAACAGCTACATGTGCTGAAATAAAAGGAAACCAGAAACGAACAATTCCATCTGGTGAAATAGATTTTAGACCAAAATAGAGTACCAGAGATGCTGCAATGCTGATAATTAAATCAAGAGCTCCTTTTAAGTATTCGCCCCAGCTTGTTATGCTGCGGTCATCTAAAAAGCCGGAAAGCATTGTAAGCCAGGTGAGTAAAAGAAGCAGGGCTCGGCTTAAAGTCATTGGAACCAGAATAAAGCAGATAATAACAAAAATGGTGATAAAAACAGACCCAGCTCCCGTAGGTTTTCCCTTTGCGGCTTCTGCATTTTCTTTGATTGTAAATTCACGTCCACGGTCATGTGGAAGCCAGTTATAAAAGCATGGAATTAATTTAACTGAAAGAAAAAATCCCAAGTACAATGCGATGGTGATAAGAACTGCGTAGGACTGAAAAAGTCTGGCAGGTCCCCAATACTGTTGCAAAAAATGTCCAAAGTAGTAAATCATAAAATACCCTGAAATTAAAAAGATATATGTGTCATGTCGCTAAAAACCATGACTACGTTTTTTTCATCACAATAAGAAGCAAATTCTGTATCGCTGGCAGTACCACCCGGCTGAAGAATTGCAGAAAGTCCCAGGTCTAGCAGCTTTGTAAGCTGAGGACAAAGCGGAATTGGAGAATCGCAAACAAGAACATCTGCAATAGGTCCCTGGTTCTGGCCAATTCTTTTTTCGGCATCAGAAAGAACTCTTTCCAAAGCTTCAATTTCGGAAAGGGAGCTTTGTGAAATTCCAACTATGGTGTTTTCTTTTATAAGCACTGCAGAATAGGAGCGGGCACCCATTACAAGTCTGGTACCAAAGACCATTTCATCTGCAATTACTTGTGAAGGTCTGTTTTTTGTTCGGATTTTCCAATGCTTAAAGAGATTTGTGTCTTTTTCCTGCAAAAGAATTCCGCCATTCAGGAGCTTTCCATCAACATTTATTTCGTTAGTTTTTCCAGAGGTTATAAGCTTGGTTGCCTTGTTTTCTGAAAAGATTTCTTTTGCTTCATCTGTAAAGCTTGGAGCAATAATTACTGCAAAGTTACATTTTACCATTTCGCGGGCGGCATTTGCATCAACAACTGATGAACAGCCCAGGGTTACCTGATTAATGTTCTGCTTATCATAAGTGTAGGTTTTCTTAAAGGAATCCAGAAGATTGGAAGAAAGGCAGGCCCCCAGAATGTTAGACATTTTTACTGCAATAGTAAAAACTGTTCCAGTTAGTGGGGTAAACTGTGTTGTAAAAGGATATCCGTCCTGATTTTCACTTTTAACTATGTATTGAGTTCTTAGCTTTGCATACAGTGTGTTAATTTGTTCCCAGGCAAAGGTAGCATCAGCTGCCATATTGAAGGAAATGTCTTTTCCTGTCATTTTTGCAAAACCATTGAGTGCCCCGTAATCTACAGGAGTCCTGTAAAGGCAAGCCTTCTGCTGGTTATTCATTCCCTGATGTAAATCCATTTCTTTTCGGAATGGAAAAGACAGATAATTTAAAAAGCGCAGATTGTATGGTGGATTCTGTAAAATAGAAGTTGCGATTCCGCCATCATATGCAGAAATAAGGCTTAAAGCCTTTGCAGCCAGATAAAGTCTGAAGTCTTTAGAAACATTATCTGTTTTTAATTGAATCATTGCTTCTTTATAATCACTTGGGTCTGTTAAAATTAAAAGGTTTTCAAAATTATAAAAGGAATTTCGAAGAAGAGTTGAAATATAAAGATTGTCTGGCCTGATTGATGCCCGAGAAGTAATTGGCGTTTTTTGTGCAGGATCAAAAAAAGGATTGATATTTAAGCATAGAATATAAATATTACTTTCTACAGAATCAGGTGTATTCATCTCAATTTGAGAATCTACTCGTGTCATAAGAACACGTCGAATTAAAAGTGAAGTTTCCTGAACATAGAAATTCTTTTCTTCCAAAGCAGCTTCATGTACGACAGGAATCTTGTTTTTCTTCAAAAGCTCTTCTGTTTTATTTGCAGAAAGAACTCGCCAGCCTGATTTTGTTAGATAATCAGCGAATTCAATAACATTCTGTGTGTTTTCCACATGGATTATTGCTTGCTTTTCCATTCTTATATAGTAGCAAAAAAACTTGTTATTGAAAAGAATGGCTCTAGTCGGTAAACTGAATTTAATTATGAAAGCAATCGCAAAAAAGAATAAATTAAGCGGGCACATTACGGTTCCCGGTTCAAAGAGCCACACAATACGCGCTCTGATTTTAGCCTCTATGGCAAATGGTACTTCGCATATTTCTAATCCTCTGCCAAGTAATGACTGTCTTTCTACAGTAAAAGCTGTAAAGCAGGTTGGTGCCGAAGTTCAGATGGATGAAAAAAAAGGAATATGGACTGTAAAGGGGGCCGGTAAAAATCTTCATTTACCGAAAGAGCAGATAGATGTTGGAAATTCCGGCTCTCTTATGTATTTTTTGTGTCCAGTGCTTTCTACCTTGCAGGGAAAATGTACTTTTACAGGCGATGAATCTATTTGCCGCCGTCCTGTAAATCATCTTATTGATGCTTTAAATCAGCTTGGGGCCGAGGCCCGCTGCCTTGAAGAGGGAAACAATACTCCTCCTTTTTCATTTTCTGGTCCAATTGATTTTTCCCGCCAGCTGGTAACTGGTGGAGAGCTTTCTCAGTATATCAGCGGTTTTATGATGGCAGCTTCCCGTTTGGAGGGCAGCCTGAATATGACCTTGACCAATCCAAAAGAAACTCCTTACCTAACAATGACCCGTCTTTGGCTGGAAAGTCTGGGAGTTCCGGTAAATATTTCGCCTGATTTTAAGACAATTTCTGTACAGGGACCTGTTGAAATAAAGGCTTTTGACCGTTCGGTGCCTTCTGATTGGGAAGGAGTTGCTTTTCCATTGATTGCCGCCCTTATTACAGACAGCAAAATCGTGATAGATAACATTGATGGCTCGGGCAGTCAGGGTGATGATAAAATTGTAGAAGTGCTTCAGTCGGTTGGAGCAGATATTGTGTGGGATAAAGAGGCTCAAACTTTAACAGTAAGTGGAGGTGGTAAATATTCTACAGAAAAGCTTCCTGAGGGGCAGCTTACCGTAAATATGTCCAGCTTCCCGGATGCCATTTGTGCCCTTGCCGTAATTGCCTGCTTTATTGAAGGAAAAACTGTCTTTACAGACATAGATATTTGCCGTAAAAAAGAAACAGACCGTATTAAGGCAATGGTTAGCGAGTTAGGAAAGCTTGGCGCAAAGCTTGTGGACGAGGGAGACCGCCTTATTGTCTATGGTGATGGGGGACGAAGTTTACATGGCGGCCTTGTAGAATCCTATAAAGATCACCGAATTGTAATGTCTCTTGCCTGTCTAGGACTTGCTTTACCAGAGGGAGAAAGCCTGACTGTAAAGGATGCCCAGTGGTGTAGTGTAACCTTCCCTCACTTTTTTGACGCTATGAATGAAATTGGAGCCGGCTTTGAGCTTTCAGAGTAATAGTCCTGAGCGCGAAGACCCTTCTGCAAAGCAGATTTTTCCAGATAACTCACAAAACTCAGAAAATGCAGATTTTCTCCAAAATCAACTGGTAACTTATATTGGCAACAAGAGGGCCCTTCTAGATTTTATTGGAAAGGGCATCAATGCAGTACAAAAGGCTCTGGGAAAGGAAAAGCTTTCCTGCTTTGACGGTTTTTCTGGAACAGGGGTTGTTGCCCGCTATTTGAAGCAGTATTCTTCTTTTTTGGCAGTAAACGACCAGGAGCTTTATTCTCAGCTTATTAATCACTGTTATCTTTCTAATAAATCTGAATTGGATCTTTCTCTTTTAAAGAATTATCATTCCAAGCTGATTAATGCAGTTGATTATGATTTAGAGCAGCTTGAAAAATCTCAGGATTTAAATAAGTCTTCGGGTTTTATTGCAGATTTATATTCCCCTGCCGATGAAAAAGCAATTCAAAAAGATGATCGTTGTTTTTACACCAAATATAATGCTAATTATCTTGATTATTGCCGCCAGAATATAGAAAAGCTTATTCCTCAAGCTTTACAGCCCTTTTTTATAGCACCCCTCCTTTCTGAAGCTTCAATTCATGCAAATACGGCCGGAGTTTTTAAGGGCTTTTATAAAAATCGTGATACGGGAATTGGACAGTTTGGTGGAAAAGCAAAGGACGCTCTTACTCGCATTACCGGAAAAATTGTGCTTCCATTCCCTGTACTTTCAAATTTTGAATGTAAAACTCAGATTTTTCAGGCCGATACAAATGAGCTGGTAAAATCTGAGAATTTATATGCAGACTGTCCTGATGGAGTATTTGATCTGGCATATTTTGATCCTCCTTATAATCAGCATCCTTATGGTTCAAATTATTTTATGCTCAACCTTCTGGCTTCTTATACACGGCCAGAGGAAGAGCTTTTAAGCAGGGTTTCTGGAATTCCAAGAGACTGGAAGCGGTCGGCTTATAACAAGAAAAAGCAGGTTATGCCGGTTTTTCTGGAGCTGATAAAAAATGTGCGTGCAAGGTTCGTGCTGATTTCCTTCAATTCAGAGGGCTTTATTCAAAAGGATGAAATGCTTCAGCTTCTTTCTGAGTGTGGAAAGGTAACGGTTATGGAAGCTAAATACAATGCCTTCCGGGGCTCTCGTAATCTGAAAGCCCGCGATATTCATGTAAAAGAATATCTTTTTTTGCTGGAAAAAAGCCCAGCTTAAAAATTTACTATGCACATAACCGGAAGATGATCTGAATAGCCTTCTCCGTTATAAAGTCTGTAAGAAACCGGTCTGCCCTCGGAGTCTGCCCAGGGTTCCTCTGCTTTGGGCGAAAAAGCGGCAAGCCTTGCGCTGCCTGCCGAAAAAATGTGGTCAATTCTTTCCCAGCCACCCTGATAGTAATAACTGCCACTTGTGGTAGAAAAAGATCCATTTTGAGTAAACCAGGGGCAATTGACTCTTAAAGTCTTTTTTTCTATACCGCGAAAAATTACATTACCCTCTGAAGGTCTCGAAAAGTCGCAGCAGAATTCTTTTGCATCCTGATTAAAGTCGCCGCAGAGAATTAGGGGGGAAGGTAAAATTCGGCAGGCTCTGCTTGCCGCCAGATTTTCCTGCCATTGCCGCCAGATTTTACTTTCATCTGTGCCAAGCTTCGATTTCCAGTGATTTACCAGTACAGTAAGCTGTTTGCCATCGGCTTCTAAAGAAAATTCAATTATGGGCCGGCATGAAGGTTGAGCAGTCTGCTGACAGCGAATGTCCATAGAATGACAGGTGATGTCAAATATTCTGTGACGGGAAAAAACTGCGCAGCCAATTGAAGCACCGCTTTCTTTTGAAAAACAGGCATAAGTCCACTTTTTATGATTTTTCCAGTTTTTGCCCTCTAAAAAATTCGAAATATCCTGAAGTACGGCCTGGTTTTCTATTTCTTCCAGGACAAAAACATCGGGATTTAGAGAGGTCATTACCTCGCAAAGACGCTGGAGTCTGACAGTGTATTTGTCGCGGGACCAGTTTCCAGGCTTCTTAAAATCATCATATTCAGTGCCTTCTGTTTGAGCATCGAAAAAGGTTTGAACATTCCAGCTTGCAAAAGTGATAGAAGAAGATTTTTTATCATCATTTTGCTTATCAAGCTCTTTTGAGCTGTTTGTTAATTCTTCAATATTCCCAAGCTCCGAGTCGTTGTTACAGCTGCAAAAAAAGTAGGAGAGCAAACAGGCTGTAAAAAAGACAGATATATAGGGAATAAAATGCTTAAAAATTATTTTCATTTTAGACCTCTATATATATACTTGCATTTAAAAATCATTTTTCGCGTTTTTTAGCAAAAAAAATTTTTTTTCTTACTTTAAAATTACCCAGGTTGCTCCAGAGCCGCCTTCCTGCCTGCTTTTTGGGTGCCCGCTCATCCCGCAGCGTTTGTCCCCTTCAATAAAGCTGCGCACCAGCTTGCCCAGAACCGGATCGCTGCCTGTGGTATGAATCCCCTTGCCATGAATAATCAGAATCTTTTTAAGTCCACGTCTTACACAATCGCCGACAAAGGCCGATAACCTTTGTTCTGCCTCGTCCTGATGCAGCCCGTGCAGGTCAAGAATTGCTTCCGGCTTCATATTCACCAGATAGCTGCGATCCTGCATTTTTGTACGTTCTTCGTTTTCGGCGGCAAGCTTATCTTTATCTATAGTACCGTAGCGGCGCAGCCACATTTCCATAGGATTAATTTCCCGCTCATTATCAGCTTTCATTTTTGTTTCAAAATCCTTTTCGGCTGCACGTGCTGCGGCCATTTCCTTTTCTTCCTTTGTAGGTGCATTAGCCTTTTTATGCGAAACCTGATTCTTTCCACTTTCCTTTTGTTTTCTGACCTTGCTGGCCTTCATTTCATCCCACTGATTTAGAATGTCTCCCATGTCCATACTATTACCTCGTCTTTTTTGCACCAGCCCTCACTTTCTCCGAATTTTACAAAGAGCCAGTCACCAGTAAATTCTTTTATTATTACAGCATTTCCGCTACTGATATAAGATACTTCTTTTGCTCCCTTTTCGGGAATAGAAAAAAGTTTACAGCCAAGACTGATTCCAAAATCACCAAAATAAAAACGCCGGTTGAGCCAGGAGCTAAGTCCAAGCTCTTCTTCAAAGGCTTTTCTTGCCTGAATTTTTTTTCCTTTGGAAAGCAGAGCTTTTGCTTCTTCTCTGTATAAAAGAGCAAGCTTTTTACAATCCTCTTTTGAGATTTTTTTGCCATCCCCAAGTCCCGTTTCAGCCCCAAGACCACTTCTTGCCCCAAGGCCCGTTTTTGTACCGGTCTCTCCACTTTCTAGACTGTCGTCAGAGTCTGCGCTAGAAAAGGCCTCTGAAAAAAGTGAGATTTCTTTATCATCAGCTAAAAGAGTAGAGCCTTCCGTAAAACGTACTGAAAACTCCGGAAAAATAACTTCAACATTTTCGCCGGAAAAGGAGGATAAATGCATTTTCATGCGTGGCATTGTTTGAAGCCCAGCTTGGAGAGATTGCCAGGTAAATTCTGCCAGGGGAATTATTTTTGAGGCTTCTTTTTCTGCTAAACTTTCCTTAAAGGCACTTTCTGAATAATCCTTTGTTTGGGAAAAAAGAGCATTTTTTGGAAGCTCCCAGTCAAAGCTTGAAATTCCTGTGCAGTATTGCAGACTGACTGTAAAGCTCAGCGGCTTTGTAATTTTTGTAGAATAAAGAGGCTTTTTCTTTGAAAAATCTGCCCTATCAGAAAAAAAACTTGTCTTGTTTGGAAAGGTAACTATGATTCTAGGTTCTTTTTCAAAGGGGTTTTCAGAAATATTTACAGGGGCAAAGCTTAAGCTTTCTTTTTTATTTCCAACATAAATAGTCATGTCTGGCAGAGAGTAGCTGCCAGGAGAAGAAAAGCGGAACCAGACATAAAGCCAGCAGCCCTTGTTTTCTGCATCTCCAGTTTTTTTAATGGCCCTAAAGTAAGGACTTTCCGGTTCAATAATAGTAACACTTTGAGCCTTTATTCCCGGAAGTAGGATTTTAAATTCGATATCCGTATTTGTAAAAAAGCTTTCTTCCTTACCAGAGCCTGCAAAGATAGTTTTTGGACTCTGAGCATTTAAATCAAAAAAGAGGATGAAAAAACTGAAGAAAAAAGTTGAAAAAGTGATTAATAATCGTCTGCCGGATTTTGAGAAGAAGTCTGTTCGCTGTTTTTCCATTGTTTTTTATCATTCTCCTTGATGTGCTCAAAAATTGATTTTTCTAAATCATTTTTATCTGAATTGTCCTGATTCCCCTGAACCGAATTTGACTGATTTTGGCGGGCAGAATCCTCTGTTATCTGAATTGAAAGTTCCAGGTTTATTTTTGCATCCAGATTGTGGCTGTCTATTTCCAAAGCCTTTCGGAAGCTTTCGCGGGCCTTTTCGTAATCACCGGTTTTATGGGCAAGAACGCCGGTATTATAAAGGGCGGCGAAACGAACCTTTTGGGGAGCATCATCGGAAATTGCGGCAAAGTAGCGTAGGGCAGCTTCGCTTTCTTCCATTGTGGCATAGGTGCTTCCTAAATCATACAAGGCATAATCCAAAAAGCTTTTATTATCATCATCTTTTAAATTTTCTACAGCTTCCTTAAAGGCAGCTGTGGCTTTTCTGAAATCTTTTTGCTGATAGGCATAAGTGCCTCGTAAAATTCTAAAAGACTCTTCATTTGAGCAGCCAAAAAGAGTAAAAAGTGTGGTAAATATACAGAAAGTTAAGCCTGCTTTTCTTACAGAAATTGCCGAAATTTGAAGCTCAGAAAAAATAAAGCTGCAGACAGTGAAAAGCAGAGTCAAAAATAAAAAGAGCTTGTAGCGTGGAATTGGTCTTACCTCGTAAGAAGTAAAGCTTGCTTCAGTACCCTGCGAATTCAGCTGATTTAAAAGCTTTACTGCAGAGCCTTTTTCTGAATATGGAAGGTATTGCACAGAAGCCCTCTGCTTAAAGATTTTGTATTTTTCTTCCGCAGTTTTAATGGCAGTTTGAATTGCCTCTGAACGCAGGGCTGTTTTGACTGTTGTAAGGCCATCGCCCGAAAGTACAGCACTTTCTTCCTCCTGCCCAAAGCCAATAATAGAAACAGGAATTCCGTTTTTTATGCATTCCGACAAAGCTGCAGAAAGCGCGCCGTCGGTTTCTTCTCCATCGGTAAATACCCAGATTCTTCCGGCTGATGAAAAATTTTCGGGAATGGAGGCTCTGGCTTTTAAAATGCCCTTACCAATGCTGCTTCCCGGAACTGTCATTAGCGAAGGCGAAAGAACCTCCAGAAGGGATATTACAGCGGCTTTATCCTGGGTCATTGGAATTATTTCGGTGCCGTCTCCCTTTGCAATTATTACGGAAACAGAGCTTTTATCCATTTTGCCAAGCAGCTGCTTTGCGTAGAGGGCGGCTGTATTTAAGCGGGTCATGCCTTCGGGGCCGTCCTTTGCCAGCATACTGTAGGAAATGTCAAAAACCATAGAAACGGCAGTTGTGTTTTTTTGAACAGGGGCAAGGAAGCTTCCCCAGGTTAGACCGGAATAAGCCAGGAGTGCGCTGCACATCCCCGCTGCTAAAAAGGCATAGCGGGCCAGTAGTCTTTTTTTGTATTTGAGCTTCATTTTAAGCGCCAGTAATGCACGCAGGAGGACAAGCCTTATAAAGGCGGCGGCTGCAAAAAGGAGCAGGGCGGCCAGGGTAAAGTGCTGGTAGAGCGGGGTTTCGGCGTTCTTAAAAGTAAAGCTCTGAGAAGTCATCTGCTGGGCGGCAACTGTTTCCAGACTTTGCTTCAGTTCATCTAGAGTGCGCACTTCAAAATATTTTCCGCCCCCGCTTGTTGCAATTTTTTTAAGTGCTGCCGAATTATAGTTCGACTCCAGATAGCCGGCCTTTGTTATTCCAGTTTTTGGATCGGTATATTCAATAGGAATTGTCCCCTTTGTTCCAATTCCAACTACATAAAGAGTAATTTGATAATCAGCTGCCAGTTGAGCTGCCGTTTCCGGGTGAATTTTTCCCGCGTTATTTTCTCCATCAGTTAAAAGAATAATACATTTTTTTTCTGCCGAAGACGAAACTAAGTGGTAAACCGCTGTGCTTAAACCATCGCCAATGGCAGAGCCGTCTCCCATTGCTCCAACTACAACTTTTTCCAGCTTTTCTTTAAAATGCTGATGATTAATAGTTGGTGGAATTGTAAGGGCTGCCTGACTTCCAAGAGTTACAAGTCCAAATCCATAGCCCCCCTGACTTTCCATAATAGATTTTATGGCATTTTTAGAAGCTTCAAGCCTGGTAAGTCCATCTAAATCTTTTGCAGCCATAGAGGGACTGGTATCCAAAACAAAAACAACCTGGGTTTCTGTTGCAGTGTAGTTTTTTTCTTTTTTTATAATTAAAGGACTTGCCAGGGCTATAGTGATTGATGAAAAAGCCAGAAGATAAAAAATTTTTGCTGTTACAGAAAGTATTCTTTGAGATTTATGCTTCCATTCAAAGCCTTTTCCTCCCCAGTCAAAAAGCACAACCGGAAAAGAAATTCTTTTAAAAATCCCTGTTTTTCTAAGCAGGTAAAGAAGCGGAAGCAGTAAAAAAGCTAAAAATGCAAAGGGGTTTTGGAAGCTAATCATTTTTTCCGCCTTTATTTTTATTTTCTATGATTGAAATAGCCTTTAACAGGTCGTTGGTCACTTCTTTTTTTTCATTTTTAAGCAGCTCGTTGTGTCCGCTGTATCTTACATAGTCTGTTCTCATAAAAATTTCTGTAATTCTTGCCAGACTTTCGTTTTTTTCTTCTAGAAGTCCTGCGGTAACTTCAAAAATTGCCGGCAAAATTTCTGAGGTGGTTTTCTTTGAAAAATCCAGCTGAAATTTTACTGAAAGATAGTGCCTTAAAGTTTTCTGAACTTTTTCGGCCCAGTCTTTATCTGAAAGCTTTTGGTCTATAAGCAGGCTTTTTAATTTTCTTTCGGTGTTTTTTTTGTTTCGCCAGCACTTAAAGTCTAAAAGCATTCTTTTTACGAAAAATGAAAGGGAACGGCGTTTTACAATCAGTCTTATTATGATGATTAAAAGAATTGTGAAAATAAGCAGCAGACCGTAAATTTTATAACTGGTTCCTGGCAGAAGCAGGGGAGCCTGACTTTCTTTTAATGATGAGATTTTTTTCTCTTCAAGAATAGAGCTTATTTCAACTGGCTGAAATTCCAGAAAAAATGTATTCCTGCTGTCTTGAATAGCCAGAGGAGGAAATTGAAGTGAGCCGGTCTGCCAGGGCACAAAGCTTATTGTAAGCTGATAGTAATCTTGTCCTGTCTGAGAAAGAAGAATTTGTTTTACTTCAAAATTTGAAAAATCCAGACCTTGGGTAAAGGCTTCTAAAGGAAGAGTGCAGCTTCCCTTTGCCGTAAGCTCTTTTAAGCCTTCATTTGCAGAATTAAAAGTGCAGTGAAGCTCTGCCTTGTCTCCTATGAAAACCTGCTTTGGAAGCAAAACCTGCTGAATTTTTATATCGCTCATAAGCTGCCTCCTTTGTTTTTAAAGGCTGTTTCCAGAACTCCCAGAGCTTCTTGGACCGGGTCAAATATTACAGGGCAGATTCCATGAGAAAGGCAGAAGTTTTTCCAGTTTTTTTGTTTTTCCTGATTGTAAGCCTTGTATTCCCTTTGAAATTCTTTGGAGCTTGAAGGCAGCTCCTGCAAAATGCCGCTTTCTACATCTTTAAAAACGGCATTTCCTATGCGAGGCAGCTCTAAGTCTTGTGGGCCTGCCATGCGGAAGGCTATTACTTCGTTTTTCTGGGCCAGCGAGGTTAGCGGTTTTTCCCAGTCTGTTGCCCGGAAGTCCGAAAAAATGCATACCAGAGAATGTGATTTTAAAAGCTTTCCAGCTCCTGTTATGGCGTTTGCAAGCAGAGAGCCTTGCTTAGACCTCGCTGGAGGTCTGTCCAGTTGAGTTATTATCTGCATCGTCTGGATTTTGTTTAAGCGGGGCTTGCAGGAATAGTAAATTTCTGAGTTAAAAAGGACGGCACCTGCGGGGCAGGCGTTCAGTTCTGCTGCCAGTGCTAAAATAGCTCCGGCTTCTGCTGCTGCATCGTATTTTGTTCTTTTTCCTGCCGGTAAAATTTGCATGGAAGAAGAGGCGTCCAGAATAATAAAAAGCTGCAGTTCCCTGCTTTCTTCAAATTGTTTTATGTAGGGCCGGCTCATGCGGGCGGTTACATTCCAGTCTATTGTGCGAACATCATCTCCGCGGATATATTCTCTAACTCCTGCAAATTCCA
>ODAI010251737.1_pt1 | contig 13014 bp, 9 predicted proteins | sample 1539321 | NCBI WGS metagenome assembly ODAI01 (sample SAMN02144231, study PRJEB22623) | gut metagenome | biome: sheep rumen | host: Ovis aries | place: New Zealand | reverse complement strand
TCCCGCACGCGGCATGGCTGGTTCAGGCTTCCGCCCATTGACCAATATTCCTCACTGCTGCCTCCCGTAGGAGTATGGACCGTGTCTCAGTTCCATTGTGGGGGACCTTCCTCTCAGAACCCCTACTGATCGTCGCCTCGGTGGGCCGTTACCCCGCCGACTAGCTAATCAGACGCGAGCCAATCCGTGACCACTGACGTTTTCAACAAGGGACCATGCGATCCCTCGGCGTATGGGGGGTTAGGCGACGTTTCCATCGGTTATCCCCCGGTCACGGGCATGTCGCTCACGCGTTACGCACCCTTGCGCCGGCCGCCGGCATCCATTGCTGGACCCGCTCACCCTCGACTTCCATTGTTTACGCCTTCCGCACCGTTTCGCCGGGCGCCGCCAGTTGTATTGCTACAACCGCGCTGCCCCTCGACTTGCATGTGTTAAGCCTGCCGCTAGCGTTCATCCTGAGCCAGGATCAAACTCTTCTTTGTATATACACTATAAATCTTAGTCCGACCCCGACAGCTTCTCTAAAGAAATTAACGCTCTCGATTCAAATTATTCTCGGTACTTGCTTGTACTGTTCTCAATCTTGTCAATGATCTAGTGCAAAAAATTCCCATTCGACAAGCGAACGGGAATGCAAAGGTACGCAAAAAATTTAAACTACCAAACTTTTATAGTAAAATTTTAAGATTTTTTCTGTTTCTTTCTATTCAGTTCAATTCTCGCCTGAAGCTCCCAAGTGCGTAACCTATCTTTATAGAGATTGTTAGTGTTGACTGTCCCAATATCAAGAGAAGCGTCCGAGTTATCCTCCCAGCGACGGCAGTTATAGACAACATCATAAATACGGCCAATCTGGAACTCCCTGGACACCCTCAAACCGACGGCATAATCCTCCCCGTACTTGGTCGTCGGGAAGTTTATTTTCCGGAGCATCGGAACATAAAACCCTCTCGGAGCACCGAGACCATTTATGCGCAAAGCGTTATTCCGGCCATTCTCCGGAGTCCATTCCCGATGGTCTATGATTCCGGGAGGCAGAGTGTTCATGTTGAAATCCGTCATTCTGTAGGTTCCGACCACCATGGCGCATTTCTGGGCATAGAAGGCGTCAACGAATTTCTGAACGGTATTCTCGTCATAATACACATCATCCGAATCAAGCTGAATGGCGAATCGCCCGCAAGAAGGATGATGGATGGCAGCGTTCCAATTACCACCGATGGCATGATATGACTTGTCCTGTGCTATATATATTAACTTAGGATCATCAAGGAAACTCTTGATCACATCAACAGTACCGTCCGTGGAATTATCATCGACCACTATCACATTATATTTAAAAGAGGTCTTCTGGCCAAGGGCGGAAGCAAGGGCATCACCGATAGTACGCACCCTGTTTTTGCAAGGGATCACGACTGAAGCCTCGTATTCGAAGTCCCCCTCATCAAAGCTTACCGAAGGGAAAACAGGTTCCAGATATCCTCCAATATCCTTAAGATGACTTGTGCATGCCCGCTCCATCTCAATTTGGACAGCACGGTTCTTCGGATCCACATAATCAAACAACTTCTCACCAGACTTTCGTGTGTCCGTCTCGATCTCATAATAAAGGAACTCGCTCAGATGGACCAGGCTCCCCTTCTGCGACACCTTGAGACGAAGATCGTACAATCCCGCATATTCATAATCAACATCCATCCTGGACACCGCCTCCTTAAGTGCCGATGTCCTGAACACAAGGACAGAACCAAAGTCAAAGTCATCCCTCAGGGCCCCCATTTGGCAATCAATGACAGGAGCGAAAACCCTCTCCCCATCCATCTCTTTTATATGGTCGGAATATATCATCGAAGCGGAAGTGTCCTCAGCGACGGCGATAATTCGTTCCAAAGAGAACTTTCCGAAACTCAAGTCCGTGGTCTTAGTGTAAAGGAGGACAAATGGCGCTTCAGCCTTGGAGGCCACTTCCTTTATCGAGGCGGTGCTCTTGAAGGAGGACGCGTCGAGTGGTATCACTCTGGCCACCTCAGTTTCAGAATTGAGGTTCGCCAAAGTGACAGCGACCTGCTCATCATTCACATACGGGATAAAACAGTCAATCCGGTTCATTTATCAGCGAAAGTTTATATTGTTCTGTTAACAAAAATACGAAATAATAAACAAAGAATTAATATATTTGTGGAATAGAGAAAGATTATTGAAATGGACAGCAAAGTCGTAATAATACCTACTTACAACGAGAAGGAGAACATCGAGGCGATAATACGCAAAGTATTCTCTCTTGAGGGTGGATTTCACATACTCGTCATTGATGACGGATCTCCTGACGGGACAGCCTCTATCGTCAAAACCTTGATTGAAGAGTTCCCCGAAAGGCTTTTCATTATCGAGAGATCCGGCAAGTTGGGGCTGGGAACCGCCTATATCACAGGGTTCAAGTGGTCCCTCGAACATGGTTATGACTTCATATTCGAGATGGACGCCGACTTCTCCCATAACCCCGAGGATCTCCCTAAGTTGTATGCCGCATGCTCCGAATGCGGTGGAGTCGCGATCGGCTCCCGTTATTGCGACGGAATCAGTGTTGTCAACTGGCCCATAGGCAGGATCCTGATGTCTTATTACGCGTCCAAATATGTCAGGTTTATTCTTGGGATGAAAGTCCACGACTGCACTGCCGGATTCAAATGCTACAGCCGCCAATGCCTGGACGCCATCGATCTCGACGACGTGCGTATGAAAGGCTATGGATTCCAGATTGAGATGAAATACACCGCCTACAGGCTCGGCTTCAAAATTGCCGAGGTGCCCATCATATTCGTCAATCGCAAGTTGGGGACCTCAAAGATGAGCAGCGGAATATTCGGGGAAGCGTTCTGGGGTGTTATCAAGCTGAGATTCCGCAAGTTCCACCGTAAGGGAGAGTGATGCCTCCGACCCTTCTGAAAAACGCGTTGATAGTGACGGGATCCTCCGCGACGAGAGGAGCCCTGGCTTTTGACGGTGGAAGGATCACGGGAATATGGCAAGATGCCCCTTTTATCCCAAATGCCATCGAGATTGATTTGGGAGGCCGGATACTAATGGCAGGAGGAATTGACGCCCATGTGCATTTCAGGGAACCAGGACTGACTTGGAAAGCCGATATGGAAAGCGAGTCGCTCGCCGCGGCCATGGGAGGCATCACCACATTCCTCGACATGCCCAACACAGCCCCTCCCACAACCGCTTTGAAAGAGCTCGAATGGAAACTATCCAGGGCTGCCGCGACCTCCACCGCGAATTATGGATTTCACATCGGAGCGACCAACACCAACTCCGCCCAGATCAGGGATTATTTGGAATCAGGGCTCGGAAACATGTTCGCAGGAATCAAAGTATTCATGGGATCCTCCACAGGGAACATGCTGGTAGACAAGGATTTAGCCTTAGAGGACTTGTTCAGGATAAAGGGCAAGACAATTCTTGTCCACTGCGAGGACGAGGGAACGATCAAGTCAAATCTGCAAAAGGCGAAGGATCGATATGGTGACAACATCCCTTTTTCCGAACACCCGTCCATTCGAAGCCGTGAGGCGTGTGTGAAATCAACCCGCAAAGCCCTTGACTTGGCGATAAAATATGGCACCCGCTTACACATTCTCCACGTCTCGACCAAGGAAGAAGTCCGGATGATCCGTGAGGCAAAACTCCTCAACCCGGGGATAACTGCCGAGACATCAGCTAATTATCTTTGGTTTAGCGATGAGGATTACCCCAAGATGGAAGGCCGTCTGAAATGCAATCCCGCAGTCAAGTCAGCATCCGACCGAATGGCTCTAATCGAAGCACTTAAAGACGGGACAATCGACACCATAGGTTCCGACCACGCCCCACATATGGCCGAAGAGAAGGCGAAATCCTACCTCAACTGTCCTTCGGGACTTCCGACCATCCAGCAGTCCTTGCCGGCAGTGATGACAATCGCTCTCCGGGAAAGAATACCTCTCACAAGACTCGCGTCAGTCTTCTCTGAGAAAGCCTCGGGAATTTTTGGGATACAGGATCGGGGGCGGCTCGAGGAAGGCTGCTACGCTGACCTTGTGGTAATCGATCCGAATAAGGAATATATTGTCGGAAAGCCGGCGTACAAATGCGGCTGGACCCCCTACGAGGGCCAAACGTTCAAAGGATCGGTAGATATGGTCTGGGTGAATGGCGAGCTTATCGGGGCTGGGAAGAAAGCCGCAATGAAATGCGATTTCGCTCCAGGTCCACATTCAACACAGTGACTATCACCTTCTGGTGGAGTTTGAGCTTCGCTCCCTTCATTTGCGATACGTGGATAAGGCCATTCTCATGGATGCCGATATCCACGAACGCCCCGAACGCGGTGATGTTTGTGACAATGCCAGGCAATTCCATCCCCACCTTAAGGTCATCGATTTCGTGAATATCATCAGCGAAACTGAATTCCTGCGCCTCTTGACGGGGATCGCGGCCAGGCTTCGCCAATTCCTTAAGAATATCATTTATGGTCGGCAAGCCGAACTCCCCTTCCACATAACGGCCTGGATCTATTTGCTTTATCAATTCAGCGTTTCCTACCAGATCTTTGGTGGTCACTCCGAGATCAGCCGCCATCTTGTCGACAATATGGTAACATTCAGGATGGACAGCTGAATTGTCCAGAGGATTTGACGCGCCATGTATCCTGAGGAAACCGGCGCATTGCTCAAAAGCTTTGGGACCGAGTTTCGGGACCTTATGAAGCTGCTCCCTTGAAGTGAATCCACCCTCTGAAGCCCTGAAAGCCACTATGTTAGATGCCAGCGCAGGACCTATTCCCGAGACATAGCTCAGCAAATAAGGGCTAGCTGTATTAAGATTGACTCCGACACTGTTTACGCAAATAGCTACAGTATTGTCTAGCTTCTCGTGAAGAAGATTCTGGTCCACATCGTGCTGGTATTGGCCCACACCCAATGACTTAGGATCGATCTTCACCAGTTCCGCGAGCGGATCCATCAACCTGCGGCCGATGGACACCGCCCCCCTGACTGTCACGTCCTCATCCGGGAATTCCTTTCTGGCCACTTCAGAAGCGGAATAAATCGAAGCTCCATCCTCACTTACAGTGTATACTTTCACATTCTCCGGAATCCCGACCCTCTTGATGAAATCCTCGGTCTCCCTTGAGGCGGTACCATTTCCGATAGCGATCACCTCAATCCCATATTCCTCAATCATGTCGGAGACAGCCATTATTGATTTAACCTTCTCACTTTGAGGAGGATGAGGGAAAATAATCGTGTGATATAGCAGGTTGCCGTGCTCGTCAAGACACGCTATCTTGCAACCGTTCCTAAAGCCAGGATCGATAGCCATCGTCCTTTTCTGGCCTACCGGAGGAGAAAGCAGAAGCTGCGTAAGGTTCTCACCAAAGACGGCAATCGACTCAATATCAGCTTTTTCCTTAGCTTCTTTAATTATCTCGTTGGTAATCGACGGTTCCAGAAGGCGTTTGAAAGAATCGTCCACGGCCATCCTCACCTGCTCAGCCAGTTTCGGTCCGGGATAGCGGCGCTCCTGGCAAAAGTCGTAATACATCTTATTGCCGCACTTCTCAGCGTCTGCGTCCAAACCAATTGAAAGAAATCCTTCCTTCTCCGCCCTCAAAATAGCGAGCAAATTATGGGAAGGGATGCGCTGAATCGGCATCGAGAACTTGAAATATGTCCTGTACTTCGCCGCGTCCGGATTGTCCATGGCCGCTTTCGTTGCCTTGGATTCTATACGACGTGTCCTGAATACCTGACGTAAGGATTCCCTGGTTTTAGCCGACTCCGAGAAACGCTCCGCAAGGATATCCCTCGCCCCGGCTAAAGCCTCCTCGACATCCAATACATTATCATTCAAATATTTCCTTGCTTCCGCCTCAGGGTCGGACATCTGGATGTTCCACATCTTGTCAGCGAGAGGTTCCAGTCCTTTCTCCTTAGCCACGGTCGCGCGGGTGCGCCGCTTCGGGCGGAAAGGCAGGTACAAATCCTCCAACTCGCTGGAAACCAAACAGTTCTCAATCTGGATCCTCAATTCCGGAGTAAGTTTACCTTGCTCTTCGATTGTGGCAAGGATACCTGCCTTACGCTTCTCCATCTCAGAGAACACCTCGTTCCAATGCTTCACCTCAGCCACAGCGGCATCATCCAGCCCACCGGTTTTCTCCTTGCGGTAACGGCTAATGAAAGGGATGGTCGCACCATCCTCGAAAAGTCCGACACAATTCTCGACCTGCCAGTCTTTGACGCCCAATTTCCGGGCGATCTCTTTGATATATAAACTTTTCATCAGTCTTGAGAGAACATTTTCAACTCATCACGATACGCCGAGAAAATCTTTGACTTGGATACGAAACCTATATAAGCCCTGTCAGCGCGCCTGACCACCGGCAAATTCCAAGCGGATGTCCTCTCGAACTTCCGCATCACGGAATCCATGCTCTCATCATCGTAGACATAGGCGTCGGCGCTACGCATGAAATTGAAAACGTGCATGTTCTCATATTCATCAGTCCTGAACATGTCCTTCCTGATATCCTCCAATGAGACGTAACCTTGGAATCTTCCTTTTGAGTCGACGACAGGGAATATGTTCCTCGAAGAGTCGGAGACGACCTCCACAAGTTGACCGAGGGTGTCGTCAATCTTGATGGTGGAGAAATCAGTCTCTATCACATCATTGACCTTCAGCAAAGTTAGGACGGCCTGGTCACTGTCGTGGGTCAGAAGCTCACCCCTTTGGGCTATACGCTTGGTATAGATGGAATACTTTTCGACAAGCCTGGTAGTTCCGAAAGCGATTGTAGCCGTCAAAATAAGCGGAAGGAACAAGTCATATCCCCCAGAAATCTCAGCGATCAAGAAGATCGCGGTCATCGGAGCCTGCATAACACCAGCCATCAGTCCCGCCATCCCGACAAGAACGAAATTCTGTTCCGGGACCGAAAGAGAGGTGCCGGCCAAAAGGAGGTTCATGGTCCTGGCCACGAAGAATCCGGCTATCGCTCCCACGAAAAGGGTTGGACCGAAAGTACCACCGACTCCCCCACCGGCATTGGTCAGAGTCATTGAGAACACTTTCAGGAGCAATATGAGCAGGAAGAACACCGGCACTGACCAAGGGCTCTTTGATAAGAAATCCAAGGGCGTTTGTCCCTCGATAGAGAGCTCATGGCCATTAAGAAGAACCCCGAGAGAATCATATCCTTCCCCATACAAGGGAGGGAACAGGAATATAAGGAGTCCGAGTCCCAAGGCACAAAGGATCCACCTGTAATAGGGATTCGCCATCTTTCCGACCTTATCCTCAAGCCAAAGAGTCGTCCGGATGAAATAAATCGAGCAAGCGCCGCAGAAAATACCTAGAAGGATATAAAATGGGATGTTAGCCAGATTGAAGGGAGTCAGCGAACACTCGAAAGGCGTGCTTCTGCCAAGGAATATATATGAGATGACCGTGGCCGACACCGTCGACAAAAGCAACGGCATCATTGAGTTCATGGAGATATTGAAAAGTAGTATCTCCAGAACGAACAAGACCCCTGCCAGAGGCGCTTTGAATATTCCGGCCACAGCGGCCGCGGCGCCACACCCCAGCAAAATGGTCATGTTCCTGTAGGACATCCCGGCCTTTCGGGCGAAATTGGAACCGATCGCGGCACCGGTGTAAACAATCGGAGCCTCAGCTCCGACTGATCCGCCAAAGCCGATCGTCACTGAGCTAGCCACCACCGAAGACCATGTGTTATGGGGTTTTATCCTCGACTCATGCCTTGAGATAGCTTGCAGGGCCTTCGTGACGCCATGACCTATATTATCTTTCAGGATATAGCGGCAAAAAAGCATAGCCAGGAGCATTCCGACTCCTGGCAGAATAATCAAATATATCGCGCCATTCCAAAGCCCCCCGAACGCGTCTCCGAGCCAGTGCTGGATAAGGCTGATGAGGGTCTTGAGGATGACCGCGGCAAAACCGACAATAATCCCGACAACAACACTCAGCACCAACAGCTGGTTCCTCTCGGAAAGATGTGATAAGGGGTTTCTCATCAATGGAAACTACACGCCGAGACCGACTATCACTCCGAAGGACAAAGTCTGGAATTTGGGGGCGCAACCTTCCTGGAAGACTTGGACAGGGCAGTATTTCATATAAAAGCCGATATCCTCATAAGAAAGGGCACCAAAGAAGTTGTATGTGAAAGTGTTGGTTTTGATATCTTTAGAGAATCTGGTACCATTCTTCCACTCCTTGACCGTGGCTCCGTCAGCGGCGGTTCCCTTGAACCTTACGATACCGGGGAAATTATACTCAGCGGTGGCGCCGACCCTAAGGGAGAATTTTCCGAAAGCCTGAGTGAAAGAGACCGGAACGGCGAGAGTCCTGACGCTAAGCCGGGACTTCTTGATCTTCTTCATACCCGAACCCTCCATAGGAAGGATAGAGACTTTACCTGAGCCATCCGGCATCCAATAATGTGTATTGTCAAGACGGAAATAGTCCCAATCAAAGTCAAGTCCGATGGCGAAACGGCCGGTCGGATACGGATCAATGCGCAACTCGACGATATTCATCAGGAACTCGGTGTTAGCCTTTCCCTTGTAATCCTCAAAGTCCCGATCGGCCTTCAACAGGTTGTGATCACTGAAGGCGAAATAAGTCAAGGTCTCCGCCGAGAAAATACCATCACCGACAGCGATATCAGGAAGCCTCGCTGAACCTTCATCATCTTGAGCCCAAACTCCAGCCGCACAAATGAACGCGGCTGCTAAAACCGCCAAAAATCTTTTCATCATTTATAAAAAATTAATAGTTATTCTCCAATATTCAGCACTATTCTTGCACTTACACTTGATTCAACCTGCTAATTTAAGAATTATTCAAGAAAAAGCCGTATTTTTGGTATTATGAAGAAGCTTATCATATCATTGGTGTCAGTCATACTTCTCGCGCTTCTGGGGATCGTGGGAATGAATCAGATGAAAAAAAACGGCCCGAGAGGCAGAGTGGTCTCCCCTGCCGGTTCCACCATCATAGTCGAGGAAATGAGTTACTATATCAACGGTGAGAAGGTTTTCGGTAAAGTCTTCAAACCGGCTGATGAGAACGGCAATTTCCCCGACTCGACAAGTGCCATGCCTCTTGTCATTTACTTCCACGAGCCATTGAAGACGGATTTCCCGGAGAAAGTGATCAAAGGGCTAGTTTCGGATGGGGTCATAGGTTACACATGTGGCTTTAGGGGTAGTGACAAAGATGCCGTCAACATGATTAAAAGGCTACGGAAAGAGAAACAAGTCAATTCCGACATGGTTTTCCTGATCTGTGACCCGGTGTGCGGCGACAATATCGTCAAAGCGGTCTCAAAACTTGGCCATTCCATTCAGGGACTTGTACTTATAGAGCCGGCCTTGACAGGGAAAGCCAGGGAAATATATGTGAGATACGGCTTGGAATTCCTCACAATCAAGGATTCGATGAAGGGAGATGCCGTATCCCTTATAGAGGACTATCTTGAAGAAAGAGGGGCTCTGAAATGAGAAAGGTCAGATTCGGAATCATCGGCACCGGAAGGATCAGCGACTGGGTGCTGAAAGGGGCTGTGCTCGATCCACGCTTTGAGGCAGCGGCAGTATGCTCACGTTCCAAGGAGAGCGCGGAGGCTTTCGCCGCGGGACACGGTATTCCAAGGACATTCACCGATATCGATGAGATGGCATCCGATCCTGAAATCGATGCCATTTACATCGGCACTCCTAATCACACCCATCATGACCTGGCGATAAAGTGCATGAGTCACGGGAAGCACGTAATGTGCGAGAAGCCATTGGCTTCCAATGCGATAGAGGTAAGGGAGATGATCGCAGCGGCTAAAAGTGACAATGTTATTCTGATGGAGGCGATGATATCCACTCTGAGCCCGAATTTCAGGATGGTCCAAGACCGGCTCAAGACCCTCGGATCAGTAAGGAACTATTCCGGAGTGTTCTGCCAGTACTCATCAAAGCATGCGTTGCTCAAGAGAATACTCGCCGGGGAGGATGACTCCCCCGTCCCGAGTTCTTTCAACCCCGACCGCTCCGGAGGAGCTTTAATGGACATAGGAATATACCCGATCTACCCCATGGTCACCCTTTTCGGTCGGCCTAAAAGCGTTAAAGCCAGCGTTTTGACGATAGATGTGCCAACATCGGAAGGGATGAGGCCAATCGACCTTCAGGGATCCGCGGTATTTGAATATGACGGGATGACAGCCAATGCCGTTTATTCCAAAATCACCGATTCAAGGCTTCGTACCGAGATTTCTTGCGAGGGAGGCATACTGTCGCTCGACCAGATCCACATCACTCGCCAGGTTGAGTTCATCCCACATGGAGCTCCGACTTCAGGCCGCTCCAGCGGCCCTCAGAAAGAGGACGTAACTGTACCATGCGATCCTGATGAGTACCTCTGCGAATTCAAGGAATTCATAGACATCTTAGAGAGCGGAAGACTCGAGTCTGAAAACAACAGCCTCGACAACTCGCTGGCGGTCGCCGAGGTTATGGATGAGATTCGCCGTCAAGCTGGAGTCCGGTTTCCGGCTGACTAGATCCTTCGCTTCGCCCTTCGACAAGCTCAGGGCAGCGCTCAGGATGACAAGAATCACTGGCCGCCGAGGCGGGAGAAATAAGTGAGGACATCTTCCCAGGTCTTGAAGGTGTCCGACCCGAATTGGATAAGAGTACCCATAAAATCCTGTCCCCCATTTAGTTCCGGCTCCGCATCAATAAGATAGTCAGCCAGGATAAGGTTCTTGTGGTTACAGATCTCCACCCTGTCCCAAACCGGGACTCCGAGATTAGTCTCGCACCAACGGAATACATCCACCGCTTTATCAGGGAAATTGTAGTCAATCGCCGAGGTGACATGAACCTCATAACGCTCTGACAAAACCTCTACGGCCTTCGGCATCCCGCTTGAATGATTAACCAGCCTGTCACTCAATGATATGAACATCACAGGACGGGAAATCCCGTTCTGCCTGTCATCTATCCGCCGGATTATGGGAAGCAACGAATGGACTATAACCGAGTCGTTCAGGTGGTGCTCCCCATCAAAGCGGATCGCTTGGGGATAATGGCTGTGGAAAAGGTCGAAAGAATCAACAAGAGTGTCCCGAATCCCGAACAAACCAAATACTCTATCCTCGTCATCCGTAGCCCTCTCAAAACAATGAGATGAGACCTCTCTGAACCGTTCTAAGAGACTCTTCGTCACAAGAAAAGAGGTTTCCCCGTCCGCTCGCTTGTTATGGAACTCCCTGCGTCCCAATCCGTTATTCTTAAGGATCGTGTCCGCAAGCTGGAAAGCCGGATTGACGAGAATCCTGTCCACCCCATAAAGCATCTCGGAATACATCCCGCCCATCGATGTCCCGATAATAAGATCCGGATCCTCCTTGGAAACCAAATCTTTAAGAAGATCAATAGCCTCAACGGGATCCACCGGAAGATCAGGGGCGATAACGGCCGCGTCGGGCAGGAGCAGCCGGAGCGTGTGTACGCTACCGGTCTGTCCGCTCGACGCGAATCCATGTACATATAATAACTTCTTGCCGGCCATCAGGCCCGGCCTGGCATATTCATACAGTTCCATTACTCCTCCTCGACAACGCGGAAAGCGGGAAGGCTCTCCTTGTCGAAGTTAAGGATGTAGGAGCTCTTGCCGGCCACAGTCTCGAAAGCCATCTGGCAATAGACCTTTGCGGACCCCAGGAACATGTCGGGAGCCACAGTGGCGTCACGCATAAGGAGCAGTGACATCACAATCTCGCCAGTCATGTCGTAAAGCCTGCGGGCCAGGAAATCCTGAAGCTCAGGGTCACCAGCCTCGCGAACCTTGGCGATGCAGTCGGACAGGACAGCGGCACATCCGGCTATCTTCTCCTTAAACGGAACCAGCTCAGGCAGAACATCTTCCTGAAGCATCTCATTGATGATGTTCATGTAAGTTCCGTTGGTGATGTAGCGGATGGCGGCCACGACCTGAAGCTGTGTTGTACCCTCGTAGATCGAGAATATACGAGCGTCGCGGTAAAGCCTCTGGCTCTTGTACTCCATGATGAAACCGGAACCACCGTGAACGGAGATGGCGTCATAGGCATTCTGGTTGGCATATTCGGAAGCCATTCCCTTGCAGAGAGGGGTGAAGGCGTCGGCCAGACGGCTGTAGGTCTTCATCTCAGTTCTCTCCTCGGCCTCGAGTTTGCGCTCCCTCTGGATGTCCTCAAGAGCCTTGTAGATGTCGACGTACATCGAGGTCTGATAAAGCAGCGAGCGGCTGGCGTCAAGTTTCGCCTTCATGCGGGAAAGCATGTCATAGACACCAGGGAACTTGTTGATCTTCTGACCGAACTGCGCACGCTCGGCGGCATAAGCCACGGCCTCATTGTAAGCCTCCTGGCTGAGACCGACACTCTGGGCGCCGATTCCCAGACGGGCACCGTTCATAAGGGCCATGACGTACTTGATAAGGCCAAGTCTCCTTTCGCCGCAAAGTTCTGCTCGGGCATCCTTGTAGGTCAACTCGCAAGTCGGGGATCCGTGGATTCCGAGCTTGTGCTCAATATGACGGACATTGACTCCACCCTGGCGCTTGTCATAAATGAACATCGAAAGGCCACGGCCGTCCTTTGTGCCTTCCTCGCTACGGGCAAGGACAAGGTGAATATTGGAATCACCATTGGTGATGAACCTCTTGACACCGTTCAGAAGCCAGCAGCCCTGCTCCTCGCTCCATGTGGCCTTGAGCATAACGCTCTGAAGGTCAGAACCTGCGTCGGGCTCAGTAAGGTCCATGGACATGGTCTCACCGGCGCAAACACGAGGGATGAACTTCTGCCTCTGCTCCTCGCTACCGAACTCGTAAAGGGTCTCGGCGCAACTCTGGAGGCTCCAGATGTTCTGGAAGCTTGAGTCAGCGGCGGAG
>ODAI013379511.1_pt1 | contig 13015 bp, 10 predicted proteins | sample 1539321 | NCBI WGS metagenome assembly ODAI01 (sample SAMN02144231, study PRJEB22623) | gut metagenome | biome: sheep rumen | host: Ovis aries | place: New Zealand | reverse complement strand
CCGCCGCGCAGGATTCCGGCATCGCGAACGGCGATGTTCCCGGCATCTTCAATTCCTTCTTCGGCCCGGATCCCCTGAGCTTGCTGGGTGTTGTGCTCCTTACCTCGCTCGGTACCTGGGGCCTGCCGCAGATGGTTGGCAAATTTTACGCCATCAAAAGTGAAGGCGCCATCCATAAGGGAACGATCATTTCCACCTTCTTTGCAATTGTCGTCGCCGGCGGCTGCTATTTCCTGGGCGGTTTCGGACGCCTGTTCTCCGACAGGATCGATATTGCCGCCAACGGATATGACTCCATCATCCCCACAATGCTGGAATCTCTCTCTCCGTTCCTGATCGCTGTGGTCATCATCCTTGTGCTTTCCGCCTCGATGTCCACGCTCTCCTCCCTTGTGCTGACTTCCTCCTCCACCGTAACGCTGGACCTGCTCAAAGGCCGTGTCATCAGGGACATGGACGAGAAAAAGCAGCTGCTCATCATGCGTGTGCTGATCGTGGCCTTCATTGTCATCTCCGCCGTGTTGGCCATCGTCCAGGCAAAGTCAAGCGTCGCCTTCATCGCCCAGGCGATGGGCGTCAGCTGGGGTGCCATGGCGGGTGCGTTCCTGGCCCCGTTCCTCTACGGCCTCTACTGGAAGCGCACGACTGCCCGCGGCTGCTGGGCTTCCATGGTTTTCTCAACCGTATTCATGATCATCGACATGCTTGCCAACCTGAAAGTGCTGAACGTCAACCTCGGTTTTCTCCAGTCCCCGATCAATGCCGGCGCGTTCTGCATGATCTTCGGCCTGGTACTGGTACCGTTGGTCAGCCTGCTCACCAAAGCTCCCGGCAAGGAGGCTGTCGACAGCATCTTCAGCTGCTACGACCGTAAAGTCCTTGTCACTGTCAAAGAATCCATAGAAACGGAAGAGTAAGCGTTTCCCCATTCCGCATGAAACCGGCCGGAGGTCACCCCTCCGGCCGGTTTCATGCCTTCCGCCGTTAAACGCTGAAAACCCTGGATGCGATCTTCACCGCGTCCCTGACGTCTTTTGCATAATAGTCCGCTCCGATACTCCGGGCATACTCGTCTGTCACCACAGCGCCTCCGACCATCACTTCCGGCGGGTTTTCAAGCGCTTTCAGCTGGCGGACCGTCTTCTCCATCGCCGGCAGCGTCGTGGTCATCAGCGCGCTGAGTCCGACAAGGCGTATCCCTTTCTCCCTTGTTTCCTTCACTATTGTCTCCGGCGGAACGTCCCGCCCGAGGTCATGCACCCGGTAACCGTAATTCTCAAGCACTGTAATGACAATATTTTTTCCGATATCATGAACATCTCCCTGGACCGTGGCCATGATCAGCGCTCCGCGTTCCGTGCCTTTTTCCCCTTTTTTCAGCAGGGAGGAGCGGATCTCTTCAAAGGCGGACTGCGCCGCCTGAGCTGCAGACAGCAGCTGCGGCAGGAAAACCTTCCCCTGCTCATACTTTTCCCCGGTTTGTTCCAGCGCAGGAATCAGTTCCTGTTCTACCAGTTCCATTTCCTTTCGCGTCTGCAGCGCCTGGACAGTCAGCTTTCCGGCCTCATTCCTGAGCCCTTTGCGGATCGCTTCACCCAGCGTCATCCCCTCCGGCGCAGCTTTCCTTTCCGCAGGCTGCCCTTCCGGGACTGTCTCAGCGAAGCGCCCGATATAATCCCTGCATTCCGCGTCTTCACCGTTAAGCACCCTGCGTGCGGCGATCAGGTCCATGATTTCCTTCTGGTTCGGGTTAACAATGGGCATCGTCAGTCCTGCTTCCAGCGCGCTGGCCAGGAATGCCTGTGTCACCAGCAGCCGGTTTGGCAGTCCGAAAGAGATATTGCTGACGCCCAGCACCGTCTTCAGCCCCAGTTTCTCCGTCACCATGCGCACCGCGCGCAGGGTTTCCTTTGCCTGTTCCTGCTGTGCAGACACCGTCATCGTCAGGCAGTCGATCCATACGTCCTCCCTGGGGATGCCTGCAGCCAGCGCCCGGTGCAGGATCTTTTCCGCAATTGCAAAGCGTTTCTCCGCCGTGGCCGGAATGCCGTCCTCGTCCAGCGTCAGGCCAACCACAGCCGCGCCGTATTTTTTCACCAGCGGCAGGACGGAACGCAGGCTTTCTTCCTTGCCGTTCACGGAGTTCACAGCAGCTTTTCCGCTGTATACCCTCAGTGCGGCTTCAATGGCTTCCGGATTTGCTGAATCCAGCTGCAGGGGCAGGTCCACCGCCGCCTGGATGGCTTTCACAGCTTTCGGCAGCATTACCGCCTCGTCCACCCCTGGATAACCGACGTTCACGTCCAGGATTTCTGCGCCGGCATCCGCCTGGCGGATCGCCATCTCAACCAGGTAATCCGTGTCATCCTCCAGCAGGGCTTGCTGCATCCGTTTTTTCCCGGTCGGATTGATCCGTTCCCCGATGACCCTGATTCCCTCTGTCCGGAGGCAGACCGGCCCGGAACACACCGCGCTCCCGGTTTCCCGCTTCGCGGCACTTGGAAACACGGAATGCGCCAGGGCCTCGATAAACGACGGATCTGTCCCGCAGCATCCGCCGCGGATCTCTGCGCCGGCGGCTGCCAGTTCCTGCATGGCAGCGGTAAATTCCGCCGCGTCCACACTGTAAGCTCCTGTTACCGGATCCGGCAGGCCGGCATTGGGTTTGGCGATGACCGGCAGCGTAGTATTCTCCCGAATCTCCCGGATAATCGGAACCATTTCCCGCGGTCCCAGTGAACAGTTGACGCCGACGGCGTCTGCGCCGAGCCCTTCCATCGTCCTCGCCATGGAAGCCGGCGTACAGCCCGTGAAAGTCCGCCCCGTGCTGTCAAAGCTCATCGTTACGAATACAGGCAGGTCGGTTGCCTCTTTTGCTGCAATCACCGCCGCGCGCGTTTCCGTCAGGTCGCTCATCGTCTCGATGGCAATCAGATCCGCGCCGGCATCCGCACCGGCCTTCATCACTTCCTTGTATAATTCCACCGCCGTTTCAAAGGGCAGGGAACCCAGGGGCTCAACCATCACGCCCAGCGGACCGACATCCAGGCCGGCCAGCGCCCCTGTTTCCTTCGCACATTCCCTGGCAATCCGGACACCCGCGGCAACGACTTCCGCCACCGTGTATCCCGTATCCTTCAGCTTCAGGCTGTTTGCCCCGAAGGTATTTGCGTAGATTGCGCGGCTGCCCGCCCGGATATACGCTCGGTGCACCTCCGCCACTTTTCCGGGATCCGTGATATTCAGGGTTTCCGGAACAGTTCCCGGTTTCATGCCGCTCTTCTGCAGCATGGTTCCCATCGCTCCGTCCAGCAGCTCAGGCAGTTTCATTTCCACAGAATTTCTGCTCCTTTCTGTATTCGCATTCCGCCTGCAGCAGGCAGAATGCGCAGCCCCGGATCCTGGCTCCCTGCGGCTTTCCGGAAAGTCCGAGGATCGCCGTGACCGATTTGGCCGGCATCAGCAGGCAGCTCCCGTTTACGGTAAGGCCCAGCTTTCTTTCCGCGTCAAGCGCCCGCAGGATATCCGCCTGCAGATCAAGCGGAAGGTCGCCGTATCCGGGGCTGAACCTGTCCGTCATGTATTTCCCGGGGAAACGGCTGCCGATCTCCCGTTCCGCTTCATCGCATGCTGCCTCTGTCCACGCGCTGCCGCAGGCATCCATCATGGCAGCCCGCGCCATATCCCGCGATTCCCACTCCTTCATCATCCGCTCAAATCCTGCGCCGAGCGTACACGCCAGCAGTACAGCTCCGGAGCATTCCGTCAGCATCGTCCCTGCAAGCTTTCCGGGGAGCGTGATCCCGGCTTCCGGCAGTTCGGTCCGGCCCTCGCCCCGGCGGATCCGGAAGGCGCGCCAAAGAAAGCGCGGCGACAGGCGGCTCTCCATGATCCGCGCGCAATCTTCCGCAAGGCGCCTGGTATCCGCGTCCGCCTCCTTGGCGCCTATATAGCGCAGCGCCTCTTCTACCGGGACCCTCATCCGCTCACCTTCACTTCAGGATCTCGGAAAGATTATTCATAATGCCTTCCGCCACTTCCGGCTTGTTCATGGTATAAACATGGATATGGCGGATCCCGTTGGCAATCAGGTCGATGATCTGCTCCGTTGCGTAGACAATCCCCGCCTGTTTCATCGCCGCCGGATTCTCTCCGAAACAATCAACAATGGCACGGAAACGCTGCGGCACATCCGTTCCGCTCATGGCAACGCTGCGCAAAAGCTGCTTCGGGTTCGTGATCGGCATAATCCCGGCAATGATCGGCACAGTAATGCCCGCTTCCCGCGCACGGTACAGGAAATTGTAGAATACCGAATTGTTGAAAAACATCTGCGTGGTCAGGAAATCCAGTCCCGCATCCGTCTTTTCCTTCAGGTGTTTCAGGTCATCCGCTTTGTGTACGCTTTCGATATGCCCTTCGGGATAGCATGCGCCGCCGATGCAGAAATCACCGTGCTCCCGGATATCCCGGATCAGTTCCACCGCAAACCGGTAATCCTCCGATACCTTTCCGTCCTTCGGAATATCCCCCCGCAAGGCCAGGATATTCTCGATCCCGTTCTCCCGGTAAAGCTGCAGCATCTTCATCACGTGCGCCCTTGTGGAAGAGACGCAGGTCAGGTGGGCAAGCGTCGGAACGCCAAGGGTCTTCTGGATATCCGCGGCGATCCCGGTCGTAAATTCACTCGTTCCGCCGCCGGCGCCGTATGTCACACTCATGAAATCAGGTTTCAGCCTGGCAATTTCGCGCGCGGTCTCCGCGGTTTCACTGTACTTTTCGGACGTTTTCGGCGGAAAAACCTCCAGGGAGAAAGTCACCCCATCCCGTTTCAGCAGCTCTGAAATTCGCATCGTTCCGTCCCCTTTTGCGTCTGATTTGGATAATTATATCATAAATTCCTGTTCCCTTTTTGTTTTTCTTGACATGCCGTTCCCTTTCGGCTACATTGACAGTAAACGGAAAATATAAACCAATTGGAGGACTGCCGATGAGCCAGCATTTTGAACCTACTTTTGATTCCCTTCGCACTTACTCCGCTCCGGACTGGTTCCGTGACGCCAAATTCGGAATCTGGAGCCATTGGGGGCCGCAGAGCGTCCCGATGTTCGGCGACTGGTACGCCAGGAACATGTATATCGAAGGGACCCCGCAGTATGAATACCATGTGCGCCATTACGGCCATCCTTCCGAATTCGGATACAAGGATATCTGCGCTTTGTGGAAAGCGGAACGCTTCAACCCGGAAGCGCTGATCGACAGGTACTATAAAGCCGGTGCCCGCTATCTCATGACCCAGGCAACTCATCACGATCATTTTTTCAATTACGGGTCAAAAATCAACCGCATGAACAGCGTCAATGTCGGCCCGCATAAGGATATCCTCCTGATGTGGAAGCAGGCGGCTGACCGGCTCGGTATGCCTTTCGGCATCAGTGAACATCTTGGGGCTTCTTTCTCCTGGTGGCGGGTCAACAAAGGCTGCGACAAGTCCGGTCCGTATGCCGGCGTTCCGTACGACGGCAACGATCCGGCTTACCGTGATTTTTATCATGCAAACGAGGAGCATGGCACGGAGAATCCCGGGGATGCCTCACCGTGGTATACTTCCAATCCGCAATTCAGGGATTACTGGCTGCGCTGCGTCACGGAAATGATTGAACGGTTCCACCCGGATCTGCTGTATACAGACGGGGCCCTGCCCTTTGGGGAGCACTGGATGGGCGAGCAGGCTTCGCCGGATCCCGCAGCCTACCGCCACGGGCTCGAAGCCGTAGCCCGCCTCTATAACACCTCAATCGACGTCCATGGCGAAAACCGTGCCGTCTACCTGCAGAAAGACCGCCGGCCTGAAATCTACAGCATCGGTGTCCTTGACATCGAAAAGAGCCAGCTGCCCGGCATTATGCCTGAGCCCTGGCATACAGATACCTGCATCGGCAACTGGTTCTATGATGTGCATTATCCCTATAAACAGCCCGCGCAGATCATCGAAATGCTGGTGGATATCATCTCCAAGAACGGAGTCATGCTGCTCAACATCCTTCAGCGTCCGGACGGCACCATTGACAAAGATGCGGAGTTCATCCTCGACAGGATCGGCGAATGGTTTGCGGTCAACAGTGAGGCCGTCTACGGAACCAGGCCGTGGCATACCTTCGGCGAAGGTGAAACCCGGGTGAAAATCGAGGGCTTCACGGAGGATAAAACCGACTGGAACCGCAGCGATTACCGTTTCGTCACGAAAGACGGCGCGGTATACGCTTTCATGATGGCTGCCGAAAGCGGCGGCACCGCCGTCCTGCGCAGTTTTGCCGACCGTCGTGTCACCTCGGTGGAACTGCTGGGTGCCGGGCCGGTGCCTTTCGTACAGGAAATGGGAATCCTCCTTGTCTCCCTGCCGGAGAAGCTCCCGTCTGCCTGCGCGAACACCCTGAAAATCCGTTTCTGATCCGCCGGGCACACCGTAAAAAGAGCGGGCCGTAAATAACAATACGGTCCGTTCTTTTGTGCCATGCTTCCGTTACAGGCTTGTATCTGTTGCAGGCTCCTGTTCCGCAGGTTCCGCGTCAGCGGGCACCCGGTCTTCCGCCAGGTCTTCCAGCCAGTGGAATGTTCCTGTCTTCACGACCTCATCCCCGTAGATCGTCCTGAAATCATCCCGCATGGAAATGACCTGGTAGCCGCTTGCTTCCCATTTTTCCCTGAGGGGCTGGACCTTTTCAGCGTTCCCGTAGTCCCGTTCTTCGTCATCCGCGATCAGCATGAACGCCATACTCTTGTAGCGGTTGTTGAAAATCGTATAGTTATGCATGCTCGTATCCCCGCCGCTGTTGCCGAAGGAAAGTACGGGCTGCCGGCCGATTTCCCTGACGATCTGGACCACTTTGTTCATCTTCAGGTTCTTAATCAGCAGCGCATCGGTGCGGATGATCGAATCCTCGCTGGTGTAGGCGTAATCCAGTCCGTCCTTTCCGTCCTGGTTCGCGGCTTCAACCGCTACGTCCATGCCAATGACCTGCTCGTACGGAATGTCGAGCACGCCTTCGAGAAAGACACGGCAAAGGAACCGGTCGCTGCCGCTGCAGACGAAAACCTTAAATCCGTTGTCTTCCAGGTATTCAACAACTTCGATCATCGGAAGGTAGAAAGTGTTGGCGTAGGTCATTCCCTCAAAACCGTCCGCTTCGCGAACCAGGCAGTTCGTAATGAAATCGGCAAACTCTGTCAGCGTCATGCCGGCGTATGCTTTTGCCGCGTGAAGGGCGTGCTTCATATCCATGTGGTCCGGGAAGGACTTGTCAAGGGCGCTGTCACGGATCATCCGGCCGAAAGCAAGCATCTCCGCGTCCGGCTGGTAACCGGGATCCTTCAGGATGCGCCATGCCAGCGTGTAATACTCAAGATAGGTTGGATTCAGTTCCGCACAGAGTGTACCGTCCATGTCAAATACAGCAATCCTGTCCACGGGCGGAATGTAGTCCGGGGAATCCTTGTCAGTTACCGCTTCCACATAAGCAATCAGGGCCTGCAGTGCAGGCGCGTTCGGATTCCAGTCAGCGAAAGGGGCTTCCTCCCCGTCTTCGTCCTCGTCTTCGTCTTCGTCTTCGTCCTTGTCCTCGTCCTCATCTTCGTCTTCTTTATCCCTGTCAGGGATCACCGCCGGCTGTTCTTCCCGGATCTCGTGTCCGCCGATATCTGTGCCTGTCGCCGGCATGCCCTCACCCGACGCGGCGGCGATTCCGGCTGCCATCACAATTGCAAGGATCAGCGATATCAGTTTCCTCATCTGTTTCTTCCTCCTTGGGTGTCATTCTGATCAACCGTATGCATTATAGCACATCTGCCCGGTATCTGTATTCCTTTCCGGGCCTGCCGGCCTGTTTACTGTACTTTGCCCTTTCTTTCCTGGATGGATGCCAGTGCGGCTTCATATTGGTCCGGATACGCGCCGACAACCATGGTTCCGATAATTTTTCCTTCCCTGTCGACAAAGATTGTCGTAGGATATCCGACAATGGGAAGCATGCTGCTGATATTGGCCGGCGCTACCACGATATCATAGGTTACCCCGTTTTCCTCCAGCAGCCGGCGTGCCTTCGCCGTGTCGTCATCCGCCATCAGGCCGACGACTGCGTAGTCTTCTCCGAGTATCCGGTTATGGATTGCCTGGAGTTCCGCCAGTTCTCCCACACACGGGCCGCACCATGTTGCCCAGATATTGACCATGGTCACCTCATGCTTTGCAAACACGTCTTCCGACGCAACCGGGTTGCCGTCCAGGTCCGCTCCCGTAAAGCGGAGCACCGTGCCCGTAATACCCGTATACTCATTGACAGGTTCGTAGCATGTAAATCCTGCCGCAACCTCGTCACCCCGGCTGCACAGGTTTTCATAATCATCGCGGTATTCCGCTCCGATGGATTCTGCAAACCCTGGTTCCTGAATCATATACAGCCAGAATGTGTAAGTTTCACTCTCGCCGATCCGGATAACGTCCTCCTGTGTCACACTTCCGCCTGTCGCCTCCGTAACCGCGCTGAAGTCCCGGTTGCCGCCGACCGCAAAAGCGTAAAACAGGACGCACAGGCGGCCCTGCAGCCCATCAGGATCCTCATTTGCCATTCGGATCATCTCTTCCGCATCTACCGCCCCGTAATAAAAATATGTATAAAAAACGTTTGATCCTTCCCCAAGTTCCATCACACCGTCCGTGCTGATCAGTCCTTTGGCGTCTTCATATGCCTGCGGTGCAGTAAACTTCATCCCTGCAACCGGCATATCGTATGTGCGGTCCGCCTCTGAGGCAAATGCGCCGAAACAGGCGCAGGTCGCCATCATTGCCAGCGCGGCCAGGATACAGATTGTTTTCTTCATAGGTCAGTTCCCCTTTCCGGTTGCACGGCCTTCTGCCGTGCCGTATCATCCTACCATACAGGCCGCCGGGATGCAAATTTTCCTGTTATACAGTATCATTCTTGTTCATCGGCCGATACGTTTCTCTCTTCCTTTCGGTTTCTGAATGTGGTACAATTTGTTTACATCCGGCAAATACTCAAATACGCTGACTGGAGGAATTGCAGCATGACACTTGGAGAATACCTGAACCAGACCCGTAACGAGCGCGGATACACCCTTCGCGACCTCTCTGCAAGATGCGGGGTCAGCTCGGCGGAAATTTCCCGCATCGAATCCGGGAAACGCAAGAAACCTGCTCCAACGGTCCTGAACTCCCTGGCCGGTGCGTTGGTGCTTGATTATACATATCTGCTCGAACTTGCCGGCTACATGCCCGAAAACCGCCAGCCGGACCAGGGCCGGAAGGAGGAAAAGCTCACCCTTGTCCTGACCGGCCCGGACGGGATGCTCAAAGACCTGCAGTCATGTGCTGAACAGATGTACGAAACGGACCGGGAATGGCTGCAGACAGCATACCTGGTCTCACAGGAGCTGTCTGAGGAAGACAGGAATCTGATCCATTCCGTAGTGAAAATGCTGCTGGGCAGGTGCCGGAAACCGTAATGCTGCGGCACCGCTCCCGCCCCTTGCCGCCGCACCGGGCGCTGAGCCAGTGAATCCTGCCGGACTCCGTCTCATTTCCGGGCCGGGTCCGGTCTTTTTCTGTATGCTGTTTTCTGCTATAATGGGCCGGTGATCAGAGCAGATATCACAGGAGGTCACATATATGGTTAATGAGAATGCGGTACACCGTCACGGAACATTCAGGCGGTTCGTTGCATTCCTGCTTTGTGCGGCGTTTTCTGTCGTCGCGGCAGCTCCTGCCCTGGCGTCAGATGCAGCTGAACCCGGCGTGGTCCGCGTTGGTTATTTCGAAAACGAAGTCTTTCAGGAAGGCGCCGCTCCGAACGCTGTAAAGACCGGCTACGCATATGAGTATTACCGCAAACTGTCTGAATACACGGGATGGAAATATGAATATGTCTACGGCAGTTTCAGCGACCTGTACCAGAACCTGCTCAGCGGGGAAATTGACCTGCTGGCCGGCCTTGCCATGACAGGAGAACGCGCGTCCCTGATCGCCTATCCGGATGCGCCCATGGGCAGCGAAGCCTACAGCCTTGTGAAGCACAATGCTGATAAGGATGCAACGTCCGATCCCGCCTCCCTTTCCGGGAAAAGGATCGGCGTACTGGACAGTGCCATGGTCGATGTGCTGAATGCCTGGCTGCACGAGAAAGGCGTTTCTGCCGAAGTGGTAACCTATAACGATTACGCGGACCTGTTTAACGCCTTTGACCAGGGGGGCGTCGATATCCTCGCCGCCGAAGGCGACGGTGCCTACGGCCGGGAGCATGCGGAGGTGCTTTGTTCCTTTGGCTCTTCCAACTATTACCTTTGTGTGAGCCAGGGCCGTCCGGACCTTTTGGAACAGCTGAACCTTGCGCAGGCCCAGCTGACTGTCGAAGAGCCGAATTATATGAACACCCTGCGGGCAAAGTATTATCCCGTCAGTGTATCCAGCCGCGCCTTCTCTGCTGCTGAAGCCGAATGGCTCCAGGCCCATGATGAACTGAAGATCGGTTATTTCGACAATTACCTGCCTTACAGCGGTACGGACGGGAAAGGCAATCCGGACGGAATCGTAAAGGATCTCATTCCGACAATGCTCTACGGCCTCGGGATCAATAAACTTACGGTCTCCTACCGGGGATACGGCAGCTATGAGGAAATGATTGCCGCGGTGAACCGCGGCGAAGTGGACGCGGTTTTCCCTGTGGGCGGCGGTATGTATTACTCGGAGGAAAACGGAATCTACCAGAGCGGAGCTGTTATTTCCATGCCGCATGAGCTGATTTGCAAGGAGCATTGTGAAGCAAACTCAGCGATGACAATCGCCGTAAATGCAAAAAACAAAATGCAGTATTATTACGTGTCAACGCTGTTTCCGAACGCAATCATCACGGAATATTCTTCCATCGAAGACTGCCTGGATGCCGTTGTCAGCGGAAAAGCTGATGCCACGACGCTGAACGGGATCCGCGCTTATGCTATCCTGAGGAACTCAAAATATGACAGCCTGTCTCCCCAGAGGCTCAACCGCAGCGATGACCGCTGTTTCGGCGTAAAGATCGGCAATGAAGGCATGCTGAAGCTGCTGAACCGCGGCATCAGCATGATGAATGCCGATTATCCCCTGCGGCTTTCCAACCGCTATGTGGAAAAACTGCATTCAGAATCGTTGTGGAATACCCTGTGGAGCAACGGAATGGGAATTTTTTGCATCATTTCAGTCCTCGAAGCAGCTGTAATCGTGTTCCTTCTCCTGCGCAGAAAAAAGAAAAAAGGATAAAGCGCAGTGTTCCGGGTGCTGCCGAGGTGCTGTACCCAAAGAACAGGAGGATTTCAATGGATATTCCGAATCAGGTCCCGGATGCAGTAAAAGCGTGGATAAAGGACAGGTAAGGTACGAGGCAAAGCATGACAGAGCACAGAGCAGAGATTAATGGAATCAATGTCGTCGCTGCTTACAGCGATCAGTCAGTCAGCAACATTTTTCTGCCCTTCCTGAATAGTCTCGCGGATCTGCAGCGGCAGAAAAACAGGCGTATACTGGTGATGCTCGCCGCGCCTCCCGGAGCCGGAAAAAGCACCCTGCTGAGCTTTTTGAGCAGGCTTTCAAAAGAACGGTGCCGGCTGCCTTCCCTGCAGGTAATCGGTATAGACGGTTTTCACAGGCGGCAGGAATATCTCCTTACCCATGACGTCATGCGCGGCGGGAAAAGCATATCCATGGTTGAGATCAAAGGTGCGCCGGTCACTTTTGACCTGGAACGGCTGAAAGCAGGCATACAAAAGATCGCGTCCGGACAGACCTGCCGCTGGCCAGTCTATGACAGGATGCTCCATAATCCTGTGGAGGACGCTGTCACCATCGACGGAGACATCATTCTCCTGGAGGGTAATTACCTGTTGCTGGAGGAGGAAGGATGGACGGATCTGTCGACATATGCGGACTATACCGTTTCCATTGCTGCCGATGAAAACTTCCTGCGTTCACGCCTGATCAGCCGCCGGATGAAAACCGGCGTTGGCCGGGAGGCCGCAGTCCGTTTTGTGGATTTCAGCGACATGCCGAATGTACGCCTGTGCCTTGAAAAATCGAAAGCCGCCGACCTGGCGCTGCGGATCGACTGCCGGGGTGAATACCACTGTGCATCGTCACGCCCGCTGGCAGTCAAAACCGTCACACAGGTTCAGGCGTGGGAACTCGGCGCAGGTTCCCGCATGGAAAAGGAAATGATCCGCTGCGGGAAAATGATTGCGCATCCTGGCGGAACCTTTGAGCTTTTCACCCTGGAAACAGCGGAAAAAGGCCAGCTTGCCGGAACGGGTGATTTTTTCAAGGTGGATGGACTGGGTTTTCCGCATCCGTATAAACGGGATCTTTTTCTGCTCCGCCATCAGCCCCTTGGTGATAACTGGTACAGGGAGGATGCCCGGCTGCTGCAAATCTGGCGGCTTGGCGATCCCGAATGCGAGGAATTGCGTTTTCTCCTGGACAACCGTCTCCTGTCAATTCATCCGGAAAACAAAAAAGCCTGTTTTACTGCCCCCCTGTGGGGTACGGTGGAATGTGCGCCCTCCGATGCCGTCATCGTCTTCTACGGTGTAGGGAGGAATCCGGACGGCAGCATCAGGGCTATTGATTTCAACTTTGTGGATGCCGGATATTTCAGTACCCATTACACGATGCTTACCTGACAGCGCCATGATCCTGCTTATCAGCGGGATCCCGGGCACGTATGCTTTGCGGTTCCTCCGGCGGGCGCCACAGGATTCCCGCGCTGTATGTCGAAATATATCAACAGACTTCACACGGAGGAATATATGGAACGCAGAGATGATCCTTTGCCGGAAACGGAGGGCGGCGAATCTGCCCGGGCCCGGCCGGCCGAGCCGGTCCTGATCACTGTTGATGAATTCTATGACCTCCTGATGGAACAGCAGGAACAGATGTAAAACCTATATACGGTTCAGGCTGCCATCGTCAGAT
>ODAI011516056.1_pt1 | contig 13015 bp, 8 predicted proteins | sample 1539321 | NCBI WGS metagenome assembly ODAI01 (sample SAMN02144231, study PRJEB22623) | gut metagenome | biome: sheep rumen | host: Ovis aries | place: New Zealand | reverse complement strand
TGTCATGAAATACCTATTTTGTTGAGGCAACCAATCTATATTAAGCCTATGATATTGGACGAATTCATATATTTTTTTGGGGGGCACTGCAATGTTACATATTTCTTTATATTCTAAGGAAACCTTTAATTGATTTTTGCTTGATATTTGCATAGACAAATCATATTCATCTGTGTCAATTCCCACAAAAAAAATATAGGGAGAAAGTATTTCCTTAAATTCAATATTATCCAGAAATAACGCTTTAGTCTTAAGTATAGTTTGAATTCCGACTCCTCCTAACCCTATAAAAATACTTGGTTTAATCATAGCTGAATAGTATTAATAAAGTTCGTTAAGTGGACAAGTTTTCAAAAAACTTAGCTATTGCCTCCCACCAAGAATCAGTCAGGGACACCAACAAGAAGCCAACGAAAGGCCCCCCAGCGAGCAATATGGTAATCCAGCCGAAATCCATCATTGTCACACACCATATGCAAAACACAGCTATTTCAAGAATTGCCAAAATTAGATATACTTTATTTGATAGTTTTTTTAACCATGGGAAAAATATTAGCGGGAATAAGAATAGTGCACCAGCTACGATCCACACTATCAGATAACTGATTCCTGTTAACGGAGCCGGAGCTTTAGGGAACTGAGCGGTTTGGAGAATAATGGGTGTTTGGAGATTTTCTTGCTGGTAAGCTGTTTCTAATATATAGAATGCATACTCTTTCCCTCTTATGAGGGTAACACATGATATATAGTCTTTCCTTTTACCACGCGTTTGGTAGTATCTCACCCATCCATCAACATCATCCGACACTCGTTCACTCTTAAGGAGCGAGCCGAACTTATCATCTCTATCAAATTCATTTATTCGGCTCCATGAAAATTGTTTGCCATCTGCGCTTTTCATTGCATAAAGTGACACATAGGATGTTCCCAAGTCTGCTTCTGCTCTTTTAAACCCATTTGATTTTTTCACATTAGTTCCTTGTGGGAAACATAGTTGTACCCCCGTTAGGCTATCTGTGAAGACAACATTATCTTGTGCTAATACGACAACCGAACTCAGAACTATCAATATGGAAATAATATAACTTTTTTTCATATTTTGTCATTAAATGAATCTATTGTGGAAATAACCATATCTTTATACAACTCAGAAGTAGAGAATTCTGAATCTTTTGCAGTATAGTGGCAACGTGGTACTAGATATTTATTCCACAATATTGTTTGATTCTGATTGACATAATGATATATTTTGAATTCTACTTGTACACCGGGAATACACGTCCCTTTTGATACTGCGTTACCATTCCACGTGAAAAAATTCGAATGGTTCGTGACATTAATGTCGATAAACAATTTTCCCTCTGGTTTAAAAATATTATGCTTTCCTAGGGTATAGCTTTCAAACTTTAATACCTCACCTCCCAATATCTCTACGAATAGTTTATCTAATTGCCTACTGACAGCAGTTGCTACATCGCTTTCGGACAGCAATAGATTAATTGAAAGGTATTCATTCTCCAATAGTGTGTTGATATTACGGATAATGTCTTCGGATTTAGGGTCTTTGCCTACTCTCTTATCCCAAAAACTGCGAAGTTCTGCTAGGTAACTCTTTTGATCCTTTGTATTATTCCGATATGTCAGATAATAAGGGACTACTGTATCAGAATTTATAGCGACGTCTTTTAGAATTTTTATCAAAAGGTTTGCAAAATCCGGACGATATTTAGTTTTTATTTCATCCGATTTCTTTTTTACGTATTCTCCGACATTGTATGCAATAAGACGCTTAACCGACTCTTTGAACGCAATCCTGTCTTCGTGCAGAAAATATGCGCAGTCTTCAAAGTTCGCATGAGATTTGAGCTTAAGATATAGTATCAAATCTCGCGTAGCTCCTCCTCCAAGATATGTGAGCAATGCTGATATTATAACCAAAAGTCCGAACCATAACCATGTCAACCGTGTATAGAATGGGTACTTACTTTCCGGCATTTTTGCCTTAAATTCTTCTATATACTCTGTTTTGATGGTCATCACATTCCCGTTATTAGGATCTGCTGCCACCGGTTGAGGACGTGAGAATGCTTTATGTTGCCATGCCAACAAATAGTAAGAATTATATTTTTCTCCACTATTGGACGTATACACATACGGTATCTTTTCAGACTCCACGTACTCTAATTTAGGGGCCTTGATAGACCATGTCACGTAAAATGAAAGTATTACCAATACGAAAAACAGGACCCATAATAATCGATCCAGAATGTTATCAAGCTTTTTGAGTTTCATAATATATTAATATTTTTCTCCTGCTTTTACGGCTTCGCAGGGTTAGCCTTATATATATGGTTTATGCCTGCCATCATAACAGGCATAAACCATGTAAACTTACTATTCTTCAAGGGATGCCGGATTTTCTCCACCCGTTGAACCTTTAAAAAATTTATTGTACCAATCAATAAGCGTTTGTTTTAATCCGGGGAACAGATCAAGGGAATTGTTAATCTTATCCCATGCCGCCTGCTTGATAGTTGATTTGGCATGATTGATTCGATTACGCTGTTTTTGAGAATATTCGCCATAATGCTTGTCAATAATCGCGGTTATTGACTGATATTGACGGAACACATCCTGCCATTCGGTAAGGCCGTACGACTGACCATTCTTTTCAACATCCTCTGCAAGTTCTTCCAGGTTATGGAGAGCCGTTGCTTTCTCAGAGCACGATGTTGATAACATGGTTACGCAGCCCAGCACGACTGCTAAACATAAATAAAAGATTTTTCTTTTCATTGTTGATAAAGATTAAAAGTTTTACATTCAAAATTCAATTTGATTCTTCTCCAGTTCCAGTTTCCTGAAGAAAATAATCTTATACGGGGATGAGATTGAAACAAATGTTATGTTATCTACTGCATCCCTTAACTCTTTTTCCAGACGGTCACGTTGTTCCTCATTATCAGTATGTACAAACATTACCTGACGGGCATCACGACCTTCATCTTCTATATTATACTGCAAGAAGATATCCGATTTGCGGTTTAAATTATTAAACAATTCACAAATATCATCAAAATCATGTACAAGATACTGGTATAACTTTTTGTCTTTGAGATTAATAAGGTAATCTGCAAGACTAAATTTCTCATAATGAGTTGTAATTTTTTGTAATAGATCCTGTTTAATATTTTGTTGCACACGAATGATACCATCTTCGCTTGGCTCATACGAGTCTATGAATCGCCAGACATTATTCTCTTCTATTATGGATTCTTCTTTCGCTTTAAAATACTCATCAAGGATATCATTCCGAATTAAAGACACAAATGGAGCTCTGGCTTCCGCGTGCATCTTTGCATGACATTCCTTCGTCGTATTATACCATTCTCGGAGATTTAACAGATAATGCGATATTGCCGAATGGCGTTGCTGGAATTTAGTAGATAACGCAAAAAGTTGAGCAATCATTTCGCCAGACAAATGGAACCGCGATTCGAGCATTTCGACATTCTCTTCCATGTCAGAAATTTCCGCATTCAGTTCTCTGTTTATTCGCTGATAATGCAACTCTAAATCCTTACGTTTCTCTATGCGCCGCCATATATAGAATATTACAAATGCGATTATGGCAATTATACCAATAATCCAGATGAAGCGGAGCCACCCTTGTAATGCTTGCAAGGTGGAGCCAATGCCATTTTTATTTCCTAATAAAAATCCCAATACTTTCCCCCATGTAGAATTCGTATCTATGAATACATTAAAAATATTCATTGGTATCCAATCCAAAGCTCCGGGAATGATATTCAACTTTCCAATAATAGCATCACACGTACCGCAGAATGTAGAAAGCGTACCAATAGTTCCGAGATAAGCCCATGATGTTTTGATTGTGGCTTTCTTGAAATTGCTTATAGTAGAAACTTTTTCTTTTTCATTTTCTATTTTTGCCGTTTCGAGATCTTCAATTTGAAGTTCCTTACGATGTTTTGCGGCGCGATAGAATCTATCCCGTTTATTTCGGTCGCGGAGTGGTAGTTTGACAGCCTCATAATACTCCTGCAGTTTCGTATCGTATTTCTGCAATTCTTTCAGTTCGGAAATAAGCCGATCCATGAAATTTTTACGGAGTGCATAGCGGACCGTTAAATCCGTTTCAGAGAAATTGAGTTGCGGTCTATCAGTTTGCTTAATGGTAAAAACTGTATCCTCTATTTTTTCTACAATTTTTCCTTCCTCATTACTTTCCGTTTCTTGCTCCACTGCAATTTCCTGAATGGCCACACAATCCCAGTAGCCATATTGCATTATGTAGTCGTACGACAAATAGCAATACCCTCTATCACCGAAATCCATTCCCCAGGAATTACGTACTTTGAAAACTCTCTGTTCCTCATTAAATCCGCATAATACCATCGCATGGGCATGGTTTTCTCCTGATTCTTTCAACTGTTGAACTTCCTCATCAGAGGGCATGGAAATAAATCCATTTACCCCTTGTCCAAACGAGGGGAATAAATCCACAGCAAAAACAACCGGCAGTCCGTCATCCAAAGCAGATTTTAAGGTTTCAATCTTTTTCTCAACCATCACCGCGCGTTTCACTTTGCGTAATTTCGCCTCCTCATATGCTTGCGCAGAAGGGGTTTCCGCAAAGCCTCCAACTTTGTACGGCCACGCTTGCTCCGAACAGATACCTTCTTCCGATAAAGTTTGGATAGAAGCAACAGAATTAGACCCCTCGTCAAACTGTTCTCTTCCCGTACGCTTGCGCGCGTTGTAATAAAGGAATTGTTCACTTAGGTCAGGAAATTGCACATGGTTTTTCTTAAGGAAATACTCAAATACGCTGACCATCGAGAAAGACATACATGCACCTTGCTGCCCCTGATTTTTGATCTCTGTGAATCCATTCGAGATATCAATATTTTTCGTTGTTACAGGATGAGGTTCGTAGTTATCTTCCAACGGTACGATATCATCATCATGGTGTAAGAGTTGGAATTCTTCCTTCTCGAAAATAATCTTACCTCCCTCAATGAGACATTTCTTGGATTCATCAAGTTGTGTGAGATTCTTCTTTAGTTCTGCAAGTTCATCCTGCATTTCGCGTATATTAGCGATATAATTACGCTGACGGAAACGCAATTCCTTGAGTTCATCTATAGGTAATTTTGCCTTTTTGCTTACTTTACCTTCTTCTGATAGTGCTTTTTCGCCCACTAACAAGCTATAGGGCGGAAGTATTATCTCGTCTTTTGTTTCTTCTTTGTCAAGAAGTTCGTTATTCTCGTTTACGAAAAAATTAACGCATTCACGCTCTAGGTCAATCAGAATCATTTGCTCTGAATTGATCAAAGTGCCATGCGAAAAGAGTTCATCATCCTGTCCCAACAAGATAGATAGCAGCCCCTTCTTTTGAGGCAAAGATAAAGTTTCGTTTTGGAGAATTTTCTCTAATAATACTTTGTTTAAAGCCTCAAATTTTTCTTTTAGTTTAGGAAGGATCGCGGGCATTATATCTGTCATTGCATCGCCCCGTTCTCTTCGAGTTGCAATCTCTAGATGATAGAATTCACTCATCATTTTCAGATGAGGTTGGAGTAGTAGATCTATCTCTCGGGCCGCCCAGGTAATATCCACCTCTCCTTCATGAATACGTTCTTTCTCGAGAATTTTTATGAAGGAGTCTTGTAAGATATATTCCTGGAAATAGTACTGGTCAAAACCTAACATAGAAATACCAATGCCCTGAACATCTTTTCCATCTACATTTATACCTCCAAATGCAGCATCATAATTCTCAATACATATTAGAGCAAACTCGCCAGCAATACTGATTATTGACTCTTGTGTTAATTCCAGAGCACGAGTTGTGGTTTGATTTTGAATAATCGTAAAATGCGCAATGTGGTGAGCCGTAGACTCCTTGCGGCGCATAGAAATAATCTTATCGATTGTTTCTTTTGTCTTTTGGTTTAGCTCCTCTGCTTTTTGCGCAAGGTATTCAGTCTTATTCGGATCAAACACCTCGGCAAGATCTCCACATAAGCCGACAATATCAATATCCACCTTATTGCCCAATTGCTCTTTCGCGCAATTGATGAAATTTTCCACTTGCTGCCATATTACGGGTACATAAAGTTGCACATATAGACAAATATGCAGGTTATCATTACCTGTGTAATTTGTATTAATACGTTGTTGCCATAGTTTCTTTATATACACCTTAAGAGATTCATTTAGTGATTTCTTATCGGCATCGAATTCCGGAGTATATTCTGGAACCCACTGGTCTTTAAGATGAGAAGTGAAAGTTAGTTTCTCCTCTTCTTTTTTTATTGCCTTGTTAATGGACACGTGTCCATTAGAATCCTCTTCATAATGTAAAGCTGTGAAATACGGGCTGATTGCATCATCAGCATACATCGCAATATAGCGGCGCAGTTCAAGCAGAGCTTCTTTTGAAGCTCTGCCGAACATGATGTGTATTGAGTGTCGCATGATTAGATTTTGAATATAGATTCTCTACACTTGTTTTCTGCAGTAATAAGTTTGTTTGTTTCTTCGTACCCGCGACCGGTCTTGATGGTGTTAATAGTAAGTTGGCAATGTGAATACTTTGTAAAGTAATTTTCCATTACATCAGCCTGTAATTCAGCTGTTGCCTTCTTTCCAATCGCATCCATATGCTCACGGAACTTAGCAAAATACTGTTTGGTGACATGGTCATTTTGGCAGAATTTCTCGAACGCACGGTCACGATAAGCAGAACGTGTATTAACCCACTGATCTTCAGGACCGGCAATCACAGGAATTGTATCATCTTTGTACCAATATACGCCTTGGTCAAATTTGATGAGATCCAATATACAACCCATTGTCCACGCCATAATCGCTTCATCTTGATTGGCTTTCTTCGGTTGGAACGAATACTCTTCCTCATCCATACGTTGCTGTAATTGTTCATCTATATGGAAGGATACACGCTCTTGATCTTTGTCGTAAGGCAACTTCAAAGTCTCCAAGCCACCGATAGCAAGAGCAGGAATAGGACGTTTTTGACGATAAATAATAATACGATCTGTAAGTCCTGTGCTAACCGTCTCCGCTATCTCTGAACGGATAATATCCCTATAGTATTCGCCTTTAGTTAGACGGCATGTAGCCACGTCCGGAACACAAATATAGAACTGCTCTTCCTGACCAACCGTTCTTCCTGTACTTTTCAATAAGAGACCATGGTCATCAATATTAAGGAATGGGAGTGAATGGTTGGCTGCGCGACGAATAATATCTTCAAACTCTTCTTTACTCATTTCATTCAAGATATCATCAATGGTCTGAGCACGAAGCACTTCACACTCCTTAAGATTTGCGGTATAATCATCCAAAATAGCCTTATACGTTTCTTTAGTAGCGGGAGCATATAACGTCTTGCCCGGCATTTTATCTATCAGACCGCTCACAAGGACATTTTCGTCTTTTTTCACCTCCACATTCTTAATCTTATCCTCTGCTAGGTCGATAACGACATTGCGGCTATTGCCATAGTGATTTTGTAATTCACGGATAGAAGCATCGTTATCTTCGATTATAGAGGTAAATTTCTTAATAGACTCTTGCAGATTGATCAATTCTTTTTCAATCAGTTCTATGACTTTTGCATAGAATTGAACTGCATATGAACGACGTTTCGCTTCTAGATCGGCAATCAGATAATTTTGTGCATATGTTTTAATGAGCGATATATAGTTATCTGTTTTCCCATGGAACAAACCATGATTTAGATAACTATCCAATTGCTCAATTTGTGACTTAAAGTCTGTTTCTGCATTTTTGCGGTCGTCTTCTTGCTCCTTGAGTTCCGTTCGCATCATAACGACAAAAATATCGTTGATTTGTCTTTTTACTTCATTTAAGAAGTCATTAGATAAACCAAGAGATATCTGGCATAATTCTTTCTCTTTCTCAACCAGTTTTGCTGCCACTTCAGCATAAAAATCGTCAACTTTTTTATTCCATTCTTCAGGAGACGGTTGGAAGCCTTGATTATATAAATCCATTTTATTAGTAATCTTAGCTTCTACCGTTCGTTTATCAAAATCTTTGTCTGTAAGAGATGGTGCGGTGACTTGTGATATATCGTACAGGCGATCAATCACTTGATCCTTACCCTCGTTTTCGCGTATCCGCACATTATCAATCCAGTTATTAGCTATAACGTTGGTATCCTGCGTATGCGTAAGCAGCTCACGAACGAGTTTGTTTTGTGCCTTCAGTTCATAGACTTTAGCCACATGCTCACTATCGTAGATTATTGATGCTGTTCCAATCGCAGATACCCACGCACACTTATCCTCTACGTTGAATGCCTTGTTTATCATGTCGTTTTTGACATTATCGCCCACACTCTTACTTTGACTACCAATTTGACCAGTTGTAGCAAGGAGAGCTAAAGATATCATCTCAGTTAGATCGGAGATTTTCTTATAGCAAATACCCTCGGTATTCTTGTTATCAATTAGCACTAGACTATCAAAAGGCATTTCGTCCGTTTCCTGACTTTGCCATGAAATTTTCACTAATCTTTCATCCGTCGAAACACTCATAAGGTAGTCCAAATCGCGGAGTGCACCATATGCGTTAGGTTGCACACGACTTCTAGCGGCAGGAGCTTTGATTTCTTCCATAAATACGCCCGGCATTACACCATAACCATTGATCGTGATGTCCGCATTGTTCTCACGGGCTATTTCACGCATCAAATACGCCACATCAATGAATGTACCGCAGCCCGTACCTCCACTAAGCGAAAATACAATATGTACCTCCGTACAAGCATTACCATCATCTCCGCTCTCCAATGCCTGATAGTTTTTCCATTTAGCAGAATAGCTTTCCGAAGAACGTACGTCTGTTAATGCAACGCGTAATCGCTCTTTTAAACGCTCACGATTGTACATAAATGCCAATCGACCATTGGAACGTACCTGACCAGCTCCGCGATTGAGAGTATTGATAAATATTTGGTTTTGATGAGGCATCCATTGCATATCACGCTTGCTATTTTCGAAATATGCTTTCGGGTTGTTTACGCTTATACTAAAACGTTCTCGCGCACTCAATGTAAGGTTACTATTTTTCTTACTAGCCGTAGGCAGTTCATATTCATTACTATCCGTATCAATACCTAAAAAGGCAAATAATGGAGGCAATTCGCCATCCTGTCCGTAGTTGTCAAGAAGTACTGATTTGGTTTTGAGAATGGTCTTCATTCCCGTACCGCCCAAGCCGATAAAAAGGCTGCGTCTAAGTTTTGTTGCCATAATGACTGATAAATTTAAGATTATTTTTTATTAAATTATTTTCTAATTATCCGATAGAGACACTTGCCGTCATCTCAGATTTAACTCGTTTGACAATAAATGGACGCCGTGGACCATTTTGCGGTGTTATCATTGATGTCATACGATAAGTAGCTGCTTCTCCTGCTTTTATGTCCTCATTTACAGTAATACCATCAGAGCCGCATGGGGTCATCTCGACAGGCGTAGTCCAAAAAGTATTAGTCAGATACTCTATTCGCCCGCAGAATAACTTGTTTAATCCACCCTGGCTTTGGGGAGATGCCGAGCATATAATTTTTCTTGCGCCATGCAAACTACAATCCTCACGTCCCTTACGAGTTTCACCATCGAAATACGTCACTTGTAGATTATCAAATGCGAATGTCGGGAATACAATCCAACGTATAAGTGCAAACCAAAGAGCAAGAAGTGTTGCAATCGCAATACACATCCAAATTAAACCAACCAACAGAGGATTTAATCCATATTCATATTTTACCTGCCACTCCAGTCCGGTACTAATAATGTTACCTACCTTTGCTTCCTCACCATTGATTTGATCCAAATCGCCACAATCCAAAATCTTCATAAATAATCTATATGTTCCTGGAATGGCTACTTTATTAAAACGGAACTGCAAGTCTATTTTTTTATCCGAAGGACTAATCGTAATATCGCTTCCTTCAATGACCTTGCCGTCTCGCAATACAGTAATGTAACGTCCTTTGGAACTATTTACGGGCAAATAGTTACCATTTTCATCAAGATATACTACTTGTAACTTTATTGGTTGGGTAAATGCAATATCGCCCATGTCAAGCTGGAGTGATTGCGTTGGTAGCACCACTTGATCCCAATTATATTTACTCCAAAGAAAATCTGAATAACCTTTAGATTTTCCGATGTAGAATCCTTGACCATCGTTTGAACCACACGATGTAAAGCAGAGTGCCATTACGGCAATAAGGAAAAAATTACAAATTTTCTTCATATGTCTCATTGCTTAATAGAAATTGTTAGTGTTTTTTGCGGTTTGTTAACATATCGTAATTCGCACGACTTATTAACCAACTCATTAACAGGAGTTTCTTTCTTTTCTTGATCAAAGTTCAATACTATAACCGTATTCTCATCTGTCGGCATACTGCGTTGGAGTTCTGCTAAAGACATTTTTGGTTTAAGAGTAACTTCTACTGTCGCTTTTCCGTCAATGGTTACGGTTTCGTTTAAGTCAAAATAGGGATTAGACGATGCGTATACGTGAACTTTCTCAGTACCTTGAATTGGACGTTCGACATCGTTGAGCACGACACTTAACTTAATCGGCTGTTGGAATTGATCTTTTAAATTAACCAACTGATCTCCTTTTATAGTAAATTGATTTACTGGATTCTCAAAATGTCCTTGAAAATGGTCTATTAAATCAATGCATGTACAATCGTGCAAAGTAATTCTCAATTCATCCTCTATTGCATCTTCTGCCAAGATAAAATAGTAGCCTTTAATATTATTGGGCTCAGCGAAACTACACCAAGACAACAAGAGTCTGTAAAAATCAGCTTTTGACGGATTTTTCTCATTGTGAACGCCATCGGTTAAAATTTTCAGTTCGCTATAGTATTTTGCTTTGGGAAAGAACAAGTTGTTCTTGGCATAATCAAAAGGTGCATATAGATTGGTACCAGTAGGAGCAATATCTTTAAATTGACGAATGTTTTTCTCCAAGATTTCTTTACCCATAGCTGTTCCTTTTTGTTTCCATACACAATTTGTCAAAACTTTATCATTGAACGGAACCACGATTATTTCGGACTCTACACTTTGACTTTGAATATCCTTAATTAGCGCTTCCATTATTTTATTGTATATGTTTTTTTTCTTGTCGCAGTATTTGATCTGCATAGACTCTCCCGCAACAATGACAGGTGTGGGTGTGGAATTTTTCATGTCACAATAGCCACCAAACATTGAATAAGTAACATCCCATAGATAAACTACACGATGTTGTGGGGCTTCTTGTGCTTTAGTGCAAATGGGCATTAGCACAAATAAAGATAATAGAGCAAGTAACTTGTGTTTCATTTTGTTATAATTTGATTGTTTGTTTAATTTTTGTCAATTATGTTTTTTCGGCATTCTCCGTTCCCATATTTCTATTAATATTGTTCGTAATATAGTTAATTTAGAACAATTTAATTTTCTCATTATGAGAGTTAATAAAGAGGAACCTGCCTCTTTTCTTTGCGGAGATGACATCCTCTGTGTATGCAGGGTCGAGAAAATCATACTCAAAAGGAACAAGAACGTTTCCAGATTTATCAAGAAGTCCGGCTTTCTTTTTCCTACGCGGCTCCTTAATATAGGCTACATAATAAGCCCGTCTCCAATGTATAGAGTCATAGACAGGAGGTATAACCCATTTTCCCTTATCGTTGATAACACCTGCTTTATTATCTTTTGAGACTGCAAAATGATTTGGTTCGCCTCCACTTCCGATGCTGTCAAATTGCACCGGCAGGACAATATTTCCCTCCAGATCTTGTACTCCCCAATTGTAATTCTCCGGCGAGAATCCGATGTATTCTTCTGACAGATAGCACAAGGACGGATAGTTAAAGAAGTCTGGAATATCCTTAATGAAGGGTATATGCTGCGCATTTTCGACAATTCTTTGTGCTTGAGAGAGTTCCTGCTTGCAAACCGGCGGCTTCACAAAAGCATGTTTTTCAACATCATAAAAAATCGTCTTAGGAGGATTCTCATCATTGTGTGTTCTGAAGATATTCGGATACTCATGCACACGCAAAACAATATGCCGCCATTGGTCATTCCAAACGATTTCTCCTTTTCGATTGATTACTCCATGGTAGAGTCCTTTCCCGTCTTTGGCGCGAAAAAGAGCGTAGTCTCCTTCGAAATAGAGGATTTGGGTCAATTCTTTCAGTTCTTTAATATGCATAAGTTTACAAGCCATTGTCGTTATATATTAAACACATACACGAAAAAGCGCAGACCTCGCTGTTGATTACTCACCAACTGAGGTCTTCGCATTACCTTAAAAGTCAAATAAACAACAGGAAACCTACGCCGATATGATTTGTGCCGCGTTAGAAAAACACGGACATATACATCATACCCATAGGCATCTATTGCTACTTTGATTCTGACTTTTAATTCCGAAAGTTGCGAAGTTCCAGTTGGTCAAATACAAAGCGCCAATAAACGCTATTCAATATGTCTGAATCCACCCTGATAATGAGAGACACTACCCTCCAGCGTAGAATTCGGCGACAAAGGTAGTGCTTTTTTTACATATATGCAAATAAAAAGTGCAGAATGTTGTATTTTCTGCCCATTTTCGGAGTTTAGTCATTTTATGAAGTTATTTTAGAACCTCGGTGGTCTCTCGAATCGTTTTCGTGTTTTTTTCGTCCTTTTTTCGTGTTTTTTTCGAGTTGTTTTCGTCTTTTTTTCGAGTTTTTTTCGTCCTTTTTTCGTCATTTTTTCGAGTTTGGCGGGAAAGGTACTGCTTTTTTTTCCGACATATACAAAAAAAAGTGCAAGTTTCGTCAAAAACCTGCACCTTACCATCACCTCTTTCCGCTTAGCTTGTTCCCTTCCGCTTCTTATAGCCTGTATAAATTTCTTACCAATATTTTTAT
>ODAI010585167.1_pt1 | contig 13015 bp, 4 predicted proteins | sample 1539321 | NCBI WGS metagenome assembly ODAI01 (sample SAMN02144231, study PRJEB22623) | gut metagenome | biome: sheep rumen | host: Ovis aries | place: New Zealand | reverse complement strand
GCGTAAGCCGCACAGTAAACGGATTGTTCGCAAGATTCCCGTTCGTAAAGGCAACCTTGGCTTTAAATGTTACTGTTCCGGTTGCGCTGTAAACGTTATTGAATGTAACCTTCTCGTTCCTTGTATATGAAGGCACAACGCTGAGCGTACCATTCTTCATATCTGTAACAAGTACACTGAAGCTGTCCGTCAGATTTTCAGCCGTTGTTCCGGGCATGCTTGCTGTTTCTGTTACAGTATAATGGAATGTCTGCGAATCATTGTTGTCCAGATCCTGGGCTTTGTAGGCGATTCGGTTGAACGCAAAGTCCGCGGTGCTTTGACCTGCAGTCAGCGGAACAGACACTACAGTCGTGTTCGGAAGATTTCCGTCGCTCGATGTAAGCTGTACGCTCATAGTGTCGCTACTGATGAACCTGCGATTGGTAATCGCCTTCGTTCCGGTAATATTCAGATAGCCGGTTGCGTCGTAAACGCTCAGGAATTCTACCTGCGTTCCGTCCGAATACGTTGGTTCTATGCTGAACGTTCCGTCCCAAAGGTCTGTCACTTTGACATCCACCGTATGAAGAATAGAGTCGTTTGTTGCGCCGGGGATTGTTGCAATTTCAGTTATGACATAGCTGAATGTCTTTGTTTCGAGCCCTTCCAGATCCTCCAGAATATAGTTGATCTGATCGAAATTGAAGTTGACGGTATTGGCGCCAACAGTCAACGTCACAGGGATCGTTGTCTGTGCAGGAAGCCTTCCGCTGTTTGTGGAACTGATCGTTACCGTCATCGTGTCTGTGGAGACAAACTTTCGATTCTGAAGCGTCTTGATTCCGCGCACAGTCATGGACCCGGTTGCGCTATAGGTATCTGTAAACAACAGCTTTGCTCCGTCGCTGTAGGAAACAGTTGTGCTCAGGGATCCACGACCGTCATCGTCAACCTTGATCGTGACAGTATGAGTTTTGTCGTCGTCCGCCGTTCCGGGCAGCAGTACGCTTTCCGTTACAGCGTAAGTGAAGGTTTTGGTTGTAACATGCTTCCCGTTTGTACCAAGCATGTCTTCCAACCCGTAATTGATGGCGCTAAAAGCAAAGTCGATCGTGTTGTCTCCCGCCGTAAGAGCGGGAGCGATAACGGCGGGAGAGGGAAGCTTGCCGCTTCCTGTAATGGAAAGCTCGTAGGCATCAGCCGCAACGAGTTTTCTCCCGACGATTGTTGTCTGTCCCTGGATCAGAGCTGTTCCGGTCGCATTATAAGCATTGACGAAGTTGAGCTGATTATAGTTTGCGCTCGGATCAATCTCAAGCTCGCCATCCCGAACGCTGTCTCGGACATTAACGGTTACGGTATAAGATACATTTGAAACAGTTACACCGTTTGCGCTTTGGGACGTTTCTGTAACAGTATAAGTGTGAACTCCTACGTCTGCCAGAGAATACACAATCTGAGGATAAGCAATAGGTGTAGCCACGCCTTCTTCCGCCTCTGCAAGCGTAGAGACATTCGAATAGAGAACGTTTGCTCCTTCTGCGATCTGGAAGGTAAACTCACGGGCTGCCATTCTGCGGCCTGTAAGCGTGGCTGTTCCTTCGAAAGTAATACGCCCCGCAGATGTATACTCATAAGAAAAATGCATCGTATTCCAGTTCTCAGATTTGCCAACTCGAATCGTACCGTCTTCATTGTCCGTTATTGTAATGGAGACGGTATGGACCGTATCAATTGGACTTACGCCAACCAGAGTATTGGAAACTTCTGAAACCCGATAGGTGAAAACCTTCTGGGTTTCACCTGTCGGGATGTCGCTTGTTTTAAAGTTAAGCGGACCGAAAGTATATCTCCAGTTGTAGCCTTCCGTGGGGGTAACAATAGTCGATGTCTTCAGCGGCATCGGAGCGTCTGCTGTTACAGGCTCAATCTGAAGCGTAACCGAATCGCCTTCTTCAAACTGTCTGCCGCTGATAAAGATGGCGCCATTCAGGTATACACCGGAGAACAGCGAGTCGATATCTTCAAGCGTAGCGATATCCGGCAGAATACTGTCGTCTACGTAGTCTTTCAGATTTTGATCATTCTCATCAGAATATTCTTTAATGGACTGCTCTCTTGCGTCGATATACGCTTTGATATTCTGATTATTCGAATCGGAGATCGGAAGATTGCCGCCATGAAGATTTATATTTCCGGTGTTTCCGTTGACACTAAGCACGGACCCGTCCTGGCCTTGATAAGCAGCCGTGTAATAGGTTGTCTTTGTGCCGTCGATCCACGTCAGATCAGTCTTGCACCAGGTGAACTTACCTTTCTCAAAGGCTGGTGTAGCACTCCAGTTAGAATCATCTGCGGCCGGATGTGTATCTCCGCTCGTTGAAACCATATAACTGACAGAAGCTTCTGCTCCTTTAACAAGATTGGCAACACCAATAATCATCTGGAGCCATTCGGCTTCTGTTCCCTGATATCCGTTTTCAACGGCTGTTGCATAAAGAGACACAGAGCCAACTTCTGCAACAGAACCGTCCTCATATTCGGCATAAAGCATGCCGGATGATCCAGTCGTACTTCCGTTTCCAATCCAAACTCTGACCACGTCACGATAAGTTGGAAGGAATTCTTTGAAGGTAGGACTGAACGTAAAAACTCCATTAGCCATTTGTCATTACCTCTCTTACGTGTTGTACTCCAGTCCTGCCTTCCATCGGAACGCTGACCGCTCTCACTCCGCCCTTCATGTAGATGTTAAGCTGAACTTTGTAGGGAATAGACTTTTCGCTTAAGCATCTTCTTTCGATAGGACTTTCGAACAGGAGCGATTCTTCCTGTGTCAACGTGTAGTTGATCTTGGATCCCTGAGGATCTGTCAGGATATTCGAAGGGACAAGAGTCTTCTCAAGAATAATATGGTCGTTTTGCTCGTACGTTACAATAACCTTCTGAATCTGACTCGGAGGCATTGGAACAATAAATTCGTGTACTACAGTTTCGCCCGGAAGAAACATTTATATTCACTCCTTTCTGCCTATGCGAATGTAGGTTGATAGATAAAGTTGAGAGTAGACAGATACATACTGTCCAAAGGACGAACGGTGATCTCGTTCATCCTCATAATAGTTGTCTGCCCAGCCCATGTCGGCATGGTTGTGTATGTTGTAAGCGTATTAAGATTCGGCTGTGTCTGAATCTTATGCCAGCTTCCATCGATATAAATAAATTGTCCGACAACATCCTCGAATATCCGATTTGTTGTCGTTACTGTTTTTCCTGATGTTTTTACATAGATTTCACGCAAAACAGGGAAGGCAGGCTCCAAGGTGATAAATCCCTGGGAGTGATATATGAACGCGGTTTTCTTCGTCAAATCCTTGACTAAAGTTGTGTTTCCGCTGATACCATTCACATATACATAAGCTCCAATGTCTGTCGTCCCTGCCCGGGTCATGGGTGTAAACCCGCATGATGTTCCGTTTGTTTTGTTTTCGATAACAACTCCTGATCCCGTATCACCTGCAATCTTGATATTCAGCGCAGCAGGTTCTGTTCCGGGGTTTGCCAGGATAACAGGCGTTTCCGCATCGAGATTTGTAAAGTCTGTTTCCGGGATCATTCCATCGTGATCGAACATGGCCGTATTTTCCATAATCTCATAAGCGTGTTCATTTGTTTTCAGGCAGGTAAACATATCGCTTCTTGCAAAGGGATAATATGCTTTCATTTTGATAACAAATGTACCGCTGAGATAGGTAAGGAATTCCGAGTCGTCGATCGGTTCGGAGACCGTGGCGTAGTAATAACACCACGGTCTCCTTTGAAAGACGAGCTTCCCGCTTCTGCCGACTCTGAATAAGCTGTATACTTTTGCCAGCAATCCGCGGTCAATTCTTTTTTCTTCGAAGAGACACCTGAGCGTAAACTCTTTAGGCTCTCTCCATGCTCCGTACATATATCCGCCATCGTGTCCGTCAAAAGTTTCTTCATGGATATTGGTGGTAGCAGGTTTGTACACATAGGTGTCTTCGATTTCAGGAGCGTATTCAATGCCTATGTCGGCTATGTCAACTCCGCAAAAACTAAATCCGCCTCGCATAGGCATTGTCTCCTTTCACAATAAAGTTATTCTTCAATAAATTCAATAAAGGGTTCCAGAGCTTCGATGTCCTCTACGGAAACATCTACGAGCTGGTCGATAGGAATTCTTGGTTTCTTGAATTCACCAAGGTCGACATCCATTTCGGTTACTTCTGTAATCTTGGAGTCGAACTCTTTTGCGAATTCCTCAGCCTGCTCGGCCGATTCGAACTTGAAAGATCCATCATCGTTTGTTTTGGGTTTATACTTCTCAAAGATCTCCCGTTCCTTGTTATTCTGAAACTCAACCTGATCTTTGATAATAGTTTTTACTTTGTAAAAAGCATAGCTGACCTTTAAAGGCAGCTGTGTCTGTGCATATTTTTCAAGCACATGAAATGCCTTAACAATATCAATTTGTTTCATTACCTTTCTCCTTAATAGCCTTATAATATTATGGATTATCCGGTTTTACTTCCGCGTTGTGAACGACTATGCCATTTACAATATATGTATCATACGGTTCAACGTCAATGTTATAAACAGTTGCATCATTAAGATCTTCTCTGAAAATAATTTCATTAACAAGTATATTGCCTTTAGGTCCAATAACTATATCATCTGGTTTAAGCTGAGATACACTAATAAAATGTTCTTTCATGGCTTCTATTGGGTTAATAGCTTTCCATCCGCTAGTTGTTAATATCGGATGGGAATCTGTAAGAGTTATTGTTACTCCATTGGCCATGCAAATGTCATAAACATTTGTTCTATGTTTAAACATTTGAGTAGCAAGGATTTCAGTACGTACATAAGATTTTGTTAATTCACTAAAGGCAAGTATAATTGTTCCAACTGTTAACATTTCAATGGGAATAGTTGTTTCATCTTCTAATGTGACCATGCTTCCGGCAATAAAACATCCGCCACCTCCGCCACCGGAGCCGCTGCCTTCTCTGAAACCCACTTCGTATCCAGCTTTATATCCATCTTGTCGTCCTCTTGTGTATCCGTCAATAACGCCATCGGCATGACCACTGCCATATCCCTTGTCATACCCATCTGCTCTTGCAATGCTTGCATCAAAACTTGGAATAACGCAATCAACATAGCTACTACTACCAGCACCTCCTGTGGTTACGCTTACAAGAACCGTTGCTTGTCCAATTCCATTTTCGTTACAATCTTCCAGAACACCATCGGTTGCTGTAAAAGAAGCATTTAAACTAAGACTTCGAGTTAAGTCGGCTCTGTTCCAAAGGCTTGCTGTGGCTGTAAAAGTTGAGCCACTCCAACCACCACTTATTGAAATGGCACTCTCAAAAGTTGAGAAGTCAATATCTTTTCCATCAACATTCAGCCCTTTGATCTTGGTACTTCCGGTGTAATCAACAGTAAACTTATTGTTTACATTGATTGCATAATCAGCCGAGCCAAGATATACAAATCCCTTACCGGTAACGTTCTTGTAAAGATACTCGTCGCTGATAGTCCAACCGCCTATAACACCGTATGTCGAAGTCATATAACCATCATATCCAACTGTAAATTTGTCTTTTCCATCAGTAGCATTATTTACATTGATGGCATAACTGGCCGTGCCGAGAGTAACCGTACCTTTATTGGTTACAGTCTTTGACAAGCCGGAATTTGAAATAGTCCAGCTGCCGATTGTACCGTACGTTGAAGTAAGAGATCCGTCCGAGCTGATCTTGAATTTGGCTTCATTGTCGCCCGTTCCGGTTCTTGTGCCACCAGCCCAGAAGGTAACTCCTGTGCCTGAGTACAGCCCGACAGTAGAAGTTGCAAGCGTGCTTGCGTTGCCGATATAGTCAGAACCAATATACCATCCGCCGATTCTGCCAGATGTAGTGTACAATGCGCCGCTTGCGGTAACCCTGAATGGAGCTTCAGCCGTGTTGTTAACGTTTCCGGCCCAGAATACAACAGTCGTTCCTGTTCCGGTTCCGATTCCAACTTGGCTCCCGGAACGGGAAGTTCCGGAGCCAAGGTAATCTGTTCCAAGAGTCCATCCGCCTACAGATCCTTTAATAGCAGTAAGTGTACCGTCAGATGTAACCTCGAAATTCTTCGTGCTTCCATCCTTGATCGTAATACTGCCGCCGCTGATTGTAGCGGAACTCATCGTAACAGATCCCGTTCTGGTAACTCTGAAAGGCGCGGAACCTGCCGAGGAATTCCCTGCCCAGATAACGTAGTCAACATTGGCTGTACCTGAATCCAACCCAACATAGCTGGTTCCGCTTCCGGAAGAAAGCCTGTTAGCTCCGATTGTCCAGCCGCCGATATAGCCGCCGGTTGTTGTAATGGTTCCGGTCATCTTAACCGTGCCGTCGGGAAGAGCCTGGAAGTAACCGCCTTCACCGTTTACGAGATTCTTGCCGACGATAATACCATCCGTGCCGACATATACGCCAGCATGAGTAGTATCTGTACTGGAAGTTTTCCCGTTGTAGATATAAGCGTTTGTTCCGTTAGATCCGATCGTAAACGGTTTTCCGCCGTTTCCGATCGATACCGTTCCTTTGGTTGTAAGATTAAGAGACTTATTAGCAGCAACCGTAATCGTGTTGGAGGCAACCATATTGATGTTGCCCTGAACAGCATCTATTTCAAGAGCCGCTCCTCCGACGATATAAGTACCGACAAGACTCCAGTCATTAAGGGATCTTGGGTTGCTTACGGATTTGCATATATACTCATGCCCATAAGCGCTTGCAGTATCCTGCCATACATCTCCGACTTTATATGCCTTAGATGTGATTTGAGAACTTGTACATCTCCATGTCGCGCTTTTAGAATCCGCAGTGCTTTGAGCGGTAGCCGTAGCAGAACTCATATTCGACAGTGTTGTACTTAAAGGTGTTCCGCCAAGGATAATACTGCTGGCGGCTGTCTTAATAGTTGGATTGGAGCCGTCTGCCTTTGCGACAAATACGCCTGCGACATTCAGCCCATCCGTACCGAGATATACACCTTTGTTAACATTGGAAGTAACGCTGTCGACGCCGCCCGTAACATACATGGCTGTGCCTACGAGCTTTCCGTTATCGGTCTTGTTCTTGATTGTAAACCCGGCAATGTTTCCCGCATAAGCAGTTACGGTTCCTTTAATGGTTACGTTACCTTTATTGTCGATTATAAAGTTGTCTGAATTAACAGTAAACTTACCGCTGTTGGTTCCGCCTGAAACATCGATATTCAGGCTTCCGCCTGCCTTGATGTTCATTGTGCTGCTGGAATTCAAATCCATTGTAGAACCGGAAATCAGTTCTACCTTGCCGCCTTCCATATGCAGAAGTCCGCCGGTCATTAAATACAGCCGGGCAGGAATAGCGTTGCCTCTGGAATCCTTTCCCGCAGGAAGAATCTGAATATAGGATTCATCCGATGCAACTTTAGGAACAATAGAGTTTTGCGTATCGAGAGATCCGGCAGGCCGATAGCCATCTTTGGTTGCATACAGCGTTAAAGCTGCATTGCTTCCGATGTCCAGCTCGCTGCCGAGGCTGGCAACAACCTTGTCGGCTGTAATAGTATGCGCCTGAATGCGCATACCGCTCATCTCTCCGAAGACAATGCTGTCGGCCGTCATCCCTGCCCCCGTCATTGTCGTGCGCCAGTTCCATTCGCCTTCCGGTGTCTTGGAATCTGCGATCATCAAGCCTGCTCCGGTAAGCATCATTGCGTAAAGGCCGTTTTCGTTTTCAAAGATCATCTGGCCTTTTTCGTTAGTGTACCAGTTAGCAGAAGCTCCTGAGATCAAAGCTATATTTGCTTTGATTGTTCCTTCCAGTTTCTCGGCCAGCATTTTTCCGTTAGCGGAAAGAGCTGCCGCCCTGTCATAGATAGACTGTTTGTTCTTTGCCTGCTTTGCTACATCCGCAACATAGGACATAATGTCTGTAAAACTATGCTGTGCAATTGTAGAAAGCTGAGTATTAATTTCGATAGAGGTCTTCCAGTCCTGATCGTAGCACTTCTTTACCTTGTCAAGGTATGCCCATAGATTGATGTCAATCTCCGGATCTACAAGGTGAGCCGCGTCGAAGATGTCTACATCCGAATAGGGTATGTCATCATCTTCAGTAAGACCCTGTGTTTCGTAAATACTCAGGAAATCTACTTCATAAGTTGCTTCAGGCTTGCCGATCTCAAAGTAGTTGTCCAGCGCATCGGAGTAAAGCTTCTCTTCGTCTCCGTCTACATACTTGGTTTCCTGCCACCTTGCATCCCGGACAGTATCCTGCATAATGTCGGCAAACTGCTGCTCTCTGTCTTTAATAGCTTCCTGCGCATCTAAAAGCGCAGGAAGATATGTTTGATAAGCCGTATCCGCATAGGTCGGATAAAGCTTGATCAGGTTATTGATACCTTTGTTTGTTCCCTGTCCTACAATAGGAGATAAGATCCTGTATCGGATGTTGTTAACAAACAAAGTGTTGGTATAATCCTGAACCCGGACATAATAGTTTCCGGAGAAACTGTTGCCGGACAGAACGCTTTTCGGGCAGACAATCCGCAGATATCCCGCCTGATTCGGCATCGCAACAGTTTTACTGCCGCCCAGATTGGCAGACGACATATAGTTATTATTCAGATCATAGATTACACAGTAGCTTCCTGCAGGAAGATACGTTTCGTAAGTTGTGTTGTCGTTGATCTGAAGGCTGATAGTCCGAACATGCCCGTCTCCAATTTCATTCTCATCTACACCTGTGGCTGTATTGATAATACCAACCTTAAAAACAGCAGGAGTAATAATGTTATCAGTAGGGAATTCGATTGCCTCGTTCTGCACGGCTCGTGTTTCAACAATGCTGTTGGTGTCTCCAATATAATTTCCGTTAGCATCGATAATGCTTGCCGTGTCTTCGTTCTGGAAAACGTTGTTGGACGCTACCTGAAGTCTGAGCGATCTGTTCTTTACGACGCTTGTGTCTGTTGTAAAGATCCAGTAGAATCCATAAGGATTCATAAAGGCATAGTTTCCCAGAGTCAGAGTATTCCCAGTATTCGTCCAGATGTAATGCTCGTTCTTGCCTTTATAGATTTCATCTCTTCGGAGACAGTATTTCCATGCGACCGAGAAGGCTTGTGCGATCCGCTTGTACTCTGCGCTCGTAGTAGGATCCAGAAGAGTCCATTTCGAGCCGTTGCTCCGGTACAGCATGGATTTCTTTGTATGAAGAAAGTAATGATAAGTACTCGCAGAGGGTTCTGTATCTCCACAGTAAGCAGGCCACCATTGCAGATCTCCGCCTTTGTGATAGCAGAAGAATAGCTTTCCACGGGGAGCTGCGCTGACAGTTCCATTCTGCACAACATCGTTCGGATTGTAAAGATAGGCCCAACCGTATCCGCTTGCGTTTCCGGTAATATAATCCAGCGAAGAAGACGGAGTGGATTTCGTACTGTTTCCGACTCGGATATCTTCGAAATAAACCGGATGCTTCAGTGTGCCTTCTTTCAGTTCGGTTTCAAGCGAAAGCAAAGCAGCTTCGTCAGAGCTGAAAGCGGCACCAAGGGAGCCCGTAGCTCCGTTGGTGCAGAAAAGATATACATCATCTGTCGCAGCATTCAGCCGTCCTGAAATATCGCTGTAGTTTGCCCACAGTGTAATCTTCTCAGGCCGTCCTTCACTGATTCCATAGGTATAGTCAGCATACTGTGTTTTTGAAATGCCATAATAGTCTGTTTCCTGCTTTGTGCGTTCATCGATTTTCTTAAGGTACGCCTGCTCGAAAGTAATAGGATTTGTTTTGTGCAGAATCCAGATCATGCTTGGCGATCCGGAAGTAGGATCACCGTTCTCCTTCAAATTCTTGGCGGTATGCCAGCTGAAGAAATATTTCTCATTGTAGTCAGACCGATAGATAATACCGTCGTTCTCGGTTGTGTCTATTTCGATGCGCAGACTTCCGTTGTCATTGCTGTATCGTTTGACCTTCAGCTTCAGGAATCCGGTGTTATCCTGCCCGATGTTGCTTAAGGAGAGCAATTGTTCTGAAAAGTTCGTGCTCGCTTCCACTGCCTGCGCGTTGAGCGCCGGCAGTTCCCGCTGATACTGAGCGATCTCCTGGATCATCTCATCCGTAAGCAGTCCGACTTCCAGATAGTAGTTAAAGTTAAGAAGACAGTCTACGTTGTTCTGTACAGATCGAACTTCGCTGGAATTGTATGTTGATACACTTCCGGAACTTTGTTTTGTTTCGTACAAAACGTATGCTCTTTTCGTCGTGTCATTCCAGACATAGGATCTGGACGCATAATCGAGCGTAGAGAAAATTAGACTGCAATTCTTTGAGAGATTCTCGTCAACTTTGAAATATCTTTTTGCTCCACGATCGATTGTAATGCAGCATTCCTTGTTGGCGCTGCTTTTAGGCAGAGTGTAGATATATTCGTCGTGGTTGATTTCTTTCAGATCGCAGATGCCTGTTGCGTAATCTCCGTACGCGCCGTAGGCATACAGCCGGGTAACAAGGTTTTCTGTATTCAGAGTTCTTGTAATCCCCTTGGCTTCCTTGTCGTAATGGATTTCTACAACATTGTCTCCAATCAGGCCGGGAATCTGACCGTCTTCAAGATGGATCTTTTTCCCGTATCCGTATCCGTCGTCTATCGGAATAAGCTCAACGGAGAATGGATTGATCGGGCCGATGTCAACGGTGTAATCACCGTTGAACGTCGGCTTTGCGTCAAACAGCTCGCAGAGATCTGTGATCATTTTGAAGGCGTTGCTTCCAGCCGGCTCGACAAGCGATCTGTATTTTATATCGACGCCGTTATCTTCGAAGAATTTCGCAACTTTCCCAACATGCCAGTTGGTTCCGTCGAGAATTGTCGCAAGCAGGTCTTCGCAGGTTCCGCCGTTGTTTCCTTCGTCAAAAGAGAACTCAAGGTTCATCTGTTTTGTTTTGAGCGTTTGGGAAATGTGTCCGCACGTAACTTCCACATCCTTCGCTCCGGCTTCATGATTTACTGAGTTTTCAGAAATGATGTACCAGTCTGTTTCGGATACACCGTTTCTCGTTTCGACTGTACGCAGCCTGTATTCAGACACAAGATACGCAAGCCTGTAGTTTTCTTCAAGTCCTTCTCCTGATTCACATACGGAAGGGATTTTGAAGGACACCTCTTTCCAGCCGTTGCGTTCCTTGGTAATAAATACGTCTACTGCACCGCCTGATACGTTAGTCAGGCTGTCATACATGTTGCACAATGCTACGTTCTTATAGTCGCATACGTCGATACGTAATACTCGCCGCATCCTTCCGTCACCCCTTTCCGGCGAATTTTAAGAAAGACGGAGCGGCCGTGAAAGCCGCTCCGTCGTAAAACCATTTTTATTTCATTTTGTTAGCTCACAAAGAAATAAGTACCGTTTACGAATCGGGGGAGAAGGGTTAGATACCCTTCTCCCCATTATGTCATGTTTCCAACAGGGAGAAAATAAAATCATTACGGTTCATTTAAAAAGAAACACTGGTTAAATTCAAACCTTGCTTTGAAAGCTGCTTTGAGAAGGCTTTTCCAACCTTCTTCGCAACTTCTTCTATGCTCGCATCGGAGCCCAGATCGGCCTGTGTAATGTTGATTACAACATCTCCGACAGTCGTGTTGTTGCCAGTATATGTATCGGGTACGTTAATCGGATGCGAGGATATCGTTACATAGTTTAAAGCGTCGGTTAAAGCAGCAATGTTTTTTGTGTCAGCATAATCGAGGAATGCTTCCGGCTTGGTGTAGCTACCGTGAACCTTAGCAAGACCTGTATGTGTAACAAGACCGCCTTCCGCATAACCACGAAGATTTTTGGATTTTTTGTCCCAATAATCATTGATAGCGTCAATCATACCAACCGAAGAAGAAGCTATCTCTGCTACACCTTTAGAAAGATGCGCTTCGCCAGATTTACCAGATGCATTTAGGTTTGCGAGATCCTTCTCTGTTGTTTCGAAAACAACTGGTCTCGTTATTGCCCCATGAAGACGCTCGCCGTTGTCGATTTCCTGATTGAGTTTTTCAAGTGCTTCTTTCTCGGAACCAGCTGTAACCTGTGTCTTCTTGCCGTCACTGTAAATCTCGGACGCATAAATCTTTTTACCGCTTCCAGATCCTCCGCCGCTTCCGGAGCCGTCTTCTCCTTCGCTCGAAGACGAGGATTCCGTGGCTTTCTGGACAACCGGCTGAATTATCTTGCCGATGCCGGCGTACAGATCGTCCCAGATAATATCGCTTGTATCTACAGGGATATGATCCTGTCCGTACATATAATCGTTCAAGCTGAAAGCTTCGATCCAGTTCTTCGGAGCGCCGTCAAGCTCGACCTTGTAAGTCCAGTTCTTGGCCTCGTCGATCTTGGATGTAATGGCGTCTTCCAGTTCGTGATCGTGATCGAACTCTGCCGTGTCTTTAATCGCAGCAACCATGTCTTCAAATGCTTCTGTCCACTTGTAATCCAGCGATTCTTGTCCGGTCTGTGATGCAGCGTTATAAGTATCACTCTCTTTCATGTAATCGATGAACGTAGTGTAATCGTCCATAATAGCATGGACTTCATCCCAATACGTGTCGATAATACCGTACATCTTCTTCCACGTATCTTCCCAGCTCTGTGTCATCTGCTCCTGTACTTCGGCAGTTGCATTCCGGAAAGCTACATTATTAGCCGACAGCCAGTTTAAGAGCTCGCTCCAGCTTCCTTCCATAAGCTCGGTTACGTTGACACCAAGCTTCTGCTGCGCGTCAGCCATCAGCGCATCTGAATCTGCAAGAAGCATATTCAGATCCTCTTCGGCTGTCCGCATGTAATCGTCATAAGAGCGAACCTGTTCGTCGATACGTTCGCTTTCAGCATTCGCCTCAGACTGCGCAACATTATAAGCAATATCTTTCTCCATGTCGGAGATCTTTTTGCTAAGCTCTTTAG
>ODAI013445980.1_pt1 | contig 13016 bp, 9 predicted proteins | sample 1539321 | NCBI WGS metagenome assembly ODAI01 (sample SAMN02144231, study PRJEB22623) | gut metagenome | biome: sheep rumen | host: Ovis aries | place: New Zealand | reverse complement strand
GAGCGTCTAGATTAAATTAAACTTTATTATTTTTTAATACCGATGGTCATCGGTAACATATTCTCATAATCTGTTCTTCCCTGCATAATTGCCTTGAAGAATTCCTTAAAATACTCCAGCGTTGATACGCCACACATCTTACAAGTCTCGATAAACGTGTGGTAGATAACCGACAGTTTAGCACCTGCATGGCTGCCAAAAGTCAGCGAGTTTTTGCGCTCTACAGTCATAGGGCGAAGCGTGCGTTCTGCAAGTGAGTTGTCGATGCAATAACGGCCATCTTTTATGTATAGGAAGAGTTGATCCCAGAAGCTCTTCAGATAGTTAAGAGCCTTCTGCATTAGGTCTCCTCTCATACCATTTCCGTCTGCCAAAAGTTTATCTAACCGCTGCCGTATCTGGGTGATGATTTTGATCGTCTTTTCGCCTTGCCTTTCTTGCCGTATCTGCTCTGGAGTAAGATGTCTCATCCGATACAGTTCTTCCAAATCATACAGCCGTCCGATATTCCTGATAAAGTATTCGGCTTCTTCATCCTTACCTTGCTCAAGAGCATATTTAAACTTGGCTCTTGCATGGGCAAGACAGCACAGGTGATCCACATCTACCAGTTCCTTGTCCAGATACATATAGACATTGAATCCATCCGACTGGAGAGCATCTATCTCGGTCTTGTCAAGGAATTCACGGAGCACCTTGCGACCACGGCTTCCGTCATCGTAAAAGTAGACTGCTATCTTGGCTTCCTTGTTTACCATGCACCAGATGTATTTCTTTCCGTACTTGCCTGCTACCTTCACTCTGCACCAGGTCTCGTCGCAGTTAACAACAGCACCCTTGACAAGCAACTTTTCCTTCAGTACAGGAAGCACTTTCTTAAGGTGGTCGGAGCCCTTTACAAACCAGTTATAAACGGTATTACGACTGACGTTCATCTTGTTGTTCAGCAGGCGTACCATCTCACGATATACAGGAGTATTCATGTGGTACTTATTGAATACGAGATTGGCCAGCAAAGAACATGAGGCGTGAGTGCCAGGGAAACGGTCTATTACAGTCCCGTCCTCCGACTCAGCGCTAACCTTTGGGAAGTAACCCTTGCGTATAATTCCGTCCTTATCCTTGTAGATAATCATCTCGTAGTCGTGCTGTACAATGTATGATACCTGCTCGTATGTAGATTCGTAAACACTCTTGATGACAGTTGCGCCTTCGGGAAGAAGATTCATATCTGACTCATGCACGATACGATTGTCAGCAAACATCGTCTGATACTTCATGCCCCTGCGATACTCGAAACTTTTCTGGGTCCGCTCGTTTGATTCTGATTTCTCTGCAGGTGTAGCATCAGCATGCTGATTCGAGCACATAGCTGTACCATTAGTTCCATCGAAATCATCCTTGTCTTTCTCCCGATCCTGTGCAGGGGCAGTATTCTTCTTGATGCCCTTCTGACTCTTGGAGCCAAAGCGGACTTTGTTGCCTACTGATATCTGTGAAAGCAGGTCATTCACCTTCTGCTGAAGAGTCTTGTTCTGAGTGGTAAGGTCAGCCACCTGATTAGTCAGTCTGTCGATGGATTTCATCAGGTTTGTCTGAGTCTTCACGTCCTGCTTATGAGTATCTCTCAGTTCCTTCACCATATCCTTCAGATCCCGGTTCTCCTGGGCCCGTTCATCCTCGCGCTTGACAAGGAAATGAATCATTGATATCAGCTGGTCTTTTTCCATAGATTTAGAATCCCTTAGTAAGGGATGGCTTTCGCTCGAGCTCTGCTCGCTCATTCCGCGCTCGACCTCTGGTCGCTTGCTACCATCGGGACGCAAGAAGGTCTCAAGAAGGTTTAGCTCGACGGCCCAAAGGGGAAAGTCAACCAAAGGTCACTGTTCCCGCAGGGAGGTAAAGTAAAGGTATCATTTTCCCAGTTCATACACAAGACGTCAAAATTGACAGTTTACTGATCAACTGAAATTTGAATTTGGCGACCGCTCGGCTTTGCCGCTTATTCGAGCAACGCGAGTCTTAAGAAAGGTAAATATTATATTTTGAATGACCTTACGCTAAAATGGTCGTTTACGGGAATAGGGTAATGCTTTATAGTCGAAATGTATTATCTGTCCGTCCTTCATTGATTATTCTTTACTTTTTTAACCGAAAACACCCGCCCGTCTGTGTTTCTCCTGCACGGCAGAACGGGTATTTCCACTCTCTATTCCGTATCCTCTACTGCCTTCTAAACCACTCAACCAGCGCTTCCTCCTTACTCAACTCTTCAAAAATCATCCTCTCCAAGAAATTCCATGTATTTCGCGATTCCAAGTGCTGACGCCACACATTTTTCTCTTCTTCAAGTAGCGCATCCATATCCACTTCGCCCGCATTCCTTCTCACATTCAACCTATCTAACAATGCCTGAATAGTCTTATTCACCGTCTTGTTAGCCTCCTCTTGGTATTTGTCTATTAAACTTAACTTTTCTATAGTCGTAAGGATGATATTCTCTTCGACTACTTCTGCACGCAACGACGTATTGGGTGCCACAGCAATACGAGGCAGCCCTAAAATGTCATCTAATTCCAATGTGCAAGTAATAATAGGCACAGTCGGCAACACGTCTACAAAAGCATTGAAGATAAGCCGCTGACTATTATCATCATTAAGCCATAACGTATTTTTTGTGTGATTACAATCATGACACAGAGGAATCAGGTTAGATGTAAGTACTGAATACTCTGGCATCAGTTCGCGTGGTACGTAATGATCCCATTCATCATAGGTGTCAATACCACATATCGGACAGATGATACTATCGCAATTATTCTGTTCCAAAATATCAATCTTGTGATTCTTCACAATAGGGCGACTCGACTTATACAAGTCATGCAAGAATCGTCGCTTTTTCTCTACTATTTCTCTCTCGGCCTCTAATGCCAGATAATCAACCTCCCATAATTCCGTCAACTGATGAAGAATACCTTCATCCATCAACTGATGATAGTTCGCATATGCACCCACCAACTCATCTTTCAGGGATTCCATATAAGCCCTATTCTCTTCATGCAGCCCTTTCCTGCCTGCCTTATAGATGGCCTCATCAGTTCCTCGTGTATATACTAGATTGTTCATCGCCTTCTATTTCTGTGTTCCAATTCCATGTCACGTATGGTCAACTTTGCATTCAGGTTTAAATCCATATGTTTACTGAGTGTTTCTACAATTTCCAGAAAGGTCATATCCTCATTCAGATAGCTTTTTACAATCTTACGGAAATAGGAGTTTCTTTCATCATATGCAAATATCTTGTGATAGAGGGTACTGATGTCCTCACCAAAGGTATCGAAGGCGACATGATCTACGACAGGGATCTCTCCATCCACCTTATGCATCAAGTAAACATTACGCCTAACAATTTCTCGTACTACTAGCGGTGAATGCGTCGCAATAATGGCATAACTGCCAAACTTCTCAAGCACATCACAGAGTAGCGTCAAGAAATCCATAATAGTATGTGGGTGAAGATGCACCTCTGGCTCATCAATAACAAACAAAGATGACAAATGAGCATTGGCACAAATAAAAGTAAGCATCGCAAAAATATGCAATTGCCCCGAACTGAGCTTTGGAAACATTTCATTGTATACCGCCTCACAGAATACGAGCTTTATATCCTGCCCGTTTACATCCTCTTCATTAAACAAACCGTCAGCAATCTGCCCGACATGCTCATCCACCAGCGACTGATAAAATTTCGACATTTCCACACCCCTTATTGGTTTCCGTCCTACAATTATTCCGATAGCAACGCGCAGCTTTTCTTGCAGTTCGTCAGCAGTCTGCTCAAGGCAACAAGGGTAATAGGGCTTGAAATCATTCCTTATACTCTTTTCTGGATATTTGTCCTGAGCCGTGGAATAGATAGCGACATAACTGCTATATTGCGGAAAAGTCCGGAACCTGTCCGTACGATGCCCTTTCAAGTCTCTCAACAGTGCAGACAGCATCTTCGTTTTCAGTACACCGTTCTCACCAATAATGGCCGATGCCCTCAAATAGCGTTCGGGTTTGAAAAGGAACGGGATTAACAGATTGGTGTCTATCGTCTCATCAAAGTCAGGCAAAAAACGATAGTTGATGCCGTAAAAATCATCATAGTCCAAACCTGATATGATTACTGGTGCATCCTCAAGTGCCTTCTCCGTTGTCTGGTCTCTTAATAGCGAATCCCGATAGACGTCAGAACCTTCAAAATCCTCACGAATAAGAGGGTTTACGAAGCAGTCGCGCAGGTCACTCAGCAGTTCGTTTACCAACTCCGGTCTTTCAAGCCTGTCTCTTATCCTTGCATAGTAATCTGAATCAATACCTGCAGAACAGAATCTATTGTTCAATTTCCCATCCCATTGCACTGGCAACTCTTCGTATGTATTATATGTCCAATCCTCAGCTATTATCTTCAGTTCCCCTAAAAATGAAATTTCATTCACCCGTGGAAAATAGAACAACGAAAACCACGTATAGTAGCAGAAATCATTCCAATCATCATTAAACACCAACACAAAACTTGGGTAATGTGATGGCGATTGCACAGATTCTGTATAATCCGACCGCTGGCCTCGTTTTATTTGTTTTTCAAAATGGAGCATTAGCAAAACGTTTTTCTATTTATCATCTATCAAAGTATTATGATGGAATGCAGAATCATCACTGTCATGATTCTTACGTCCCTACAGGTGGATTCTTTTCTACAGATGTTGATAAACCTCAATCAACTCAAATGTCAACTTTGTCATCAACCCATTTAGTTTATCGATGATATCATCCTCTCTGGATCTGCATATATTAAATGAACGTTCTGAGAATTCTCCGTGGAATATTTTATTCCTGGTATAATAAGCATAATATCCACAAAGAATAGCCACTATGTCTTCATTCCGTTTCACAGGGTTTGCAAGCGCGGTACTTAGATGATTATTAATATCATTCAAGAATCCATATGTGTTTAGCTCACCGTCTCTATACACAAGCGTTGCCTGCAACATTCTTACCACCCTTTCATCAAAATACGGCAACACAAATCGATCCTTATACTCCAAATACTTGTCTCGCGAGCCCGTTCGTTTGAAATTGTTATAAATCAAAAGTTTCCATGAGAAAGCTCTTAGTTCATCAAATGTCATGGCATCAACATGATTACAAGATAAAGACAAATTACCAGCATGACCTCTTATAAAGGCTCTAAGAGCTTCAAGGAATTCCTTTTCCTGCATACGAGTTCCATGATAGGATTGTACACTCAACTGTTCCAGACATCTCCAGACTCTTGCAAAGACATCATATCTATCACTGACTGTCCATGCCCCCAGCCAATGTGAAAGAATCGTCTCATAGTCATGGCTATCAGGGCCAAGTACATTCTGAACCAGATTAGCCATATTAAACTGAAAATGCGCTGGTACAGTCCGTAATATAAGCGGTTGTGTTTTCTGTGAAAACGTTAACTCTGTTATTAGCTCCTTATTATGTTTGTTTATACGAGTAACACTAATGCTATATACACGGTTTTTTTGTACATTAGCAGCATAATACAGCAGCAACGCCCTCATTATCTGAACTCTGAGAGTATTGCCAGGATTATTCTCTATTTCTTCCTTCTTTTGTATGTTGCTTCTTTTACATTCAATGATAATGCAACTACTCTGAAATGAGAATTTGTCCCCCACATCTCCCACTTTGCATTTCGGAAATTGAGCATGCGTTACTATTCCCGTGAGTCTACTTCCTATTGAAGTACCGATTTTAATTCTGTATTCTGGCATTTCGCAAAATAGTATTAATCCGATTCTTTACTGTTACTTCATCATAATTCTCCTTTACGGCTTCGTTCGCTAGAGAATAAAGAGTCTCCCCAACTGGTTGAAGTTTCACCCCGTCCCATATTGCATTAGCATTACATAGCTGTGGGTAATTGTTCACTAATACCTTCACATTGATGTGATGAAAACTAAACTGCAACCCGTAACACCTTATATACAAACAGTCTTCCTTCTCTTTCACATAAATCTCTTCACATAATCCGCTTTGGCCATTTTTCATTAGATCAATTGCCAATTGTAGCGCTTTGGGCTTTATCATCCCATAGCTCAGAACATCCTTATTTTCTTTCTTCTTAACTAAAGCGTTAAGATTATTCAAAGCACAAAGCCGCAGAAACAGTTCCTGCTTTGTATGAACCTCCATCTGCGCATGATTAAGTATTTCTTCTACAACCATAAGTTACTCCATTATTTCTATATGACAACCTTAAAATTTTATATTGCAGTCAGCGCAATCAACCTATGCCTATTAATGATTGTGGATTCCATCGTCGGTGGCGTTGAAGGCAGAACATTCAACCCTAAAGCCCCACACACAGCATCAAACACCTCCCGAAGGCTATCGTATTCCTGAATAACAACAGCAGCGGTTGTACTAGACAACACTTTAACCTTCACATCTTTATAGTACCTGAATCCGTGAACCTCAATGCTAGTCCACTTCTCCATCACATCAAAGGTGACACTTTCCGTATAATTTCCATTTTTTACTGTCATCAAAAACTCATCCCGATGATTTCCCAATCCTTCACAGATAACTTTTATACTATCAGCTATCACCTTCACCTTATCAATTTCTGCTACTGCACCTATAATCTCTGCCTTATATACTGGCGTATGTGCATCATCATGTGACAACGGATTAAACAAACGCTTTCGGTAAAAAGAGAGTGACGGTAATTCTGTGAGGGGAATGTTATATAATGCACAAAAACGATTCTCCATTTTTTCAATCAAGCCATTCAGAACTTCCTCTTCTATTTCACCATTACGTTTGGGCTTAAGCAGAAGGTTGGGTGGTAGTAGTCGTTTAAGTTGTTCCTCGCAATATTTTCTTAAATAATTGGCAGAAGCGGGATAGTCTGCATTTTCGAAATTCTTCTCCGCTTTTTCTCTATAGGTATATTTCGTTAGAAATAACGGTTTCGGAACTTTACCCACCTGCCTCGAAACACGTTCATACATTTCATAGAAATTCCATTCTGCTTGTTTACCTGCTTCTTTAATAAGCATGCTCATGGTATCAAAAAAAGCCCAGTCATGGGTGAACACCATCATCTGTCTGTTATTTGCTTTCTCCAAAAGAAGCTTGATGATAGGTATTCTTGCACTCATATCTAGGCTAAGCAGCAGGTCATCAATACAAAGAATAGGCGAAACATCACCACTGGTAATCAACTTGAAATCCGATATAGCTAATCGTAAAGCAATTCCGATACATGTGAGTCTAGCCTCATTGAAATAGGTTGCTAGATGTTCTATTCGTGTCGACCAGCCAGGAAAATTATCATCTTCCACCGTTGCTCTTACACTGATGGTTGGATTATGCACCTTGCCATCCTTATAACGTTTGCAGTTTGGCTTCACCAGATTAAATGGCACATCGGTCATGTCAATCTGTATCGAAATATTCGGTAAGCCAAGGTCGTTATGCAACATATTGTTTGCTGAACGCTGCACCTGCTCCAGAACATCGTCCATTTCTTGTTTGAAGTTACGCAATAAGGACATGAACTTTGTATATTCCGGTGTTCCACGGTTTACCTGGCTACGCCTTGTCAATGGCAACCTTACGCTCTTAATATATTGCCACCATTCTTCAGCCGTTGTGCCATTTTGTGCTGGTATAGTACCGTCCACGCGTTCATATGCTTGGCTGAAATACAAATACTTGAATATGTCTTTTTCAAATCCGCTAAACAAGTCTATACTACGGCTGTTCTTCTGGTATATCCAGTCTGACAACATCCGATAATTAAACATATCAAACGCTGCTGTTGTAAACCTGATGAAATCATCTCCAGGCGTCTGTGTCGAAATGCTTGTATCTGATATCTCATATTTTTTCGGAGAAACACCACTTGCCGTTGGGGTAAAGGTTGTTTTAACGCTGGAGTGCGCTCTATCGGTGCTATAACGGTTCCTTAGATGCTGGTTGTTACTCGGACTAAAATACTTCTGGACTTCTGCAACAGACTTTTTGTGGCTTTCCATCAATGTGTAAAGTCCCCATACTATAGAACTTTTACCAGATCCGTTTTCTCCGTACAGCAACACATGTTTTCCATTCAACGGAAACACAAATGGTTCCTTGAAGAACTTGAAGTTCTCCAGTTCTATCTTCTGAAGCGTCCATTCCATGAGCTATGCCTGATTCCGTTGATTTAACACAATCCTTGCCTTCTTCATATTATCCATCAAGAGATTTCCTGGTTTCAACAGAGCATCTGCTATTTGTCCTGCACATTGTTTTTCATCACCACTTATTTCTTCCATCAGTTCCATAAATGGTGCTAAAAATGCAATACCCGTATCTTTTGTAAAATCAGGTTTGAATAGTTCTATACAAAGATAGTCGCGTAGGTTCGAGAAGAGGTTCAATTGAAGACGCTCTTCTCGTGTTAGTGCAGTTTCGCTCATCTTAAGTTGGGCTATCAAACGTTCAAACCTGCCACATACAGCCTGATACTCCATTCTACTATACGGCAAAGTAAAAGAACGAATTCTTTCTATAGTTAAAATAGCCGTTTTGGAGCCTTGTTTATTTAACAAATATCTGAACAATGACGAATTCAATAAAAAAGCTATATACTCAGGCAACACATTTTCCTTAACCAATAAAACGTATGCAGGCGTATTTGTACTAACCAAAGCATTTACAAATACATACCCTTCGTCCACTCCAAGTTTCTTAGGCAATAGGACGTGTTTTCCCGCTGAAGTAAGTGCCTTAGGATTTGAATATGACAAGACCTCTGCCATCTTTCCTAATAAAAATGTTTCTTCTTGATATTCGTCGTTCTCTTCTACTACACCCGACATTTGCCGTTGTATCAAGTCATCCTCTATCTTGAGCAATTCCAGAATCAGCAAAATCAATAGACGGTTATAGGCGCTCCTATGCTTATAATCCTGAGTCGGACTACCACTATTTCCATGTAAATAACGGTTTCTCAAGGCAGGACCATTGGTATAAGGTGTATTGTACATGTAGTAATCGAAGTAATTCCTTTCTTCTATAGATAGGAGATGATTGTCCTCCTCCAGCCAACCTCTGTCTGCCATTTCCTGTAATAGCTCCTTTCCGTAGGCTCCATATGCCAGCACTGGACAACTATGATACTCATATAACTGTTTGAGAAGACCTATCTCCATCTTCTTTTCTACGCAAAGACATCCCTTATCGTTCTTCGATAAATACCCTTCTTCTATCAGATAATCAATATCACCACGTTGATACAATGCATAGTTTTCATATAATATATTCCCATCCTGTTCTACAAGCATCTGGAAAAACGAGCCATAGTGATTATCCTTAAACGGTTCAACAAACGACAGCAAACTTTGGTCACTAAAAAGCAAGTGGAAAAGCCTGAATAAGCCTCCTGGTTTCCCTTTTATTGTGTAATATTTGATGGGATTGCAACTAACTGCACTCGATACTCTCACAGTATCCGATGAGATCTGTAGCAAATCTTCATCTACAACTCCCCGTTTTGCATACAAATGATATCTCTTTGCAACTGCGTCGATTTCTGGTGCTATGATTCTACATTTTGAAACCCAGTCAGCTGAGGAATCCGGCAATGAAAGGATGGTTGTTGGATAACCATATTTCTCTTTCAAGTATGTTTCGTAGAAATCTTTAATCGCTGCCTCCAGATTCCGATTATCACTTTCCAGCGCATTTTGCAATGCCTCTATTTGAAGCATTGATATAGCTTCTTTATAGCGGAAAGCCATATTGGTCGTGTACGAATACTTGCCTGTCAGCCCCATCGTACGTTCAAAAACACCTGAATCCGACAATTTCGACACTAAGTCTACCATTCCATTATAGGTCAAAAAATCAAAACCATAGCGGCAATAATGCAGTAATTCTGCATCTTTGAAGCCAAGCATAATGGGTTTTGAGTAACAATGAATTGCATCGCCTTCCTCATCGTATTCGACCCACGATAAAGGTTTGTTAGCCTCTTCACTTAAACGAACAGAATATTTAAAGTGGACGGTGGTGCTTTCGTTAAAGTATTTGTTATTCAACGTTCTTTCAACATTCTTTGCCTTAAGGACGACATCATCCGAGAGTCTCAAATTGGAGTCTCTTTTGGCCACCAAGATAAGTCGAACATAGTTCAGATTAGGCTCTGGTAAATCCAAATATTTAGATATAATGTCTTCACGCTCTTGTAGAGTAAGCGAAGCTGGAAAATAAATATGTTCATGGCTTCCGAATTTGTCATCTTCTACAAATTCACTCAATATCCATTCTGCCGTATGCTCATTATCCTTGAGCATTGAAGCAACTATCTTATCATATTTTCTAACTAGACGTTCTCTTTGAAGCAAATATCTCAAATCATTAGAGTTCTCAGAAAATGCCTCTTCAAGTGTCGCTTTGTTTACAAAACTCTTGATATTGAATCTGTCTATTATTTCCCAGAAATCATCACGGTATGAGAAATCTATCTGTTTGTAAACAGCCACCCACGTTGTTTCATCCAAGTTGGAAAAGAATGGAATAACATTGTCTTTATACCCTCTGATTTCATTGAGCATATCCCCTGACCAACTCTTCATGTAGATACCATTATCCACAAATAGCCAGATGTTATAAAGCTCTATAACATCGTTAACATCTTCTGGTCTCCAACCTTTATGATATCTTTCTATTATCTCTTCTGCGTTCTGCAGATAATAAGAGATACTCATATCATAGGTTGAAAAATATTGTATTCTATTTCTCATTCTTTCTCTTTATTATTAGCACCTTGGAAATCTAATCTTAACAACCTGGAAATCAGTTAACACTTGCTCAGCAACTGCTATCTATGCATTTTACTTTCCAACCAGTCTTCAAGATTATTGTAACATATCACACGTGCATGGTTCATCATTACAGGGTATCTTACAATAACATAGTTCTCAATATTATCTGTTTTAAATTCCTCTACAAGCAACCTTGTCCTATGATTCTCTTTTTCCAATGCTTTGATATAGTAGTTCGTCAGTCGTTTGTTCTGTTTACAAACATTATCCATATTTGCCGGACTAAGGTTGTTTATGTCAAGGTAGTTGTTCTTGCACTGAAAATTATAAATGGTGTCACCATTCTTACATATCACATCAAATTCCTGCATATGTATTCGCTTAACATCTGTCACCTCAAACCTATACTTTTTCAATAGTGCTTCCACCTTTTTTTCAAACATGAATCCCGCCTTTATCTTATATCGTCTTTTCTTTTTCAATAGTCCATAAAGTGTATTCTCAACATAACGTATCATCATAAATACTGTAGAATAATAGTTGTCTGCGAAAGGATAAAATGCAGGGCGCTCATTAATTGTGTCATAATAGTCCTTAGCTGTACTGCATAATTGCAGATGTGGGCAATGTTCTGCCAACTTTTTATACTCTCCCTCATCTAGTACCAACGAATATTCTTCTACAAACCTCGTCTTCAATTCATTAACAATCTGCTTAATTTCTAACAGTTCTATACTGTTAATAATATCATACTCGCCGAATAAACATTCCGCCTGTTTTACAGCATTTCCAAGTTCTGCATATGAGTAGAGTTTTTTTTCGACTCCGGATGAAGTGTATCTCTCAGACAATGACCTGCTATATTCAAGTATATCCACCTCGCTCATAGTGTGTGCCTCCAAAAAGAAACCTTCCAACTGCTGATAACGCATATTAAACTGCAACCCGATTGGTCGTGCTACTGCTTGATATCCATCTAGACATCTGCTCCCCATTATGCCATGCAAACCTGTGGTTATAGGAATCATGTTTATCTCTATCTGCTCTTGGAAATGGCTTAACAAATCCGTTGCCTCTATCTTTTTGGTTCCTTTTGCAAACAACCGAATAAGGCTCAAATAAGCCATATAATACAATCGTCTTGACTGGCAATAACCAATTATATCAAAAATAGTGCGATACCAAAGACCGTGAATTCCCAAAACACAGAATTCAAGTTTCAGAGCAACATACATGGCAACCATACGTTTTACCCTGGCAGCCACATGTTCTCCATATTTCGCTTGAAGCATACGGAACACATTAGCTACTTGTTCGTGATTGTCAAAAGTATCAATCTTACAGTCTGCAAGCAAATATAAATCCTCTTCAGACAGGTCAAACAACAGATTTATTAACTCATCTATTTGCCTGATAAATTCAATCCATTGGGGAAACAAGTCATTGCCGTCATACAATGAGAGATGTTCTATGACAGCATTTTTTTTCTCACCAATGCCATTCAACAAGAAATCTTCCAAATCCCTACCTCTTAATACTGTTCCTAATGATAGCTGCATAACCTTCTTTCAACTTATCTTGTAACACCTCAACATCCTGCACCACCGCTCCCTGCGTTTCTCCGCAGGGCATTTCCTTTCTCCTTGTGCTCAATAGTTTCCCCATTGAGTTTATCTAATACTTTCCTCTTCCCCCTCCACCATCTTCATCAGCTTCGGCATCATCCCTTCTATTTTCCGACAGTGCCATCAGTATGGTGGGCAGCATCTCATATATTTAGAATCCCTTGGGAAGGGATGGCTGTAATGCAGGGATTCAAGACTTCAGACGAATGACAGTAAAACAAACTATCCTCCTCTGATGACCACTTTTCCTTCAGTTTCGCCTCCATTTGAGAGAACCATTGCTTACGTTTCTTAATTCCTATTTAGCTTTTGTCATTAGTTTTACACATGATTTATTGATCTCTACAAACTGGGGCCTATTACCTCTTTCTCCATTCATCAACCATATCCGAAAGTTCCTTCTTATCGAATGAAACAAAGAAATTTGACTTTCTTTCCTTCTCTAACACACCAAACACTTTTTCTTCATCATAATGAATAGACCGTTGTAAATCCAAAATATTATCAAATCTGTAGGTTTTTCTGTTTT
>ODAI012909579.1_pt1 | contig 13016 bp, 7 predicted proteins | sample 1539321 | NCBI WGS metagenome assembly ODAI01 (sample SAMN02144231, study PRJEB22623) | gut metagenome | biome: sheep rumen | host: Ovis aries | place: New Zealand | reverse complement strand
CCCATGCTGTTAGCCCTTTCTTTTGTCACTTTGATCAGTAGTTTAGCAATACCCTGACGGCGATACCCTGGCAAAACAGCCAATGAATCCAGATATAATTCACCTGCTTGTGTCTCGTCATCCATTCCTGAGTGATCCTTACCGATATAGACTTTTGCGGAATCAATGAACGCCTTGCGCAGTTGGTGAAGTCTTTCCCCATCATAGCTTACGGAGATGCCAACTATACTATCCCCATCGAGAGCAACCAATGTGTTCTTGTAACTATATTGTGAATCCTCTCGTTCCACTAACGCAGTCATCATCTTATGGAAGTCCGTCAGCCCATAGCCGTCACCACAGAAGAATAGACAGCAATCGTCCGTCATTGCCATCATAATCAGGCTTGCTATCTCTGCAGCCTGGTACTTTGTTGCTTTTATAATTTCTATCATAGTTAATCCCACGTCCAGTATTGTCTCAGTTCTGCAACAATCTCTTCAAACGCTCGTCGGCGTTAAGGGCTGTTATCTGTTTCTCTTTCTTATTTTGTTCCATTGTCTAAAATCTTCATATCAATCAGCTCGTAGTTCTTGCTTCGACCACCTTCACCAGTATCGCGTAATATTCCTTTTTCTATGAGGTCGTGAATGTCACGCAAGGCCGTATCCTGAGAACAATGACACATCTTTGCCCACTTCGAGGAATTCAGCTTTCCCTCGAAGCCATCCCAAAGACGGTTGATAACTTTCCGCTGGCGTTCATTGACATCGGTACCAGCATGATGGTCCCAGAAGTTTGTTTTCTGTTTCACCCGGTCTGCCTTGCCAATGGATGTAGCGACGGCCTGATGAAGCGTCGTGAGAAACCATGCTATCCATGCCGTAATATCCAAACCACCCTTTTGAGTCTGCTCCAGTTGCTCGTAATAGCTCTTACGGTTGTTCAGTATGGCAGATGAAAGGCTGTAGTATTGCTGTTCCATACCGTCAGCCCTTGCAAGCATCATTTCAGTAATAGTGCGACACAGCCGTCCGTTGCCATCGTCAAAGGGGTGGATGGTGACAAACCACAAATGCAAGATAGCAGCCTTTATCAGAGGGTCAACAGCATTGGAAGCACTCACCCATTCAAGAAAAGACTTCATCATGCCGGGAACTTGCTGACTTGGTGGAGCCTCAAAATGCACTTGATAATGCCCCATTGCACCTGACACAACCTGCATGGCCTCTGGGGATTGTCGCCAGTTAGCAACAGTTATCTTATATGCTCCGCTATATCCTGTAGGAAACAATGCTGCGTGCCATCCAAAGAGCCGTTCATCCGTCAATGGCTGCTTAGCATGTTGGGTTGCATCGAGCATAATCTGAACCACACCCTCTACATAATGATCTACACGCGGCAATCCAGCATAGGGAAGCCCTAATTGTCTTGCTACTGATGAACGCACACTGTCATGGTCAAGCCTTTCACCTTCGATTTCTGCTGAGTGTACTATCTCCTGTGTCATGGCATCAAGACAGGTATTGGTCTTTTGTTCAAAGCCAAACATGCTAACGATTCCTGTCAGTCTGCCTAATTCCTGATGAACTACACCAAGAAGACGAGCTATCTGCTCATTGTTCCATGTGAAGTGAGGCCATTCTTCTTCTTGCCAAATATACGTTGTACTCATGGGCTTCTGATTTTCCGACAAAGTTAATCGTTTTAGCTGGCATATCCAAGAAATCATAGCGGAAATTAGGATTTTTTCACCGCATTTCTGCGAATGTATACTCCGCATCGTATTTTTAAACCCATGATTATTGCAAAGCTACAACTTTATTCTTGATTAGCTATGCCTCTGCCAACCCTCACTAATTATCGACTGAGCCCCGAAACGTCCTGATTTCGTCCCACTTGGAAACGAAAGACTGGGCAACTCACTAATAAATAGTTTGTTACCCAGTCATTGTTGCGGAGGCAGGACTCGAACATGCGACCTCCAGGTTATGAGCCTGGCGAGCTACCAACTGCTCCACTCCGCGATGTTTTTCTCAAAAGCGGTGCAAAGGTACGACTTTTTTTTGTAATAGCCAAATATTTTGCATAAAAAGTGCAAATTATTGGTATTTTTATTGTTTTTGCGTCAGAAAATTTGGCAGAATGGTTGTTTTTGCTTAAATTTGCACACCATAAGCCCATTGTGCAATTTGTAAATAATGGAGATTTGGAGATATGTCAGTGTCAAAAACGCGTCAAAAGTTAGTGGATGTAGCTCGCCAGCTGTTTGCCAAGAACGGTCTGGAGAGCACAACGATGAACGATATTGCCACGGCCTCCGGTAAGGGGCGTCGTACGCTCTATACCTATTTCAAGTCGAAGGATGAGATATACTATGCCGTGATAGAGGGCGAACTGGAGCGCCTGAGCGACAAGCTCGACGAGGTTGCTGCCCGCAAAATCCGTCCGCAGGACAAGATTATCGAGCTGATTTACACCCATCTGAGCATGATTCGCGAGACGGTGGTCAGGAACGGTAACCTGCGTGCCGAGTTTTTCCGTAACATCTGGATGGTCGAGAAGGTTCGCAAACATTTCGACGATGCCGAGATAGAGCTGTTTCGCAAGGTCTACGCCGAGGGTAAGGAAGCCGGCGAGTTTGATATTGACAACATTGACCTCGTAGCTGACATCACGCATTATTGTATCAAGGGACTGGAAGTGCCCTACATCTACGGGCGCATAGCCCACGGCATGCGCGAGGAAGACACCAAGCCACAGGTGGCTAAGGTGGTGTATGGTGCTCTGGGCAAGCTGCACGAGTAAACGTCGAACGAATACATTATTAATATAACAATCAACAAAAAAGGAAAAAGATTATGGGATTATTAAATGGTAAGACGGCGCTGATAACAGGCGCTGCACGTGGTATTGGAAAGTCTATTGCACTGAAGTACGCCTCGGAAGGCGCCAATATTGCCTTCACCGACTTGGAGGTGAACGAAGAGACTGAGAAGGAGATAGCAGCCCTTGGTGTCAAGGCCAAGAGCTATGCCTCGAATGCTGCCGACTTCGCCCAGACCGAGGAAGTTGTCAAGGCCGTTAAGGAGGAGTTTGGAAGTATTGACATCCTGGTGAACAATGCCGGTATTACGAAGGATGGTCTGATGCTGCGCATGACCGAGCAGCAGTGGGATGCCGTGATAGCCGTCAATCTGAAGTCGGCCTTCAACTTCATCCATGCCTGTGTGCCCATCATGATGCGTCAGCGTGGCGGCAGCATCATCAACATGGCCTCAGTGGTCGGTGTTCACGGCAATGCCGGTCAGGCTAACTATGCAGCCTCGAAGGCCGGACTGATTGCCCTGGCCAAGAGTATTGCCCAGGAGATGGGGCCTAAGGGCATCCGTGCCAACGCCATCGCTCCGGGCTTCATCGAGACGGCCATGACGGCCCAGTTGCCCGACGAGGTTCGCGAGGAGTGGAAGAAGAAGATTCCCCTGCGCCGTGGCGGTCAGGTGGAGGACATTGCCAACGTGGCCACCTTCCTGGCCAGTGACATGTCGAGCTACGTCAGCGGTCAGGTTATTCAGGTTGACGGCGGCATGAACATGTAAACGTTGGTAGTTATGGACGTTGTTTACGAGGACAATCATATCATCGTTGTTAACAAGCAGAGCGGGGAGATCGTGCAGGGTGACAAGACTGGCGATCGCCCCCTTTCTGAAATCGTAAAAGACTACATCAAGGAGCGGTACCAGAAGCCCGGCGCCGTGTTTCTGGGTGTGGTACACCGGCTGGATCGTCCCGTCAGCGGGCTGGTGGTCTTTGCTCGCACGTCGAAGGCGCTGACGCGGCTCAACCGCATGTTTGCCGAGGGCGAGGTACACAAGACCTATTGGGCCATCGTCGAACGACCGACGTTTAAGAATGAAGAACGAAGAATGAAGAATGAAGAATTTCTCTCTGTAGAGAGTGTGGCACGCAATGCTGCCACCACAGTGCGCAGCCCAAATGTTCAACGTTCAACGTTCAACGTCCAACGTTCAACGTCCAACGTGGACGAGTGGCACCTGCTGGAGCATTGGCTGGTCAGAAATGAGCAGCAGAACAAGTCGTATGCCTACGACCACGAGGTGCCTCGCAGCAAACTGGCGCGGCTGCGATACCGGCTGCTGGCGTGTGGCGAGCATTACAATCTGGTGGAAGTGGAGCTGATGACCGGTCGCCACCACCAGATACGTTGTCAGTTGGCAACGCTGGGCACGCCTATCAAGGGCGACCTGAAGTATGGTGCGCGGCGCTCCAATCCCGATGGCAGCATTTCGCTCTGTGCCCATCGCATCACCTTCGTCCATCCTGTTTCCAAGCAGACGATTGCCATAGAGTCACCTCTGCCAGACGATCCGCTATGGAGTAAGCTAAGCAAATCACTCTGATGCAAAAAAGTGGCGTTTCTTCTTAATATTCACTTTCTCTAATGTTGTTAGTGATAAATGTTATTGATGCCGCAAAGGTACAACATCCTATAATGGCGTGCAACGGAATTATCACACCTGTTATGTGGTGACTGGTTGCTTTGGTCTACTTTAACGGGTAAGCCAACCTGCAATTCTCTGAAAATTATTTGGAACTTTCATGAATAATTGCTAACTTTGCCACCGAATTTAGAAATAAGAAGCGTTATGAAAGTAGCCAATCCTATCTACGACATCGTATTTAAATACCTGATGGAAGACCAGCGCATCGCGCGCACCATCCTGTCGGCACTGCTCAAGGTGGACGTCCTCGACGTTGAGATCCGTCCTCACGAGTACAGCGACGATACACGCGACAACCTCTCCATATTCCGTATCGATTTCGGTGCAACGATTCGCGACGAGGCTGGCAACGAGAAGCTGATACTCATTGAGTTGCAGAAGACATGGTTAGAGACTGAGGCACTGCGATTCCGGCAGTATCTGGGCGTCCACTACTCCAATCCCAAGAACGTGCGGAAGGACGGCTATGCACTGCCTATGGTGGCAGTCTACCTTCTGGGCCACAAGGTGGGCAGCATCGAAGAACCTGTGCTGTATGTCAATCATCAGTCGTGCGACTACGACGGCAACATCATCACCCAGGGACTGCCTGACCCATTCGTGGAAAGCCTGAACCACAACAGCATCATCGTCCAGATACCACGTCTGCACGGACACATCAACAACCGCCTTGACATGGTGCTGAGCATCTTCGACCAGTCGAACCGTGACAAGGACGACGGCCGCTTGCTGACAATCGACGATACCGTGTATGAGAATGATGCCGAAATGGAGCGCATCCTGCACCGCCTCACCATGGCAGCCTCGGATGCCGACATGCGTCACAAGATGAATGTTGAGGACGAATACTATTCCATCATAGAGAAAAGAGACACCGAGATACTGATGAGAGACCAGCAGATAGCAGAGAAGAATGCTCAGCTCTCAGAGAAGAATGCTCAGCTCTCAGAGAAGAATGCTCAGCTCTCAGAGAAGAATGCTCAGCTCTCAGAGAAGAATGCTCAGCTCTCAGAGAAGAATGCTCAGCTCTCAGAGAAGAATGACATGCTACGTACCACTATCAAAATGCTGTTAGACATGGGGCTGTCCATGGACGCCATTGCCGCCAAACTCGGCAAAGACCTCCCGGAAATAGAAAATGCCATCGGCCTCGCGTCAGAGGAAATCCATTAAAAAAAGACTGTCGATGAAGAAAGCCCTTTGGTGGATTCTGGGCATACTGCTGAGCCCGCTGGCACTGTTTCTGGTTTTGACGGTACTGCTTTATTTGCCGCCCGTTCAGAACTGGGCAGTCGATAAGGTGGCTGCCGTTGCCTCAGAGAAGACCGGTATGCTGATCCGCGTGGACCATGTCAACCTCTCGTTTCCCTTGGATTTGACGATAGACCATTTCCTGATGGTTCACGAACGCGACACGATAGCCGACGTGGAGCAGATGACGGTCGACGTGCAGCTGTTGCCGTTGCTCGGCAACCAGGTCGTCATCAATGCGCTGGAGGTCAACAACACGCGGCTGAATACCAATGGCTTTGTGGAGGCGGCATGCGTCAGGGGCAGCTTCAAATGTCTGTCTGTGGCCAGCCGAGGCATCGACCTGGACCGCCAGACCGTAGAGGTGAACGGTGCGCGCCTGGAGGGGGCCGACATCGACATACAATTGAACGACTCCGTGCCCGAAGACACGACGAAGAGCGAGACACCCTGGGTCATCCGTATTGACAGTGCCGTGGTGAGCCGTTCCGACCTGCAGCTGCACATGCCGGGCGACACGATGAGTGTCAAGGCCCGCATAGGTACGCTGACGGCGCGACAGGCACTGATAGACCTGGCCCGCGAGACCTATACCGTAGGCAGCGCAGACCTGGCGAACGGTGCCGTGGCCTACGACCAGAACTTCGAGCCCCCCATCAGTGTCGAGGGGCTGGACTACAACCATATCGACCTGACCCACCTGGCGGTGGGCGTCGACTCCATATACTACCACGACCCCACGCTGCGGCTGAACATGCGTCACCTGGCGATGAAGGAGCGCTGCGGACTGCAGGTGACCGACCTCAGCGGTCCGATAGCCTTGGAGAACGGTAGCTTGCGGCTGCCCCGGTTCCGGCTGAAGACCCCTGAGAGCGACATCTTCGTGGACATGGACATGCCCCTGTCGCTGACGGACAGCATAGACCCCGGCAAACTGCGCCTCAGGATGGATGCCCGGATAGGGCGTCAGGACCTGATGCCGTTCCTGGCCAGTCTGCCCCAGGGTGTGCGCGACCGCTGGCCCTACTATGCGCTGACGGTGAAGGGCAGCGTCAAGGGCAACCTGGACTTTATGGAGTTCAGCGACCTTGACGTCCAGTTGCCGACAGCTTTTGGTGTCAGCGCCGACGGCTTTGTGGCCAACCTGACGGACACCAGGCGGCTGCGTGCCGACGTGCAGTTCAAGGCTGAGAGCCAGAACCTGGGGTTTCTGATGGCCATGCTGCCGCGTGACGTGCAGCGCGACTACCGCCTGCCACCCATGACGGCCGAGGGCCGCGTAAAGGCCGACGGCACGCGTTACACTGCCAATGTCAAGGCCCGCGAGGGTAGGGGACTGTTGACGCTGGACGGTAACTTTGACGCGCGCGACATGAGCTACAGTGCCAGCCTGAACGTCGAGGATGTCAACGTCCATCATTTCATGCCGCGTGGCATGCTCCACAATGTCAACATCGGCGTCATGCTCAACGGTCACGGCACGGATATCTTCTCGCCCAAGACCGACGCCATAGCCACCGTCTACGTCAACCAGCTGCGCACCAGCATGTGGAACATGAGTGACATGACGGCGCTGGCCGTCGTGCGCAACGGGCGCGTACAGATTGACCTGGAGAGCCGCAACAAACTGCTTAGCGGCGAGTTCAACGTTGATGCGCTGATGAACACTGAGAAGTTCGTGGGCACGCTGACCGCCGATGTCAACCATGCCGACCTCTATACCCTCGGACTCATGGAGAGCCCGCTGACGGTACGGCTGTGTGGCTCGGCCGACATCACATCGGACATGAAGATGAACCACTACGTCAGCGGACTTGTCAGCGACATCGTGGTGACCGATACCGCCAAGACCTACCGGACAGAGTGGGTGGGCGTTCACCTCCGCACCAGTACCGACACCACCCTGGCCCGCATACAGAGCGGCGACCTCATCGTGAAGGTGGACGCCAGCGGCAACTACGAGCAGATGGCGAAGACGTTCAGTGTGCTGGGTGACTCGGTGATGGCACAGATGGATAAGAAAACCATCGACCAGCCTGCGTTGCGCCGCTTGTTGCCCCGGCTGAAGATGCATGTCGAGAGCAAGCGCGACAATCCTATAGCCAACCTGCTGCTGAGCGGTCGCGGACTGGACTTCCGCGAGATGCTGTTCGACATGGATGCCTCGCCCGAGCGCGGACTCAACGGCAACGGCCACATCCATGCGCTGACTGTGGGCGGTGTGCGCCTGGACACCATCAATTTCCGGCTGACGCAGCGCCGCGAACGGCTCTCGCTGGGCGGTCAGGTGCGCAACAACAAGAAAAATCCGCAGTTTGTGTTCAACGCCGTCTTTGACGGCATCCTGCAGGAGCACGGGGCTACGCTTGGCATGCGACTCTACGATGAAGCCAACAAGCTTGGCGCACGCATCGGTGCCCAGGCCGAGGTGGTGGACAGCGGGCTACGCATCCACCTCGTGCCCGAAAAGCCCACGCTGGGCTACAAGATTTTCAACCTCAATGCGGACAACTACCTGCTGTTCCGGCTGAACAAGAAAGTCGAGGCCAACATCGACCTGGTGGCCGACGACGGCACCGGCGTGAAAGTCTATTCTGAGTCGGCCGACTCGACGGCCCTGCAGGACATCACCGTCAGCGTCAACCGCATCAACCTCGACGAGATTACGTCCATCTTCCCCTACGTGCCCCGTATGACAGGATTGCTGAATGGCGACTACCACATCATCCAGGATGCCACCAGCCGCTTCTCGGTGGTCGGCGACATGGGCGTGCGCCAGATGACCTACGAGGGCAGCCCCATCGGTAATGTCAGCACGGAAATGGTATACCTGCAGAAGGGCGACTCGGCACACGTCGTGGAGGCAAGACTGATGAAGGACGACGCTGAGATAGGCCTGCTGACGGGTACATATTATGATGTGGGCGACGGTACTATGAACCTGAAGTTCCTGATGGAGCGGCTGCCGCTGGACATGGTCAACGGTTTCATACCCGACCAGCTCTTCGGCCTGAAGGGCTACGGCGAGGGCGAGATGACCATCCGTGGCCCACTGGACCGGCTGAAGGTGGACGGACAGGTGGTGCTCGACTCCGCCTACCTGGAGAGCATACCTTACGGCGTGAACATGCGCTTTGCCAAGACCCCGCTGGTGGTTGAGAACTCAGTGCTGAACATCAACGACTTCAATCTCTATTCGCCTAAGAACGACGAGCTGAACGTCAGCGGCACGGTAGACTTTGCCGATACCGAGCATATCATGACGAATCTACGGTTGCGGGCCCGCAACTATCAGATTATCGACGCCAAGGAGAACCGCCAGAGCGTGGCCTACGGCAAGGCCTTCGTCAACTTCTTCGCCCGCATCAGCGGGACGCTCGACGACATGATGATGCGCGGACGCTTCGACGTGCTTGGTTCTACAGACCTGAGCTACGTGCTGCGCGACAGCCCGCTGACCACTGATAACCAGCTGGACGAGCTTGTGAAGTTCACCGACTTCAGTGACAGCACGCAGACCGTCGTGGAGCGTCCGCAGTTGACGGGCTTCAAGATGGACATGACCGTGAACGTCTCGAACGGCGCGCACGTCATGGCCTATCTCAATACGGACCACTCCAACTACATCGACCTCATTGGTGGCGGCACGCTGCGCATGTCGTACAGCCCGGAGGACAACCTGCGGCTGACGGGCCGCTACACGCTGTCGAACGGCGAGATGAAGTATTCGCTGCCCGTCATTCCGCTGAAGACTTTCACCATTCAGGACGGTTCGTACGTCGAGTTTACCGGTGACCCCATGAACCCGACGCTGAACATCACCGCCACCGAGCGCACCAAGGCTTCTGTTGCCACGTCGGGTGGAGCAGGGCGCAGCGTCGACTTCGACTGCGGCGTGGTCATCACTAAGACGCTCAACAACATGGGACTGGCGTTTACCCTCGATGCGCCTGAGGATATGCAGCTACACAGCGAGCTGCAGTCGATGGGTGCCGAGCAACGGGCCAAACTGGCTGTCACGATGCTGACCACGGGCATGTATCTGGCCGACGGCAATACAAACGCGTTCTCCATGAACTCGGCACTCTCGTCGTTCCTTAACTCGCAGATTAGTCAGATCTCGGGCAACGCTCTGCGCACGCTCGACCTCTCGTTCGGCATGGACAACTCCACCGATGCCACCGGCGAGACGCGCACCGACTATTCCTTCAAGTTTGCCAAGCGGTTCCTCAACAACCGGCTGAAGGTGCAGGTGGGCGGCAAGGTGTCTACCGGTGCCGAACTGCAGCAGCGCAACAACTCGTTCTTCGATAACGTGCTGCTGGAGTATCGCCTGGACCAGTCGGCCAACAAGTATGTCACGCTGTTCTTCCAGAACAATGCCTACGACTGGCTCGACGGCTATTCTCAGAAGTATGGCGGCGGCTTCATCTGGCGTCGCTCCCTGAACCGTTTCCTCGACATTTTCAAGTTCAACGATACACCGGCCACGCTGATGCCCATGCGCGCAGCTCAGCCTGACAGCGTTGGAAGGGTAAAAAGGTGAAAAAGTAAAAGACAATAATATATAAGGTGAAAAGTAAAAGGACAATGACGACAAAGGTTATGACATGTAGCGGTTTATGTAAAAAGGCGCACGCCTTTTTACCTTTTTACCTTTTTACCATTTTACCTTTCCTCCTCTCTTGCTCGATGACGAAGAGTGTTCCCGACGGCGACCAGCTGTTTACCGGCCTGAAGGATATTACATACCTCCAGTCTGACACCCTCAATGGCAAGCCTGCCCCCTGGCCCCAGAATTTCGAGACCACCCAGGAGGAGGTTGAGGCGGCACTTGCCACCGCCCCCAATGGTTCGCTCTTCGGCAGCAGCTACTACCGACTGCCTTTCTCGTTTGGCGTCTCGGTGTGGAACGCCTATGCCGACGGGAAGTCACCCTTTGCGCGCTGGATGACCAAGACGTTTGGCAAACAACCCGTGCTCATGTCGTGGGTCAACCCCGGCTTGCGAGCCACCGTGGCACAGACCGTATTGCGCAGTCATGGCTACTTTGGGGCTTACGTCGACTACGAACCCATCACCGGCCGTAATCCCAAGACCGCCAAACTCTCATATAAAGTCAGTCCCGGCCGCCTCTATACCCTCGACTCCGTCAGCGTGGTCGGTTTTCCTGCTGAGGCTGACAGCCTGATACGGTCGACGGCCAGTGAGAGCCATCTCAAGAAGGGCGACGCCTTCGATGTCAGCAACCTCGATGCCGAGCGCCAGCGCATCAGTACCCTGTTGCGCAACAACGGCTACTATTATTATCAGCCTGGTTTCGCTTCGTATCTGGCCGACACCTTCGTCGTCGACGGGAAGGTGCAGCTGCAGCTGAAACTGGCCAACGAGGTGCCGGAGGCAGCACTGCATAAGTGGTATATTGGCCGTATCAATATCGACATGCGCAAGACGGCGCGCGAAGTGCTGACCGATTCCGTCCGTGGACGTACGCTCACCGTACGTTTCTCGGGCAAGAAGCCGCCCGTGCGTACCCGTGTGCTCATGGCCGACATCAAGCTGCGTCCCCGCCAGCTGTATAGCCATGACAACTACCTCCAGTCGGTCAGCAAGCTCAACGCCACGGGTCTTTTCTCGTCGGTCAACCTGACCTTTACGCCGCGCGACACCGTTCACCGTTCACCGTTCACCGTTCAACAGTCACCGTCCGGCACTCAACGTTCAACGTTCAACGTTCAACGTTCAACGTCCGATACCCTCGACCTGACGCTCAACTGCACCTTTTCGCAGCCCTGGGACTTCTATGTTGAGACGAACTTCAATGCCCGTACCATCGGTCGCATGGGGCCAGAGTTGCGCATGGGTATCACCCGTCGCAATGCCTTTCGTGGTGCTGAGAAAATCGATGTCAACATTCACGGCTCTTACGAGTGGGCTACCAGAAATAACAAGGCCGACATGAGCAACTACGAGTATGGTGCCGACGCTTCCATCGAATTTCCGCGTATCATCGCGCCCTTCTTCGGCGGCAACCGCGTCCGTCGTGACAGCGTCGGGCGCATCATCCGCCGCCGTCGCTTCTATGCCACGCCCAGCACGCTGGCCAAGGCTTCTACCGACATCATCCGCCGTCCCGGCTACTATAAGATGCACGTCGTGTCCGGCGAGTGGACCTACCGCTGGCAGACCTCGGCCCAGAGCCGCCACGAGTTCTCGCCACTGACGCTGAAGTACCAGTTTATGAACAGCCATACCTACGAGTTCGACTCGCTGGCCCAGCAGAACCCCTATCTGAAGGTGACGATGCAGGACTACTTCATACCGGAGATGCGCTATACCTACACCTATACCAGTCCCGTCGGCTATCGTAACCCCATACGCTGGGAGACCACCGTGGCCGAATCGGGCAACGGCGTGGCACTCTACGACCTGGCCGTGGGCAGGAAGTGGAACGAGAAGGACAAGACGTTGTTCCGCAACCCCTATTCGCAGTTCCTGAAGTTCGAGACCGACTTCACCAAGACCTGGACACTCGATTCGCAGTCGAAACTCGTAGGTCACGTCAGCGCAGGCTTCATCTACGCCTATGGCAACAGCGACTGGATCCCGTCCACCGAACTGTTCTACGTGGGCGGTGCCAACAGCATCCGTGCCTTCGCCGTGCGCGGCATCGGTCCCGGACGATTCCCTGGGGCAGCCAACACCATGCTGTCATACCTGGTCCAGAACGGTAATACCAAGCTCGTGCTCAACCTGGAATACCGCCGCCAGCTTTTCGGAAAACTCTACGGTGCCCTCTTCCTTGATGCCGGCAATGTCTGGAACACTAAGAATCTGAAGACGCAGCTCTCCGACGACGTGTCGGACTATACCACCACGTTCCGCTTTGCCGATTTCTACAAGCAGCTGGCCGTCGGAACGGGCCTCGGTTTCCGCTACGACTTGGACTTCCTCATCCTCAGGCTTGACTGGGGCGTGGCGCTCCACGTGCCCTACGAGACCAGCCGCTCGGGCTTCTACAACCTTGAACGCTTCAGCGGCAGCCACACCCTGCACTTTGCCATTGGCTACCCGTTCTAATAAGAAAAGTCCAAATATTTTTGGCATTTCGCTCACTTATTCGTACCTTTGAACTGCGTTCGAAGGTACTCCCGTTCGAAAAAGTTCAAAAAGATTTGGCTTTTTCCTCACTTATTTGTACCTTTGCAAGCAAAACAAACAATTAGTACATTAAAAAACAATATCGATGAAACCGACATTATT
>ODAI014512210.1_pt1 | contig 13017 bp, 7 predicted proteins | sample 1539321 | NCBI WGS metagenome assembly ODAI01 (sample SAMN02144231, study PRJEB22623) | gut metagenome | biome: sheep rumen | host: Ovis aries | place: New Zealand | reverse complement strand
TGAGAAAATGAATGTCGCTGGTCCTTTATTCGATTTTGTTAAATTACAAAATATTGCTAATATCTATCTTTCAAAAATATCTACTGAAGAATTATATAATCAATGATTAGAATGGGCAGAAAAGTATCATCCAGAATTGGCTAATCTTATGAAAAAAGATCCTGATTATACAAAAGCAGCACTTAATATTGAAAGACATACAGAAAAAGATCCAAAGAGATTTACTCTATACACAGATATTGAGAAAAATATCCTATTCTTCTTTGATGAAAAATGGCCTGAAATTAAATGAAATAAACCAGAATTCCCTGAAAATGTTCAAGCTGAAACATGGAAGGCTTTTGCAGAGGATTATGCACAAAATTATAATCTTTCATGAGATGTGCTTACTTGGTTTGACCAATTAAAAGAAATTGGTAAAAAATATGGATTTGCTGCAAATAACGCAGAATTTAAACAATGAGGATTTATCGGTAAAGTTGGAGATTTAGCTATGTTCTTAAGAATTCAGCTTTGTTGAGCAAAACAGACTCCAGATCTATTCTCTGTAATGAAGGTCTTATGAGATAAAAGAATAAAAGAAAGACTCTTAGATTTATAAAAGGAGATGGAAGAAATAAGAAAATCAAATCATAGAAACTATCTACCATCATATCCGTTCTCAAATAGAGAAATAATTGAGAAATATATTCTTCCAAATCAAAGAAATAGTTTTGAAATATTCTCTGAAAAAATAGCTAAAGATGCAAAAAAGGATGGAGAAAGAGGAAGAAAATTCTTAGAATCACAAGGATTAAAAGCAGCTGAAATTTGTAAAAAGATCTCAGAGCTTTCAGAAAATAGTGAAGGTAAATGAGATTATCAATTAATTGAAGAAATTATAAATATGGATTATCAGTCTGTTGCGGTATTTTTTGAAACCTTAAAACAATATTTTACTGATAAAGAAATGCAGGCTTTAACAGAAATAGAGGAAATATTTAACTCAATGTGGAAAGTCTCAGAAAAACATACAAATATTATAGGTAAAGAACTAGTAGATACGTTAAATAAATAACTTTAGTTTCTTAAGTATTTAATGCAGTTACTAATAAAAAAAATAGAGAAAAAAGATATAGAAAAGGCTGAAAAAATCTTCTCTAAGAATTTTCTAAAATCTATACAACCTCCATATTATAATCAAAAGCTTTTCAAGTTCTTAACGTATAGGGACTATTTTAATGTTGATGATGAGAATCTTTTGTTAAAAATAGACTCAGAGCATTATTATCAGTGAGAATATGTCTCAACCTCATATACATGAGATACTATTTTCCTAGCAATAGCAAAAGAAAAAGTAGGAATAGATATCGAGGAGATAAAAGAAAGATCAAAGGAAATGTTAGATTTCTTTTCAGATGAAGATTATGCATCATATCTTGGAGAAAAAACACGAGAGCATTTCTTTTTGTTATGGACTGCAGAAGAGTGTCTGATAAAAACAAGTAATGCGTGTTTTTTTGAGGATTGAAAGAAAATAAAAATAAAATCACTTCAAAAAAAGGATCAAGAAATTTCTTGAATCCGTTTTGAATGGGAATGAGTAATGCAGTTACACAACCAAAACTACAAAGTCTATACTGGAATGAAAGATAATAAAATGTATAGTATTTGAATAATCCTAAATGAAAAATAATTATTCAATCCAATCAACTCAGTGAACAAAGAATCATCAATTATAAGTATCTCTTTTAATATTTCCGATAAGACTTATCTTATCTCAAATTTTTTCAGCCTCTTCTCATTTTCACCAAAAAACAATAGTTATTGTTTTATCTCAAAATTTTCAAAAAATCTTTAAATGAGCTCATCAGTTCTTTCAGACCTTCTCAACTCTTTCAACAGCAATATTTTCAAATAAAAAGTTAGGTTCGTTATTTCATTCTCAGAATGGAGCTAAACATTCGATTTCACTTAATTCTTCATTATTCCATTCATGAGGAAGTATTACAGTATCTATTGTGGTAATTTTTTCTAAATTTTCTTCATTAATACATCCTTCACAATAATTCTCAAATATGCTAATAACCTTTTCCAAATCTTGTAAGTCTATTGTTAGTCCTCAAGCTCATTTATGCCCTCCAAATCTCTTTAAATAAGGAGAAGCTTGTGTGATCATTTCGATAACATTAAAATATTCAGGTCATCTAAGAGATGCTACGGCTTGTTGCTTTTCTTTATCTATTTTAAATACGGCAGAAGGTTTATTATATTTTTCAGTAATTCTTCAGGCAACAATTCAAATAATTCCTTCATGAAAATCCTCATCGCAAACAGCAATAAACTTCTTTTCAGGATCTAATTGTTTTTCAGCTATTCTAAAAGCTTGATCTTGCATTTTTTTTCTTTCTGTATTGATATCTTCAATCTTTTGAATGTATTTTTCTTGTTCATCAGTTTCGCATAAGAGAACTTTTAAACTATCATAAGGACTTTCTAATCTTCATCCTGCATTGATTCTTGGGCCAATAACGAATCAAATATGAAAAGTATCAATATGTCATTTTATGTTTAAAAATTTGAGGAATCAGGCTAATCATTTAGGGAGTAAATCAGGATGATTATTCATAATTTCTAGTCATTTTTTCACAATAACCCTATTCTCATCAACCAAAGGAACAACATCAGCAACAGTACCAATGGCAATAATAGGAAGGAAATAATTGAATATTTCGTTTTTTGTTTCTTTAGATATTGTAGATTTTATTAGCATTGCATTGAGTACTTTAAAAGCTACTCAAACTCAGGCTAAACCTTTAAAAGGGTAGTTAGGAGAAACTTGAGGATTAATAACCGCATAAGCACTTGGTAAGGTATCTAGTGCATGATGGTGATCAGTAATAATAAGATCAATTCAAAGCTCTTTTGCATAGTCAGCTTCTGCTAATGAAGTTATACCATTATCTACAGTAATAACTAAAGATACTCATTCTTCTTTTATAGCATCTAGATGTTTGTTTTTTAATCAATAACCATCTTCTATCCTATTAGGATATCTGATGGTAATATTTTTATAGTTCAAATATTTGGTGATAAATTTATATAAGGTATAACTTGCAGTGATTCAATCAACATCATAATCTCAGAAAATAACGATTTTTTCTTTATTTTTTAGTGCTTGGATAATTCTGTTTACTCATTTATCCATATCATTTAACAAAAAAGGGTCTAGCCAATAATTTGCTAGAGTTGGATTAAGAAATTGTTTTATATTATCTGATATGTTTCTTACTTTTAATAATCTTTCAATAAGAGATAAATCAGCATCTTGATTTAAGATTTGATAACGCATATATGAGAATAGGATATAGAACTAATCCATGTATTCAAAAAAATTCAACGTTTAGCTTATAAAAAAAAGACAGAAGAAATCAAGTAAAGGATTTAGAAACGAATATAGGAATAAACAAAAAACCTTGAGTATAAGCCAATACTCAAGGTTTTAAAATATTGTTTAATTTATCATACAATAATTTGAAGATCTCCTGGAAGTTCTTTTTGAAGTTCAACGAAATTTCACCAAACTTTCTTAATATCAATAGTTAATGCTTCAGTATTATCTCAACTCCAAATCTTAACTTCTCATTGATTATCATTAAGAATCTTTACATAATCAAGAGGAAGAATAGTGTTCTCTCAAACTTTAATAGGGAATCTTACTTTAGCAATATCTCATAAAAGTGAAACATCAGAATTTAATTGAATTGTTGCTTTGAAGAGGTTTGTTCTATCGGCAACTGTACTTATAGAATCAATATTTCAGGTTAATGTTTTGTCTTGGTAAACAACCTCAACAGGTTTATCACTTTGAATATATTGGTATTCATCGGCTGTGATATATACTTCAATCTGTTGCTTCTTATTACCTGATACTTTAAACATTTGAGTACCAGCTCAAACTTCTTGTCCTTCAGTGGCAAGAATTTCTCCAATAATTCATGTAACAGGACTTCTCACAGATAGTTTATTATATTGAGTTAAAGCGCTCTCATAACCTATTTTAGCAGAAACAATAGCATTATCAAGAATAGCAAGTTGAACATCTTTGTTGTCCAAAACAGTATCATAAGCAATTTTTGCATTCTTTAAACCAATCTCAGCTTGAAATAATGCATTTTCTGTTTTGTTAATAGTGTCTTCTAAGGTAAGATTAGCATTTTCTTGTGCTAATGTTCCTGATCAAGAACTTTGAGCAGCAACATTACTCTTGAATGTAGTAACATTTGCTCTTCAAGCTGACGCTTCAAAGGTTTGGAATGTTGAAATATATTTATCAATTGTAGCTTGTGATAATGATCCATCTGAAGCTATAGAATTTCTCATGACATCAACCATTGTGCTTCAGAATTTAGATATTTGGCTATAAGCATTATCAAGTTTATTTACAGAAGCTTCAAGTTCTTCAATATCAGCAGGGATATCAGATAAAGCTCTAATTTCATCTTTTGTAGCATATAAGTCTCTTAATTGTTGCTTTGCATTTTCTTTTTTTGAGGCATCTTTTGCTCAAACATATACTTCAATTCCTTTATCAAGATTGTCTTCATAATATTGAGAAACTCCTAGAAGAGCATCAGAAGTATCAATAACAGTATCTAAATAATTTAGTGTTCAGTTCTTTAATGCCAAGAAAGAGTTTCTAAGGGTATCAACACTACTATCAGCACTACTTACAGAATTTTTAACTTGTTTTACACTAATTTCTGAACTTTTTTTTGCTAAATCAAATCCTTTTTGAGCATTTTCATAAGCATTTTTTGCGGATTCAATTTGTTGATTAATTTGAAGTTCTGTTTGTTGTTTAGTTAGAATAGCTCTATCAAGAGTGTTCTTTGCATTATCAACTTGTAACTTATAACTAGCAATAGTATCAGATAGTGCAATAACAGGTTGTCCTCATTTAACTTCTTGTCATTCTTTAAAGTAAATAGCAGAAACTTTTCAATTGGCTTGTGAAGTTACAACAATATCTTGAGATGAAGCAAATTTACCTGGTTTTTCAATCATTAAATTATGTGAAAAATCAGATAGCATAGCAGTTTTAGGATCTCCCATATCTTCAACTTCACTTTCAATCTCAGTTGAGAGACTGCTTAGATAAATTAATCAAAAAACTATAAAGAATACTGTAACAAAAGATCACGACCATATTCCAACAGATTTCTTAGTCATTTTAGCCATTTTAAACAAAAATTAAGCAAAAAAATAAAACATTTGATTAAACTTCATTATAAATATTTGCATTAAATCTTCAAGAAAATCAGTATTATGCCTTCTTTTCCATCTTTGCTTTTTGGATTTTTATTTCCAAATATTGGATGTCAGACATAATAGTATCTAATTCCTTCTGTTTTTCTTCAATCTTTTCTGAAGGAGTGAGTGGCATAGAAGAGAGTGCCATAAGCATAGATCTGAGATAATCAGCAGTTTCTTTCTTAGATTTAAACTCTCTTTCTAATTCATCTAGTGTGCTTTCTTTTTTTTCTTGTTCGTGGGCTTTTATTCAAAGAGTAATATCAAGAATTGAGAAAGTTTTATATCAAGAAGGATAATTCTCATTAGATCTAATAAACTTAAATTCTTTTATTTTGAAAAGGAATTCTAAACTAGGTTTATATGATTCTAAAACTTCAATGATACTAGGATTAGCTTGAATAAAAAAGTCTATAGGAACATGTTTTTTTAATCATAAAGCATTCTTCTCTTGAAAGATTGAATAGAAGATATCAAAAACAAGATTTATTTTGTAATCTTTAACTTCAGAATGGAACTGATTGATTAAAGGAGCTTCAACTGGTCTTCATAGAACCTGTTCAACCATAATAACAAACTCAGGAATGATAGGCTCTAAATGAATGAGAATATCCATAAATATTTGACCAGCAAGGATAATTCAATTATCACTATCTTTTTTCTCTTGTTTTAAAAGTGTGAAGTACCGAGTAAAATGTTCTCTGGTATAATGTTGGAGTTCTTTAATTGCTTCTGAATATTTATTACTAGTTATTGTAAAGCTTTCTAATTTACTCTTGATATCATTTCGTTTTCATAAAGCATAATTCCCTTTTCAGTCTATTTCATAGTTGCTTGGATAATCGTTAGGGTATGCTCAATTCTCATATAAAATCTTAAAAAGATTCCAAAGATGCTTTAAATATCAAAAGGTCTCTTGAAGTTTTATTTCATCAAATTTCTCATTTTGAATAGTAAATAGTCTTAATGTTTCCCATCAATAAGTTTCAGAATACTTACTAAATTTTTCTGGATAATTAAGATTTACATTCTTTCATTCTTCATGAGGGAAGATTGAACATTGGGTTCAATTAGAAAGGAATAAGAAAAAGAAGAAGTTTTTAATGGTCTGAGGAGATAACTCATCAATGTGGAAAACAAATTGAGAAGTAGAAATCTGAATAAGTGCTAATGCTTGAAGGAAGGTGTCAGCACATGAAATACACCATAATTTTTTCCCATTTCCTAATAATTTCTGTATGTTAAATGAAAAATTTTTATCAGAAACTTGATCAATCCAAGGAATTTTTTCTAATTCAGCATATAAATCTTCAACGATTTCCATTCAATTTTTAGATATAGTTTTTAGTCTTAAAGTATCTAAATCTTCCCTATTTCAATTAATTTGATTTTTAAAATCATCCCATTCTTCTTCAGTAAGAAGGAATATTAAATCAATTAATTCATTTATAGAAAAATTCCAATTTAAGTGTTGCTTTTTGAGCCAATTAAGAAGTAAGAGTGAAAAACTTGATCATGAATCATAATCTAAAAGCTTGAAAAGCGTAAATGTTCAAGTTTCATCTTCGACAAGAGATAATTTTTGATTGAATGGATTTTTAGTTTCAAGGAGGATTTCATAACTATCAGTTGTTATACTGTCTTTGTAGTCATAAAAATGTTCATCAAACCAAGCATCAAATTCTTCTTTTAGTCATGAAAAATCAAGTACAAGCATTGGAATAACCTTTTTAATGAGGCGTTGTCCTGTAGCTTTAGAATACGGTACTTTTTGGATAATTTTTTCTTGTTTTTCAAGGTTCCCTATAGTAGAAAGTGTCTCAATAACATTTTCAGTAAATTCAAAAACAGATTTTCATCAAAAATTAGCAACTTTATCAATAAATAATCAATGATTGTCAACAAAATCTTCAGTTGTTGAAAGTCATAATTCTTTAACTTTTTCTAATGATTCTTCATTAAGCAATGGGTTTACTCTTAGAATTCCGTTATCTTTAATGGTATCGATAGTGCTTGATGAAAGAATAGGAATAGGTTTATTAATAATAGGGAAAATAATATTTTTACCGATATGTTTTTTATATCTTTTATCATTTGCATGAACGATAACAGCTACATCAGAAAAGAGGATAGTTGGATCGTCAACAACAAGGAGAAAAACATCATTTTTTGTTTCAACAAAACATTTTATAGTGAGTCTTGTTCATTCTTCTTCTCTCCAATCAATGGCATCTTCTTCAACAATACTTTGTGTACTAATATCCCAATAAACAAGTTTTTCTTTTTCTTTCCAAAGTCATTTTTCCTGAAATTTATTTAGAATTTCTAGGTTTTTTTGATCGCTTAGCGAAAAATTATAGATATTGTCAAAGTGTGCTTGTGTAAATATTTGAGAAAGAACAGGCAGAATCTTCTTATAAGTCTTATTTTTGTGATTATAAAGCCTTTGTAGTTTAGCAGGGAAAATAAGTTCGTTCTTGTTCTCTAGTATTAAAGAGTCTCAAAGAGTGTCAACATTACGAATAAAACAAGGAAGAATACTCTTACCTAATTTTTGTGATCTAGCTTTCCATGCAATAGATTGATTAAGGTATCAAGTTAGATTTTTTCAAGTAACTTTTCTATATGATGGCAAAAAGATAGGGAATAAGAAATCAACAGGATCTTTTTTGATTTTATTAATATTTTTTTTAGGTTCGTAGTTTTTTGTTAATTCCATATTTTTTTTCAAGGTAAAAGATATTTTGTTTTTCTCAAAAGTCTTAGAAATTTAGGAGAAAATTATACACGATAAGTATAGATTCTATACATTAAATAAAGAAGAACTGTTGCTACAAGAATAAGCATCATATCTTCAAAAGGTCAAACTTGTACTTTATTTGCTTCTGAAACCATCATTTTCCTTCCATCAGAACAAACGGCTTCAATTGAGTAATAAGCATAAATTTCTTCTTTTGCTTTTGCATCAAAAGGATATTCAAATCTTGGTAGCTCGGTTTCACCTACATATTTTTTGTTGCTTCAATCAGCAAAATCAGATTTATAGATAAGATATTTCTCTACATTTTTAATAGGACTCCAAACAAGATAATTCTTATTACCGATTTTTTCTGTATCAAATTGAATACTTGTGATAATACAAGTAGGAGCATCAGGAACATAGTGTTCTTCTTCTATATCTTCAACTATTCAAGGTCTTTCAACAATAACTTCTCAAGTTTGTGCAGGATGTTCTTGTACTTCTCCTGTAGTTGGATCATCAGGACGAGGATTCTGAGTTATTGGAGCTGTGGTAGGACCTTCAGAACTACCCAATCCAAGATACTCATATTCACTAATTTCAGATGGGACTCATTCAGCAATATGCTCTGGTGTTGTAGCATAAACTCTAAACATATAGGTTTGTCATGGTCCAACATGAACATCATGATTAGGTCACTTAGCAAAATCCGTCCAAGCGTCTTCCTCTTTAGTTCATTTAGCCCAATAGGTTACAACATAATCATCACTAACTCATCAAACGGTTTCCCATTCAAGATGGATAAGTCAGTTTGTTGTTTTATCAGCATAGATTTTCAAATTTACAATCTTAATATTATCTTCAACAGTGAAATAGTATAATCATGTATAAAGTTTAGGCTCAGTAGCAGCAGTAACTTGAACATTAACTACTTGGTCTCAAGTAGCTAATAATTGCACTTGTTTTGTAAAATATCAGTCTCATTCTTTATCCATAGGATAATCTTGAACTCCTGATATAGAAAGAGAAACAGAACTTACGTGTTCATCAGTTCAAACCTCAAACTTAACAAGATCTCAAATTTTCAAATCTCTATTTGGAGACATGATTACCTCAGGAGCAAAGTCTGTAGGAACAGGGGAATAGTTAAAAGTAACTACCTGAGATTGAGCAACCGTTGCACCTTGTAAGTTTACAGCTTTCAATTCAAGTGTATTTGTTCATTCTTTAGTAACTTGGATTGTCTCGTTTAACATTCAGTTTGCATCAGTTTGTCATTCCTTAACAAGCAAATCGTTAAGGAAAATTTGGATACGAGAATTAGCGTAATCTGGAGCATTTGCAAAAATAGGTATTGCAGAAGATTCTTCAGTAACATTTTGATCTGGCGAATAGATATCGATAGTTCAAACATCAATGACTTCATCGTTAGTAACAGTAATTGTGGCTTTACCTTCAACAGAATCTTTTGTAAATTCAGTTACAGAAACAGTAAAAGTTCCAGCTTTATTAAGAATTAATCACTGAGTATATGGTCTAGTTCCTTGGTCTTGCAATCTAATACTTCACCATCAACCATCTGGGACAGTTACTTCATGAGATTGTAAGATATTGTTATTTTCATCTAAGACAACGATATCAAAATATCATTCATAGTTTTTCATTACTTCACCATTTTTGATGGCGGTAATAGTAAGGTCTACAGCTTGATTTACTTTAAAGCTTGAAGGGTTTACTTCAACTTGAAAGTTATCAGGAAGTGCAGGAGTTGAAGTAGCATATGCTACATATACTCATAATCCGAAAATACAACATAAACATCAAACTAAAAACTTTTTCATTAGATTATTCTTAAGGTAAAACTGAATGTTCTTCCGAAGTGTTTAAATTTCAAATACTGAGAGATTCTTTTTCTCATTTTTTGTTGATTTTCCAAGAATCACCAATCAAAATTTGAGTTTCATCTCAAGTATAAGGAATTTCAAGCCATCATTCTTTATAATCACGTTCTTTTAGAGATGTTAGAGCTACTTCAATATTTCAAGTAGTATTATCTAGAATCTCATGATTTACTCCTGAAAGAAGTGAAGAATCTAGCGCTATTTTATTTGGATTATAAAGAATCTTTACCACAATGCTGTCTGAAGCTTGTACTTTTTCTGATCAAAAAATTTCAAAAATTCATCCTTCTGTTTTATATGCTAAGTCCCATCATTCATCTTTAACTTTTTGAACTTCTCAAATATCAAGAACACTAGCAGTTAATCAAGAAAGATTGTTGACAAGAAATAATAATCCCCATGCAATAAATGGAGCAATAATAAGAATGATAATGTTCTTAATGATGCGACTATTTTTCATTCAAATTACCAAAAAACAAAACAAGCTTCCGCCCTATAAGGTGCAGTGTATATAAATGTTGATAAAAGTCAAACAAAATTCCGATAAAAAATTAAAAAAAGCTTAGAATTACTAAGCTAAAAGTTCATTATTTTCTAGTGCTTCAATATTTGAATATAACATATTGTCATAGTAGGCTTCATGGAGCTCTTTTTTTGTGTGCTCATAAACACTAGAAATGTCTTTAGCTTTCTGTATTTCCAAATCATAAAGTTCTTTTCATTTATCTACAATTCTTAACAAACCAGTAAAATTACCTCTATTTAATTCTGTTTGAAATTCAGGATCTGTAAGCAATCTTTCCATTATATTAATATTGAACATTTTTGTTTGTGGGTCAATAAACTTCCTGATAAATTCGGCTTTCCAATTTCCAAGACTTTCATTTTTTTCTTGCTGGTCTTTATTCTTATCGATGTCTTCTTGTGCTCAATTATTAGCATCAACTTTTATGGGAACTCAATCTCTTAAACTATCGCAAACCTTATAAAAGAAGTTTCTCATAGTAACTAGTTGGTGATTATCAATCGATGGTGTAGAATCGATATGTTTAAAGGTATTCGCAAGTGTGTTAAATAGTGTATAATTTAATCAATCTTCCTTTATAATCCTTGATGATTCAACTCATAATAGATATTTAAAATCTCAAACAAGTTCGTTTTTACAGATATTTTTTTCATTCTGTAATTGAATTTTTTTTCAATTAACAACATCAATATTAGCAACTCAATCTACAGTGATTTTTGATTTTATTGAATTTAATAAGTTTTGTTGAAGTTCTTCAAAATTTTTGGCTTTTGAATGAGGTAAGAGTTCTCAAACTTGTAGCGAACTAATAATTCATTCATATCATTTGATTGATAACAAAGGAGTGGTATCTCATCATCATAAATCTACAACTCACTCTGTATTGTTTGAAATATTGTCATGAAGTGCAACTTCTCAAGTCTCTGGATTAAATTGATAGAGAGTATCTAAATTATTTTCATCTCTAAAATAGAAAATTCAATTATTTTCTCTTTCTGGACGAATAGAAATACCTGGCAAGAAATGCTTTAGCACCTCATTTCTTATATTAAGAGCAGTTCATCAACTTTCAGTCTTTAAGTATTGTAAAGCCTGGTTGGTAAGTCACATAATCTCATTTCAAAATGTACTCCATATCCCATTATAGCAATCTTTTAAAGCTTCTTCATATTCGCTTCCTTCAAAATTTCAGCTTAAAATAGCTGTTTTGATGGAGTAGTCATTAAGGTCAATAGCGGGGAGGTTGTTTTTCTCTAAAAATTTTTTGAATCTTTCTTTAACTTCAGGATTCTTTGAAAATTCATCATAGATTCTGTTTAAATCTTCTGAAGGTAAAAGCTTCCAAATTCTGTTTCTTTTCTCTTCTACTTCTTTGTCATTATTTGATAATTCTTTTCAAGTTGGTAATCAAAAAAGTTCAGAAATTTGAGAATCGAGAGATTGAGAATTATTGTTGATGAAATTTTGTTCTCAAGCTTTATAGTCTCATCATCATTCTAATATTTCAGCTGTAGTAATTCATACAAAGTCTCTTTTTCATTCAATATTTTGTTTTTTCCAAAAAGCTTCTGGATCTTTCCAATACTCATCAAGAATTTTTTGATCTTCGGATAATGTTTTAAATTTGCTTTCTTTATTCTTATAATCAATATCTTTATGTTCCTCAAGGATTTTATTTATAGTTGCAGCATATTCTTGATATCTTGGCTCATTTGTAAAAGTGGGGTCATTTAGTAAGTTATTTAAGAAAATAAGAGTGTCTTCATTCCATTTTCAGGTTGCATGCTCTAGATTAAAAGTATAGTCTCATTCAGCAAAAGAAGCAATAAGTAACTGATATAGAAATAATCAATTAGGAATTTCATTAATATTCTGTAATAATTCTCACATTATTTCTCATTGAGTATAAGATGAAAAACGTGATAGAATTTCTTCTTTTCTTCAGCTGTCTATATTATGTACTCAATATTTTTTTAGGAAATCTCAGTATGCGTCAATTTCTTGGAAAGACAAAGAGTCTGTAATTCACTTATCTTCTACAAAAGTTGTAATGAATTCTTGGTTAAATATATTGGAAATGTTAGCAATTCTTTTTTCATTTCGTTTACGAAACTCTTCTTCAATTTCTTCTGCAGTATAGTTTTTAGCTACTAATTGATTGGTAAATTGTTCTCTTATAGAAAATCAATCATAAGAGGTTCTTTTATCTTTTTTTATCCAATTTTGGATATACTCTTCAGCATTTTGATAAGATTCTTCTTGATTATTATGTATTGTTGAATCGTTGGTGTCATTAGATGTTGATTTTACATTAACATGAAGTTTGCTAAACTTTTCTTCTATTTTTTCTCTATTACTATTCCTTTCATCCGATTTATTTTTATCTATTACTTTCTTCAGATTTTGGGCATTGTTATGTTGTTCTAAAACAGTAACTCTTTTTTCAAAAGTTTCTATTGCTTTTTTTATATCGCCTTCCGGATTTTTGTTATTAGAATAGTCAATTAACTTCTGTTGATACTGAGAATATAACTCTGCATTGCTTTCTTGGAGCTTTT
>ODAI014774928.1_pt1 | contig 13018 bp, 13 predicted proteins | sample 1539321 | NCBI WGS metagenome assembly ODAI01 (sample SAMN02144231, study PRJEB22623) | gut metagenome | biome: sheep rumen | host: Ovis aries | place: New Zealand | reverse complement strand
TTTGCACACTCGCAAATAAATGTTTATTTTTTCTTTATTTTGCTCAAAAAAGAGTCTTAAAACTCAATGGGAGATGGTTTGGCTTTTTTCTCCAGTTGCGTCCACGTATCGAAGCACAGTTGTCTTATCCGCTGTAATCCCTGTCCGTACGGATACGCCTCATGTCCGGACGAATAGACATAGGCATCAGAGTCGATAAAAGAGAGGTCTAAATACCAAGACTCCCCGTCCAACACCTGATATTCCGGTTCATAAGTTCTTTCATATCCAAGCATTTGCTCTTCGACAACTATCTGCCAGAACTGTTCCTCAAAGGTTTTGGGAACTTGCACTTTTTTCGCCATTTCTTTTGCGCATTCGGATCCGTTAACGAGCCACAAGTGGTTTTTCTCATCACGTTGCAGCGCGAAATAGACGATTGGGTACATGGTCATTCCGCTGACTTGATAGCACATATTTTTCACGTGAAGCGGCTCTGCATGTGCGAACCATGTGAGGCGAAGATATTTAACGAGTTTATCTATTCCCTCACCTCCATCCGGAATTTCGTTGTCTCCTTCCGTCCGGAAGTGTTTACCTTTAGCAAAAGAAGCTCCGAGACTCCACATATATCCATCCAACACTTTTACCCGAGGCGCATAGGATTCTTTATAGTTAAGTATTTTTTCGTTTTGCATTATTCTCCAAATGTCTTCGCCGACGGAAGCCGGCACTGTGACGGCACGTCGTTCGTCGTCGTTATATCCGACTTGGCGTGTGAGCGTATAAACTCCCTCCTCATTTTTAGCGAAGATCAGTTCCTCATGAAAGCGCATCTCCGAGCGTGAATAGGAGAGATACGTGACAGGTCCTACCGGTTCTTCGGCGGGTTTAGAGCGATGAAAAAGACTCATAACAAGTGAAATTATTAATAAAAGTGTTAACATCTATTGAGGGATTTGGTCAATGCAATATCGTAAGCTTTGCGATAGTACTTAAAGAACGCCTTCCACTCAGCTTTTTTAGAGAGTTGCAGAGCAGCCTTTCGTGCCAATTCGATATTCTCAGCCGGTTGCTGCAGGAACTGGCTGATGTTACGTGCGACACAATTCACGACATCGTCGAAGTTGCTATCGGTGCGATGTATAACGGCAACGCCATCTTTGAGTTGCACGACGCCCTCGTTCTTAGCCCACGCGCCAAAACCAGTGACATCCGTAGTGATAGTGGGGACATGGAATGCGATACTCTCCAGAGGGGTATATCCCCAAGGCTCATAGTAAGAGGGGAAGACTGTCACATCCATACCGATAAGGAGGTCGTAGTAAGTTTTACCGTCCAACGGTGCCAAGGCACGCTGGTTAGGCAGAGAGTGTCCGTCGAGGTAGTAAGGGATACAGATAACCGTTACTCGTCCAAAGCGCATGACGGGCTTATCGAGGTAAGGTATCATCACAAAAGCGATGACATCCCCTTGAGCGAAGAGCGAGGCATATGCGCTATTATCCAGAGTATGATAGAGCATGTCCCCCAACCTCTCCATTGCCTGGAAGAAGACATCAATACCTTTATTTTTCCACTCTTGTCTTCCGGCAATAGCGACCAAAAGGCTGTTATCCCGGATTCGTGTCTGGAGCAGTTCTTCCGCGGTACGGATAAGTGCCGCTCTTGCCTCCGCCCGTGCTCTGTCGAAGTTTTTACCTACGGGTACAAATCCCGGTTCGAAGCCGTTAGGCGTCACGATATCCACCGGTTTATCCAAGAGTTGTTTACATTCTTTCGCAGTGATGTCACTAACGGTAGTGAAACAATCCGCCCAATGCGCCGCCATTTTCTCGACGGAGTGTTTGCTGACCATATTGAGTTCTTCCGCCATCTGGTCACCGTGATAGCCCTCGAAATAATCGTAGAGCGGTTTGCCGTTACCGGCGATTGATCGTCCGATACCTGTAGCATGTGTAGTAAAGAGTGTTCCTATCTTAGGACAATGTTCCCGTACATAGAAGATAGCGAAAGCCGTCTGCCACTCGTTAGCATGCATAACGATTTTAGGTTCAGCTGTTTTTGTTTTGAAGTAATCAGCCAGTGACGCCATCACTTGTCCGGCAGCGTAGCCGAACATACAAGACTCATCGTAGTCTCCATACGCAGCGTGGCTTCTGACGCCGAATTTCTCCCACGCCCATCCATAGATAGCATCTTTGTCCTTCCAAAGATTATCTGCTCTAAGCAGGATTGCAATAGGTTCTCCGGGAATCATCCATCTGCCAATACGTATAGGGATTCTCGGATCTTGCACTTTGCGCCAAGCGGGGAGAATAGTTTTATCTTCTTTAAAATAGATATCACTATGTTTACCGAAGTCAGGTCCAAAGAAAAAGACTTTGTCGGGATGCTCTTTTTGCATAGAGGCAGCACGAGTGGATAAAACGGCATATATTCCGCCGACGCGGTTGCATACCTCCCATGAGGTTTCGAAGATATAATCAGGATTGAGCATAGTTTATTCGTGTACTGTATTTGGTGCAATGGTTTTCAGGTGTTCTTCGGGATACGCAGGACGATTCGGATAGAGCGGTTGGTTAAAGCGGTCTCGTAGGAAGAGCTCGTTTTCTGCCTTGTATTCTTGTCCGTCGCGGTAACGGGTCATCAGGTAAATAGCCAGTTTTTGCCAGTCCGCCACGACCGCTTCGGCCTGCGTGCAAGCATAGTCGGTCAAATCACCTGTCAGTTCAGGCACTTCGGCATTAAACTTATTTTCCCAGTATTGCTGGTGACGAGTAATATCCTGGCGCATCACATTATATTTGGTATAAGCCCAGTTAGCAACGATATTAAACACCCACCAAGCACTTGTCCACGAGAAGGTCACGAGGTCGCCGTTTCCTTCGCGCAAGCACTCCGGCACGCGCGTCATCGTTGGGAAGAACGGCATATACACGTTTGTTGCGGCATCATCCACTCCGAACCAGAACACGCCGCCTGTCTTGCTGTTATTATTCATCTGCGAGACATAGGACCAGCCTGTTTGCTGCGTAGCTGTCGGACGCTCGTACCAATACTGCACGGAGTCCAATTGGAATCCGAGTTTTCCATAACGCAGTTTGCTGTGCCATGGTCCACAACCTGCCGATTGCGTGATATCAAGCGGCGTACCGTCATAATGGTCGCGCATGCAGTCTTTGATATCTTGTGCAGAGATCTTGCGATTGGGTTTGATATATAACGGCATCGGCGTGCCGGCATCTTTGCCGCCTGTAGCGAGGAACGTTTTTCCTGTCGCGTAGTCAAAGTACTGATCCATGTCATCCGAGAAGTGGCGGAAGAAGCTCCACACGCGCGCTTCGCAGATATAGAGAGCCGTCAAGTCAAACGGTGCGAAGCATGCTTGATAATTGAATTCGGTGTCCTTGCCGATGAAATAGCCTTTCTCGCGCGCGAACTTAATAATATCTTTAGACCACATGGCGTTTCCGTCTTTGGTATAAACGCGATTACCCTTGGTGCTGCGTTTGGCTGTAAGCGGCAGCGTTGTTATTCGCGCCTGATTGGCATGGCCGCAGATGCAGTCGTCCGGAATACGGAATGCCACCCAGTTAGCACCTTTCTGCCCTTCACCTTTGCCAATCATGTCCATTATCCAAATCTCGTTCGGGTCTGCGATGGAGAAAGTCTCACCCTCGGAGGCATAGCCGTATTGCTCCACGAGCGACACCATGCAATCAATCGCCTCCCGTGCGGTTTTGCAACGCTCCAGCGCGATATACATGAGGCTGCCATAATCGATTCCCACCGTGTCCCATAACTCTTCGCGGCCACCCCAAGTGGTTTCGCCTATCGTGAGCTGGTGTTCGTTCATATTGCCCACCACATTATAGGTGTGCGCTACTTGCGGAATAAAGCCTTGCGGACGATTGCTGTCCCAGTCGCGCACTTCGCGCATCTCGCCCGGCTGATGGTCAGCGGCAGGACTAAAGTGCAAGAAGCCGTAGAGCGTATAGCTGTCAGCGGCATAGGATATTATCGTAGAACCGTCAACAGAGGCATCTTTACCGACCAGAAAATTGGTACATGCGAGAGCGTATAACCCTCCCACGAGGAGCATTATTAAAGATAAAATACGTTTCATTAGCGTAGTAATTTCAATTTAGCGTGCAAAAGTACAAAAATATTTGCACATATCCAAAAAAAGTCGTACTTTTGCGCGTTTTTTTGAATAATTAGTATCAATAATATGAAGAATTTCGTAGAAGAATTGCGTTGGCGGGGGATGTTACAGGACATCATGCCCGGTACAGAGGAACAATTGAACAAGGAAGTGACTGCGGGATATGTAGGTATCGATCCTACTGCAGATAGTTTGCATATCGGTCACTTATGCGGTATCATGATGCTTCGTCATTTGCAACGCTGCGGTCACAAGCCGATTGCTTTGATTGGCGGTGCTACGGGTATGATTGGCGACCCAAGCGGCAAGAGTGCCGAGCGCAATCTATTGGATGAAAAGACCTTAGCTCACAACGTAGCACATATCAAAGCTCAGTTAGAGAAGTTTTTGGATTTCAACTCGAACGAGCCCAATGCAGCAGAGCTTGTGAATAACTACGATTGGATGAAGGACTACACCTTTATTAATTTTACGCGCGATATAGGAAAACTCATTACCGTCAATTATATGATGGCCAAAGATAGTGTCAAGAAGCGTTTCAATGGTGAGTTCAACTGCGGAATGTCGTTCACAGAGTTCACGTACCAGTTGCTACAGGGCTACGATTTCGCCTATCTCAACAAGCACAAAGGCTGCAAGTTGCAGATGGGTGGTTCAGACCAGTGGGGCAACATCACGACCGGAATGGAGCTAATCAAGAAGCTCAACGGGGGCGAGGCATACGCACTGACGTGCCCTCTCATTACCAAAGCCGACGGAGGCAAGTTCGGCAAGACTGAGAGTGGTAATATATGGCTTGACCGCCGCTACACGAGTCCGTACAAGTTCTACCAGTTCTGGATGAACGTGAGCGACGAAGACGCCAAGCGTTATATCAAGATTTTCACCTCTTTGGAGAAAGACGAGATTGACGCTCTTATCGCAGAGCAAGAAGCGGCTCCTCATTTGCGCGTCCTTCAGAAACGTCTGGCCAAGGAAGTCACCATCATGGTACACAGCGAAGCAGACTATAATGCAGCTGTCGAAGCTACAAATATCCTCTTCGGTAATGCTACAGCGGATGCACTCCGTAACTTGGACGAAGAAACTTTCCTGCAAGTGTTTGAGGGCGTTGAACAATTCGAAGTAAGTCGTGATGAGTTAGCGGCCGGAATTCCTCCGCTCGACCTCTTGGCAGAGAAAACAGCCATCTTCCCCAGCAAAGGCGAAGCACGCAAGATGATTCAAAGCAATGGTTTGTCGCTCAATAAAGAAAAACTTACCGACCCGCAGACCCCACTCACAACGGCTGCATTGCTCAACGGAAAATACCTTCTTTTCCAAAAAGGAAAAAAGAACTATTACTTGGTCATCGCCAAGTAATAACCTCTTTGCCGCCTACTCACCTCATGCATTACATGAGGCGCAGGAGGTGAAGTAAAAAACGGACACTAAACGTGCGCAGCACAATAAACAAAAAGTGCAGGTTTTTGACGAAACTTGCACTTTTTCTTGCATACTTGCAAAAAAAAGTTATACCTTTGTGCCCAATTTTCATTTCGCCGGCAAAATTATTACTTTTTGTGGACATGGACAAGTTTATTTTAGATTATATTATAGACGTGAGCGAAGCGAACACCGATTTGTATTAAAAAGAAGACACAATTATGTGTGAAGTGCGTGAATGGATGAGATTGAGAGCAGCATGTATTTATTTTTTTGTGGTTGAGATAGGAGGTGTACTTTGAAAAAAGATACAGGCTACTAGTAAGAATAGTAGTAAATAGAAGGGGTTGGGAGTAGCATGTATTTATTTTGCATGGAGTTGTGACGTTGTGATGAAGAAAAATGATACAGGCTACTAGTAAGAATAGTAGTAAATAGAATGGGTTGGGAGTGGCATGTATTTATTTTGCATGCAGGAGTAATGTTGTGGAGAGAGGAAAAAGATACAGGCTGCTAGTAAGAATAGTAGTAAATAAAAGGGGTTGGGAGTGGCGTGTATTTTTTTTTGTCTGGTTTGTGGTGTTGGTTGCATTGAAAAAAGATACATGCTACCATATAAGTGATTGTGTATAAGGCACATTTTTGCAATCAAAAGCAAAGCGACCCGAGAGAGCCGCTTTGAGTGATTTAATAAGTTGGAGATTTGATGTGCGCTATTGCTGAATCTGCTGTTTGATGATAGCGCTTATTTTGGGCGAGATGTCTCTATATGCTTGGCGGGCAGCTTGTTCGTAGTTGATAGTATGTCCTCCTTTTTCGCTAATGACATCTTCGTAGATGCGTTGTCGTGTGGCAGTTTTTTCGATTACTATGTTTGCATCCACGTAGCAGAAATAAGAGCTTACATTACCCGTTGTGTGTTTATTATATTGTCTGGCAGGTGCTTTTACATATACTGCCCAGTCGGATTGTTTGGCATCGTTAACAAATGTGCAGCCAAGTTTTGATAGTTCGCCTTGTATCTCACCTTTCAAACTGCTGTAATTCGTGCCAAACATGTCAGCAGAGCAAGATAAGTAGATGTTAATACCATGTTTCAGTCGCGCTATCAGTTCCGTCAAACGATGCTGCAAGGTACGTGTCTCTTGCAGTTGGAGTGTTTCTTCGTCAGCGTTTTCATCTACCGCCGCTAGCATTTTTTGAGCCTCATCCACTTCTCCGAATTGTGGCATGGTCTTGAGCGCGAGGTCTCGCGCCTGCATTTTCTGGCCATTAGCGACCAATTGGTCAATCTGGTCAAGTGCAGTTTCGATTTTGGTCAAACCAACAGTAATAGTTTTTTCCAACTGCTTAATCAGTGTAGATTTCTTTACCCAAGCGAAAGCGGCAATTGAGCCATTGGATGGATTGGTCCATGTCTCGACTTGCAAGCCGGGGATTTCCATATCCACGGAGGTTGTCGTTTTAGACTCAAATTCCTCTACCGCACGATAGAATGTACCGCTCATGGATTCTATGGTCTGGCTGAGGCCTTTGTTCGTGGTTGAGTTTTTGACATGAACACGAATTGTGCTTGCCGCTTCTGCACGAGCTGCATCGGAAAGACGTTTCAAAGCGATTGCACTACTTTCACCGCTGCGTCGTGATCCCTCTACAAAGCCAGAAAAATATATCCCAGAAGGATAATCTTTCATCCGCTGATTATCATCGTACCACGCAGGTATCTGAGCCAACGACGTCAGCGACAATACCAATAGGAAAGCAAATGTTAAAAGTAGTGTTCTCATTTTATTAGGTTTATATAAGAACCGTATAGACTAAAATGCTTTAATGGCCCGAACGGAATTAGATTCTCCTTTCTTTTCAGAGGAGCAAAAACCTCCATTCGTGATGTTTATAGCTTCTGTCCTGTCGTTTTCAGAACTTGTCCAATACCAATCCCCATTTAGGCCAGTGCCACCATTCTTAATAATGGCTCTACTAATAGGCCCTCGATTTCCTTTATTGTTGTTGGCAATCACAAACAAATACAGTAATTCTGAGGCGGTTGGTAGATACCAGCCCTCTCCTAATGCTGCGCACCATGCTGCAGCTGGATATTGGTTCGTGGCTGCTTGGTGTAAAATGGAACTTGTATAGTATGCTCCTTCTCCTAATTGCGTAATAATGGGCATCGCGTCTTCTATATTCGGAATAGCTGTTATATCTTGCATATACTTTTTCTTACTTATATCCCAGGACGCAGTTGTCTCGTTTAGAGAAACAGCCAAGCCATGTCCGTCATTGGTGACATAAAAGATAATGCCTTGACTTCCATCTGGGAAAGTGTGTAAAGCTTCAACTTGCAAATCAACCCATGCTCCTTCCGGTCGTTGGTCTAATGATGCGCCATCATTTGTTTGATCGGTTTCAGTATGATAAATTGTTTTGTATAGCCCGTCTTCATAGATTATGGCAACAATTTCGTTCCTGTCAAGTGATTTCGTTTGATAATCATGTACAAAGTAAATCACGTTATCAGTGGTGTCCACATCTGAAACATTTTCGATGTTTCCATTATGCTTAGTTACGATTACTTCTGCCTGTAAAAGTAGGGGAAGCAATGTCAATAAGAGCAAACTGACTTTTTTCATCTCTTCAGGTGGTTATTATAAAGATGGCGCACCAAGTTATATTGACGCACCATCTTTGAGTTAGATTCTTAAACTATTGTACAAGGTTCTGTATGTCAGACACTAATTTGTCATACTCTTGAAGGATTCGATTCCAAGGCTTAAAATCTTGCTCTGAAGGATCCATCTTATATGCCGCCTGACTTTGCAAATAGAATTTATACTTAATTTGGCCATCACCATTATCAGGCACTTCTTTTAATTCTACGCGAGTACGAACCACCATATTTTCTGCTTCAAAAGGTTTAGAATTCCATGCCGTTCTATACCATCCTGATACATTGTCATTAATTTCCAGAGTTTCAAAGAGCTCGCTGATATAATATTTCATGCGTTGGATCGCTTGCTCACGAGTCATACCTTTCTTAATCATAAATTCCATTTTTTTATTAGCGATATCAGCTCTTGATACAGATGAAGCATATGCTTGATCTACCACTAAATCTTTAGAGAGATTATAGGAAGGTTCGCAAGACTCGAAACTTATTTTCTTCACTAACTCTAAATAGCCATCTGCTCTGACAACTAATTGAGATATTTTTCCTTTATATACATAAAATTTAGCAGACTTTTCACCTTTCCCAATTGAAATGCCATCTACAAAGAACTCAGCAGGTGCATCTACAAGAACCGCCACTTCTTTTCTATTGGATACCATTTCAACATTATAGTGCATCATAATGTCTGATTGGTCGTTAAAATTTATGCGTTTAACGTAGTTGTCAAATCCGTCTTCAACGAGTTTGATGGTTTTTGACTCGCCCTTATTAATGTCAAATTCTACGTGCCCCTTTCCTGATTCACGCCCATCTACAAAAATAGTGGCAGTTTCAGGGTCAGAAGTAACGGAAACATGTTTTTTGTTGGGTTTAAGATTAATTTGCATTGTCGCTGGTGATTTCAGATTAATAATAAACGACTCTGCATCATAGCCATCTGCTTGTGCCGTGAAAACCAAATCCACGATTGAAACAGGAATGTTATACACTCCCTGCGAAACGGGTTGTACAACTTTTCCTTTTTGAATTAATTGTGCATTAGCTGGTGTAACCGTTACCGTAACGTTTTTGGCGAACAATGCTGCAGAACAGCACATCGCGATAAGAAATAAAAATACTTTTTTCATAATAAAAAATGTTTTAACTAAACCTACTCTGGTTCGGATTTTCGGCATCCTCCGTTTATGTTGTTTTTTTATTGATAACGCCTTTAGGGCATAAGCACTACTCGGAATCCTAGATTATAATAACTAAAACTTGACATTTCATGATGACGACAAGAGACACGACATTCTCGCGAAGTTTGTGTCCAACTACCACCTCGTATCACATGAAAGGATCCTTCAGTAGACACAAGCGGGTTGTTAATATTGTTCACGTCGTAAGTTGATACGTAATTATCAGAGCACCATTCTTGTACATTTCCGGACATGTCATAAATACCTAATTCATTTGGTTGCTTTTGCCCACAGGGATGTGAAGTGCTTTTGCTATTGCTATTATCCCAGGCTACAAGGTTAGAACTATTACTTCCCGAGAATTGAGTCTTATCAGATTTCTGACCTCCTCGTGCCGCGTATTCCCATTGTGCTTCTGAAGGTAATCCGTAGTGCCTACCCGTTTTAATACTTAACCTGCGGCAAAATTCCATCGCTTCATTCCAATTGACATAGTACATGGGACTATTAGCGGAGTCTCCATACATGGCCCAGGATAAGCTAGTTTTATCTCGTTGCTGTGAAATGGACGTTCCCATAACTTGTTCCCATTGAGATTGAGTAACTTCAAATGTGCCGATATAGAAACCATCTAGTGTTACCCTTCGAACAACTGCTTCGTCATTATAACAATTCTCTTGTTCTCCTGTGCACCCCATTAAGAAGTCTCCTCCTTCGACCCAAATCATCTTCATGTTTATGCCCCAGGCTGTTTCTGTAAAATCGTGGATACCTTGGCTAGGCCCGTCTTGCTTCGGGGAGATTTTGCGAGAGGGCTTTACTCCTTTCAACATCGTTAAAGCAAGCTGTATACAGGCCTCTTCCATTTTTTCGGGGGCTTTGTTGGCTATAAATGGTGGGGCAGACTTCGATATTCCACCGGTCTCAACATCTAGTATCTTTGCTGTAATAATCACATTTTGTTCATCGTACAAGGCCGCTTCTGCAATCAATACGTATTGAGCACCTGACATTTCTCCCAGTTTTTTAATCTGAGTGTTACTCACCATACCTGTACGCTGGAAACTATGTTCGCCGAGTATAGATGACACGTCAACGCGATCATAACCTTCGTAACCTTGTGTATGAGAAACTGCAAAAGTCAAACTACTGCGTACTTGCAACTTTACTCCATATGGGACATTACCTTCTCTATCTACTGTTTCTAATATGGCGATTCGCTTAGCTTCCTCGGCTGTAATTGTACCAGATAAGGAAACAAGGCTCATAAATAGAATAAAAAAAATGAGGTTCAAAGTGTGATTATTGAATTTTCGTAATATGTTCATTAAACGTTTTGTCAAAATCATCGTAGCTCTGTTCAAATTTTACCTCAGGGGCTTTAGACAATGTGTTATAGGCGGTTTTAATAGCTGTTTCAGTTTCCAGTTCAACGACTATAACGGTCTTCATCATTTTTATTCCATCTTGAACGTATGCCATTGTCTTCCGGCAAACAATAGTGTAGCCAGTTGTTTTACTTACCGCCGTTTTGATTTCTTGTAAAGCATGTCCGGCATAACTAGACGATGCATTTACATCCCAACTCTCATCGGTCATTTCCATCACGGCATCTACGGCGGTCGCAATTTGTGATGCTAAATCATTAAGTGCATGAGCACGCGCTTTCTCAACGGAAAATTGTTGATTGCGGTCAACGCCAACGCCGTGACCACGTAATAGATCTTTTGTGCTTGGAAATTGCTCGTAAGGGCATGGGGCGCTTACTTCAACTTCTTGATAATTTTGTGCCACCACCGGCTTCACAAACACTAAACATGCTGTTGCAACAGCGAAAAAGAAAGTCCTTTTCATACTTATTCTATGTTTATGGCAGTACGATTAATAGTCTTTTCGGCATACTCCGTTATATTTTATATTATTTGTTATAGACAAGTCGCACAGAACAACTCCAACAATTGGCCTCTTCTAATATTTCTCTTTGGTCATCCGATAGCACATACAAATACGCCCATTCGGATCCGGCTTTATCCAATGTCCATAATAATGCCGCAGAACCCTCATAGTGCAAATCGTCGTCGCAATCTTTATAACCATTAAACGTGAAAGTGATGGTGTTTTGATTAGGGCCTGTTACCCTATATCCTTTTCCAGTCCATTTCCACGTACAATCGGCAAATAATTCTTTCACTTGAGCTCTATTTGGCAATGCTTCCCCGTAGTGGTAGCGCGCAGAAGGGTATGTATAGTAACCCGGCTCATCCGTCGCTTTCCATAATGTCCCGCTTGGCAAGCCTAAATCAACATAACCGACGGGAACGTCTTGGGCAGATAGATGTACAGTCAACGTTACTAATATAAACAATACTATTACCTTTTTCATATTTCCATTATTCAAACATGTTGGCGCATATAGACACACAAAAAGCGTAGACCTCGTGTTGCTTATTCACAAAACGAGGCCTAGCATACCTATCAAGTCAAATAAACAACAGGAAACCTACGCCGATATAACAACGCCTTATCAGAGATGACAAGAACGATAATAGTTATACCCATAGGCATCTATTGCTCACTTTGGTTCTGACTTGATTTTGAAAATTGCTAGTTTCCGTTTTGTCAAACACAAAGCGTCAATAAACGCTATTCAATATGTCTGAATCCCACCCGATAATGAGAGACATTTCCCTCCAGCGTAGAATTCGGCTGCAAAATTATAATTATTTTTTGATACGTGCAAATATTTTTTGATATTTTTAGGAAAAGGCATAAAAAAGAGCACTCGCGTGCTCTAGAATTTCAATATGTCATCCCATTTTACGTCTAAGATCTGACGGCCGCGATACCCGCGGTGGGGTTATGGTTTGTCTTGTTCGTCCAAAGGAAGCTCTTTTGCTTCGGCATCTTCGATGGGGCGAATATAATCGGAAGCACGCTCTTTGGATACAATGCTATGACCAATTTGTTTTTCAACTTCTTGCCGTGCTGCCTTTGCAGCATTACCACCACTTTGAGCTACGCGTTTACTTTCTGCCATGGTACGCGGATTTTGATTACGCGAGATCTCGGTTGTGGCGGCCTCTGCCGACGATAATCCTCCACTGCCATTTGGAAGGTTAGCTCCGGGTCTATCATTTGGTCAATACGTTGACTACCAACTTCAGCCAACCACCTTTTCACAGGTTCTGCCTTTTTGGAAGGAATGGATTGGATGAGACGCAAGATTTGCTCCATATCGGCCATATCGGTAAGACGTTTTTTCCCATCAGCAGCGGGAAGTTTCAACTGGTAACAATTTGTTACCGTTTCATTTCCTTCGTTTTTCAAGCGCCCCTTCAGCACTTTCCAATTTTTAAATTATGCAAGAAAAATCAAAGATTTTTTTCGTTTAGGGTTTAGCGTTTAGCGTTTAGGGGATTTTTTTGTGAAAAGTAGGCCAAAGTCATGACTTTTTGTATAATAGAGAACAATCAAAAAAAGTAAAAAGTCATGAAGAATTATTATGAATTTTTGCTCGCCGAGGCAGCGAGTGGAAACCTTAAGAGATGGCTTCAGTTGGGAGCCCCGTCACAATTACCCAAATGGATGGAAATAATG
>ODAI013928099.1_pt1 | contig 13019 bp, 7 predicted proteins | sample 1539321 | NCBI WGS metagenome assembly ODAI01 (sample SAMN02144231, study PRJEB22623) | gut metagenome | biome: sheep rumen | host: Ovis aries | place: New Zealand | reverse complement strand
TCCAAGCGCGAACTGCTGTTTCTGCGAGGGCTGCCGGAAGAGGTTCGAGGCGCGGCTGGGGCGGACGGTGGCCAGCTGGCCGAGGGACGTTGGCGAGAACGGGCCCCTGTACGAGGAATGGGCGGCGTTCCGGTGCGACAACATTTCGCGCGTGGTGCGGACCGTGCACGAGCGGGTGCGCGCCGCGAAGTCGAACGTGGAGATTTCTGCGGCGGTGTTCCGCGATCCCGCGCGCGATCCGTACGTGGTGGGTCAGGAATGGGTGCGCTGGTGCGGCGAGGGGTGGCTTGACTTCGTCTGCCCGATGGACTACATGACGAGCCCTAAGCGCTACGCGGACCGCATCGCCCTGCAGAACGCCGCGCTGAAGGCGGCGGGTTCGAAGGCGAAGTTCTATCCAGGGATGGCGGTGATGTGCTCGCATTTCAAGGCGCCCCTCACGCCTCTCGTCATTGCGCAGGAAATCGCCGCCGTGCGCGCCGAGGGGCTTGACGGCTTCACGCTCTTCTCGATCGGAGGCGCGGCGAAGCTGCTGCCTGTCCTGCGCGAGGGCCCGCTCGCCGCGCGGGACCCCATGTCGCCGCGCAAATGACCGTCTGCTTCCTGCGCTTGGCCGAAAGAGCTGCCGACACGTGTCCGAGGGGGCGTCGGACGGTCATTTCATCGGGTAGCCGACGTTGTCCTTGAACACGAAGTCCGGCCCGTGGCCACCTTGGTCCACGAGTAGCGTGTCCATGTAGCCTGCGGCGAGGGCGTTGTCCTTCACGACCGAGCACCGCATCGCCTTGAGGATGAAGCCCACCTGCGGCGTGAAGAGACCTTTGCCGCCGTCGTCGCGTCCCGCGCGGCAGACGTTGCCCGTGAAGGCGATTCCGCTTCACTTCTCTATGCGCACCTGGCAGGAGCGTTCGCCCTCCGAGAGCTCGCGCGAGTCCTTGCCGCACCGGCGGAAGAGGTTGCCGGTGAACGTGGAGGCGCTCACGCCCACGGCGCAGAGCCCCGCGCCCCAGTTACGGTCGAAGGAGTTGCCGGTCACGTTCCAGGCGTCGCCGCCGCAGAGGTAGAGTCCATAGCCGCGGTTCCACTCCACGCGGTTGGCGGTGAACATCACCGTGGCGCCGCACTCCTCCGTGCCGAAGCCGTGCCCGCCGTTGCCGGAGAACTGGTTGTCCGTCACGAAGCCGTCCCAGCCGTGGATCATCACGCCCGAGCCGGCGTTGTGGTAGCACTGACTGTGGCGGATGATGAAGAGCCACACGCGCTTGAGGTAGATGCCGTGTCCGGAGAACTCCTGCACCTTGGTGTCCTCGACCACGAGGGTGTCCTCGCAGGGGCTGAACTTGGTGGCGTTGTTGAGGAAGATGCCGTGCACCGGCGCGGGCGTGTTGCGGATGCCCTGCAGGAGGAGTCCGTGCACGTGCACGCCGTACGCACCCGTGATGTCGAGCAGGCAGGGGGCGGACGGGTCGTCGAGCTGCAGGACCGCGCCCTTGAGGTCCTTGCGGAAGATCCACGCGGGGTCGGCCTTGAGCGTGACGTGGGCCGGCGCCTTGAGCGCATGGCAGGGATAGACGCCGGCGGGGAACCAGACCGTTCCGCTCACCTTGCCGGCGGCGTCGAGCGCGGCCTGGATGGCGGCGGTGTCGGGCGTCTTGCCGTCGCCCTTGGCGCCGAAGTCGCGCACGTTGAACACGGTGTCGTTCCGCGCGCCTGCGCCGGTGGACGGCGCGCCCTGCGCCCTCGCAAGCCCGGCCGCGCCGATCCCCGCCGCAGCCGCCAAGAATTCGCGTGTATTCATTGATGTCATGTCTGTGGTTCCTTTCTTCGTCTACAGTGAGGAATCGGTGCTAGTATACCACATTCCTGCGTTAGATGGGGGAGGCTGTCCGCAGCATGGAGCATGTGGAAGAATGGAAAACAAACGGATTTGTTCGCGCCTACGGCGCTCACGGTAAGCACAGATGCACAAATGCAGTGAGACGCGTGAGCGTCGAACAAATCCGTGTGTTAAACGCATTACTATTTCCGCTGGCTCACAATTGACAAAATGGGAGGGGGTGGTGTAAAATGCGCAATATTCTTTTCGGGCTTCAAAGGAGAATGCGCAATGCTTGGAAAAATAACCGGACTCGCGCTGGCGTGCGCGCTGGCGCTTGGCGCGAGCGCGGACATTGTCACGAACGTGTGGATCAATCCGGCGGGCGGCAACTGGTCCGACCCCGCAAACTGGCAGGACGGCGCGGTGGCCTACTCTGAGACCGTTGCCGATTTCCGCCAGCTGGCGAGCGGGTCCACGGTGACGATCAGCAACAACATATACGTCAGCGGAATGGTGTTCGCCGGCGGCGCGGACGATGTCTGGAAGATCGCGCTCGGCCCCGAGGTAGGTTATGCTCGGCTCCGCCTTCGCACCATGTTGGGCTATATGCCGATCTATATCGAGGGCGGCACGTTGCAGCTTGACGTCATAACGCTCTTTGAAGGCAATCATGTCGTCCGGAAAGAGGGGTCGGGCACATTGGAGACGCTGCACGATTTCCCGGCGGAGGCGATCATTGCCGACAACCAGGTCATCGTGGCGGATGGCGCGATCCGTCCGATGGGAATGACGCACCTGTGGCAGGCCAATGTCCACGTGACGGGGACGGGCGTCCTTGACGTTCCTGATTCCCATACAGCCCTGTGGCTCGGCTCTTATTCCTCCGACAATGGCGCGACGCTCGACCTCAAGGGACGGCGGTTCCTGTTCTGTTCTGCGCGCGACTATCAGCTCTCGGAAAGCCTGGTCGGCACGGGGCAGGTGGTCGCCGTGGCCGGCAGAGTCCTTTCCGTCGCGAATGCGCGGTCGGGCGTCGAATACGTCGCGCGCGATGGCGTGGTGAGGTTCGGCGAAGTGTCGCTTGTGGGGCATTGGAAGTTCGACGATCCGGCGAGTCCCGGCAAGGATTCGGGGCAGTTCGGGAATGACCTGGCCGTCAGCAATTCCGTGACGGTGGTGGACGACGCGGAGCGCGGGAAGGTAGCGCAGTTCGGCGCGAACTCCTGCCTTTTCGGCATGGGGCCTGACCGGTCGATCACGCACATGCCCGTGGGGAACTCCTCGTACACGGTGGCGGCATGGGTGAAGAAGGGAAGCGCGCCGGTGGAGTCCGCGTTGTTCTACTGGGGAGATCTGCCCGTCGTGGTCTTTCACGGATTGTTGTGCAAGTTCACCAACGCCGCCGGCAAGATCTATGTCGGGCATGACGGCAATGGCGGCTATAGCAGAGATATCCAGGGCATCGAGAATTGGCACCACGTAGCCGTTGCGTACGAAGGAGGGGCAAAGACGATAACCGTCTATTGCGATGGCGTCCAGGCCGGGACGAAGACGTACGAGACGGCGAATTCGGCGGTCGCCAAGAACTTCGCCATCGGTTTTCCGTGGAGCCAATTTGCCTCGTATCCAAATGGGTTGAGAATGGACGACGCAGTCTTCTTCAGCCGCTGCCTCTCGGTGGACGAGGTGGTGGCGCTGAAGAACGGTACGCTCACCACAGATACGGTGACGCTTCCCGCAGGAACCGGCCTGTCCACCACCTTCAACAGCGAGATTCAGTTCTCGGGCGACCAGACGATCGCGGAGATCGGCGGCGACGCCATGCTCGGCGGCGTGAACATGCCTTTGGGCGGCACGTTGACGGTGATGGGCGACGTGGAGAAGGCCATATCCGTCTATTCCGCAGACATAGCAGGAGATGGCTCGCTCGTGAAGGACGGCGCGGACACGACGCTTCAGCTGACCGGTCCGCTCTCCTACACGGGATCGACGCGCGTCAAGGCGGGCACCCTCGCGGTCGACCCGCTTGTCGAGAAGAAGCCGTTCGCCGCCTACGACTTCGAATCCCCGAACCTCGGCATCGACTCGTCCGGCAACGGGCGCACGCTCGCGGTAAACGGTCCGACTCGCGTCTGGGACGAGGCGCGCAACAGCTGGGTGGCGCGGTTCACGGCGGCGAACAAGCAGGATTTGAACGGAAGCGTGGACAGCAAGACGGAACTCGTCGGCAATACAGACTATACGTTCAGCGTCTGGGCGAAGCCGTCCGCCAGTTGCCCGTCGCAGGGCTCGTTCCTCTCCTTCGGCAATTACAACACGGGGAGCTTCCAGATGAGCCAGTTCCGGTTCCAGGACTTCTCCGCGCGGACGCTTGTGCTGGCCCACTGGGGCGGCACGCTGGACTTCACCGGCATTCCGTCCACGGCCGCCTCGCCCGCGGGCGAGTGGCACCACTACGTGGCCGTGCGCGAGGGAAGCACGTTCCACGTGTATGTGGACGGCGTGCAGACCTGGTCGCAGACGAACGCCCAGGTGCTGAACTTCCAAAAGACCCACCAGCTGTACATTGGTTCGTGCTTCGGCACCATCGCCAACAATGCGCAACGCTACTTCGACGGCGACATGGACGACGTGCGCGTCTATGACCATGCCCTGGACGCGGCGGAGGTGAGGGGATTATTTGAAGGCACTTCGCCGTCGCTCGCGGTGCCGGCCCCTGTGCTGCACTATGCGTTCGAGGATGCCTCCAACCCCGGCCGGGACTCGGCCGACGGCGGTTGCGACCTGACGGCCACAGGCACCTTGACGTGCGAAGACTCGCCGCTCGGCGGCAAGGCGCTGAAGTTCGACGAGTCGGCGGTCAGCTACCTTTCCGCATCGCCGCTTCCGTCGGCAATCCCCGCGGCGGGCGAACCGATGACGGTGACGTTCTGGGTGCAGAGCAGTCCAAAAGACAAGGGGAACAGCACGACCTATCCCACATTCGTCTCTTGGGGCGATCCGGGCGCGGGGACGATCAACTTCATGTCGGCGTATCGATATGACATGCCGTGGCGGGCGCGCCTGTACATGAAGAAGAGCGATGGCGGCGCCGTTGATGCTGGAGGCAACAGGGACTTTCTGATGGCCATGTCCGGCCCGGACGGACTGCGTTGGCATCATTTCGCCATCGTATACGATCCGGCGGCCGGCGTGAAGACGTATGTCGACGGGCACCAGGTCTCGGATCTCAGCTCGGAATCGGCATTCACGAACGCGCGCACGGCGGACGGCTCGTTCTATCTGGGCGCCAAGCCGACGAGTCTCACGCATCCCTTCAGGGGATGCCTGGACGAGGTGAAGGTGTATGCGGCGGCGCTCTCAACGGCGCAGGTACGGGCCGCGCTCAGGGCCGAGCAGGGCAAGGGGACGCGCATACTGCCTGCCGGCACGGACATGACGGTGGATTCCGGAGCGAAGCTCAGCATCGGCGCCGGCGAGCAGACCGTCTCGTCGCTCGCGGGCGGCGGCATGGTGTCCATCGCGAAGGGCGCGCGCCTCACGGCGTCCGACTTCTCGGGCTTCTCCGGCACGGTGGTCGGCCCCGGCACGCTGGGCGTGGCCGACGGCACGACGCTGGCGTTCGGCGACGGTTCCGCGCCGGTTCTCGTGAGCGCGGGGACGATTGCGCTCGGCGCGGGCGTGACGGTGAACGCCACGTTCACGGGCGGCACGTACACGCTCATGCGCGCGGACACGTTCGAAGGCGTGGAGAACCTCGCCTCGTGGTCGGACTCGCCCAAGGTGAAGTTCTTCGTCTCGTCCGACGGCAAGTCGCTCCTGATGTCGGTCTTCAGCGGCACGACGATCATCTTCCGATAGACGCGTGAGATGTCGAACGAAAACACCAAGGCCAAGAAGATCTGCGAGGCCCTGCGGCGCGAGTTGCAGGGGATGCGTGCGCTTCCCAGCGAACGCGCGCTGATGCGCCGTTTCGACGCGGCGCGCGAGACGGTGCGCCGCGCGCTCGCCGAGCTGCAGGCGGAGGGGTTGGTGGTGCGTCAGGTGGGGAAGGGCACATTCCCCTCGAAGCGGGCGCGACAGGTGCCGGGGCGGATCGGCCTCATCGTCCTCTCCTACGCGGAAATCTTCGCGCCCATCTGCGCCGAGATCGGCCGCCTGTGCCGCGCGCGCGGTCTGGAGTTGCTCTTCGGCGACGTGTCCGCCCTCGACTACACGGCCCGCGCGGAGCAGGCGCGCCGCTTCGCGCGCGACTTCGTGGCGCAGCGCGTGAGCGGCGTGATCCTCCAGCCGATCGGTTTCGTGGAGAACGCGGCGGCGCTCAATGCCGAGATGCGCGACCTCTTCGCGGCGGCCAATGTCCCCGTGGTGCTGCTGGACAGCGGCTGGCCGGACGGTCCGGGCGTGGCGGACGTGGTCGTCGTGGACAACTTCCGCTGTGGACAGGCGCTCGCCGAACACCTGCTCGTGCAGGGCGCGCGGCGCAGTCTCTTCCTCACGCGCCCCTACGCGCCGCCCAGCAACCTGCTGCGCTACGAGGGCGTCCGCAGCCTGATGGATTGTAACATCTTGCAGATGGAACCCGACAATGAGGCGGCGCTTCGCAAGGCACTGAAACGTCATCGTCCCGACGCGCTTGCGTGCGGGTATGACGCCTACGCCGCGCAGGTGCTGAAGACGCTCGGCGGGCTCGGCGTCTCCGTGCCGAACGACATCCTGCTGACGGGCTTCGACGACGTGAAGTACGCGACGCTCGTCTCGCCGCCGCTCACGACCGTCCGCCAGCCCTGCGCCGAAATCGCCCGCGCCGCGTTCGAGGCTCTGCTTGCGCGTTCGGCCGAGCCCGACCGCACGCCGCGCACGATCCTCCTCAGCGCCCCGCTCGTCGCGCGAGATTCCACATTGCCTCGCTAATGACCGCCAAATTACCTAACGGAAAACAGCCAAATTACCTAACGAAAAATCGCCAAATTACCTAACGAAAAGTCGCCAAATTACCTAGCGGTTGACATCTGCGCATGTTTCTGCTATCATTTGTGCCGTTATGGATAATTATAGAAAAAGAGTTGCCGATGCACTGTTGGCCGAGAAACTGTCCTATATGGGTGCGGTCTTGGTACAAGGTCCCAAGTGGTGCGGAAAGACAACAACCTCGCGTCAGGCGGTCAAAAGCGAGGTCTCCCTTGAGGATTCGGTAAAAGGAAGATCGAATCGTCTTCTTGCGCAGACCCGACCTGACAGGTTGCTGGAAGGTGCATTTCCTCGTCTGATTGACGAATGGCAGGAAGGACCGTTGCTGTGGGATGCCGTACGTTCCGCGGTGGATCATGGCGGGAGGGGGATGTTTATCCTCACGGGGAGCGCAGTCCCGCCCGAGGTGGACGAGGAAGAGGACGACCGCATTCCGCGCCATACGGGAACCGGGCGCATCGCGCGGCTGACCATGCGGCCGATGAGCCTGTGGGAAAGCGGAGAATCAACCGGTGAGGTGTCGATTCAGGCACTGTTCTCTGGCGAAGACATGACAGGGGCGAACAGCAAGCTGGAACTTGAGGATGTCTGCGAACTGATCTGCCGCGGCGGGTGGCCGGGGGCGCTGGGCCTTTCGGGCAGGATTGCCCGTGGCCCTGCCAAGGAATACTATTCGGCAATCGTCGAGAGCGACATATCGCGCGTGGACAAGACCCTTCGCGATCCCGGACGCGTCGAGCGCCTGATGCGCAGTCTCGCCCGGCTTCAGGGTACGCAATCGTCCGCAGCGGTCATCCGTGCGGACATGAAGGCGAACGATTCGGACTCGTTGACGGAGGATACCGTCTACTCCTACCTGAAGGCGCTGCGCCGGATTTTCGTCACGGAGGACATGCGGGCCTGGTGTCCGAACCTGAGGTGCAAGACGCCGCTTCGCACGACGGACACCCGGTACTACACCGATCCGTCGATTGCGGCGGCGGCGATGGGCCTTGGCCCCGGAGACTTGATGAACGACTTGCCCACGTTCGGTCTCTTCTTCGAGACTCTGGCCGTCCGGGATCTGCGGACATGCGCCGACGCGCTTGGCGGGTCGGTGCTGCACTACCTTGACAAAAGTGGACTGGAATGCGACGCGATCCTGCGTCTGGAGAACGGGGCGTACGGCCTCATTGAAATCAAGACAGGCGGGGACGCGCTTGTCGCGAAGGGGATCAAGACGCTTGAAAGGTTGACGGCGAAGATCGACACAACCCGAATGCCGCCGCCGGCGTTCCGCATGGTACTTGTCGCGCACGGGGATTTCGCCTACCGTCGCAAGGAGGATGGAATCGTCATCTGCCCGATTGGGTGCATCCGGCCATGATTGTGAGGCATTTGCAATAGCCACCCCGCCTAAAAAAGTGGTCTAGACCATTCGGCCGCGCGTGCCGGATTGTGGTAGAATACCGGCAAGTTCGCTTAAGGAAGAGAGGAAAGAGACGATGAAGCCGCTTAAAATGCTCGTGGGCGCGCTGGCGCTGCTGTCCCTGTCCGCACAGTCCAAGACGGTACTTTGGTATCGGCTAGATGGTTTTGCCGTGGGAGAGAAGACCACGGCGTCCACGTTGATCGACAACCTTGCCGATCCCGGAAACAACCAGCTGACATGCCACTCCTTGTCTGGCACGCAGCGCGGCACGACCGCGTCTCTGATGCCGGTCGGCACGGCGGGGCTGGGCGGCACCTTGGGCGTGTATGATCCCGTGACAGGCGAGTTTCATGCGCGCGGGAACGCGCTCCATTTCGGTCTTGACGAAGTGCCGGTCGGTACGGCCAACAGTCCGGGCGGCATGTTGCGACTGCTCAACGGCCTCGAATTGACGAACATCACGGTAGAGGTGATCTACCGCTTTTCGCCAGGAGACATGCTGTCTTGGAGCATGGCGCCGCTTGTGATGCAGGAGGGGGTTAATGCCTCTCGCGAAGGTTGGCTGTTGTCGGCGGCGGGGTGGACGGGCAAGCTGTCGGCACGCTTTGAGGTGTGTGATCAAGACGGCGCGAACCAGACTAGTGCAAGTTTCCAACTTTCCACCTACTCGTCCGGGCAATGGCACCATGCGGCGTTCACGTTCGATGCGGACGGGATTGCGTGCCTCTATCTCGACTATGACAACATATCGAGGAAGACAACATGGGCCGGAAAGCGGCTTGCGACCTTCACGAAAGCCATGACGGTTGCCGCGAACAACGGAACAAGCAATCGCACGTTCCCCGGCGATATCCTTGAAATACGCATCTCCGACGTTGCGCTTCCCCCGTCGTCGTTTCTGCGCGTACATGAGGCGCCTCGCTCCATGGTTGACTCGAAGACCGTTGTCCACGTGCCGTTCACGATGGCCGGCACGGCGCTCGGTGCAGGTGGCATCGACATGAACGCCGTGACGAATGCGCCGTATACGGCGAGGTTCGTGGCGGCGACGAACGTGCCGGATAGCCTGGCGTCTGCGTCCGTGAAGCCGGCCGAAGCCTTCCGCGACGGCATCGGCTCCACGAACATGGTCGCGAACGTAGCGGCCATCTTCACGCCTACGAATGGTGCGCGCGTCGGCACCCATCTTCGAATCAACGACACGAACGCCATGCTTTTTGCGGAGAGTTGCACGCTAGAGTGCTTCTTCAAGACGCCGGGCGCGATCCAGCCGAACGACACGTGGGTGTTCTTCTGCGAACCCGGCGTGAAGGTCTTTATCTCCGACAGCGGTAAGAATGTCGGGAAGATATGGTCGCGGACGTTTCCGAAGGATGGCGATTGGGACACCATGCAGACTACGTACAGCGTGGCACGCGTCGATGACGGTGAATGGCACCATCTGGCATACGTCGTCAATAAGGCCGCCGGAACGGCAACGCTCTACATCGATTATGCCTACCAGTCGCATGCGACCGTTACGCCTTGCACGAACATTGCCAACTCTTGTCTCTATGTTGGACGGCAGATTAGTGGGACATATCTCCAATATTTCCCTGGCTGGATGGACGAGGTACGCATCACGCGGCGTACGCTCCGGCCGTGCGAATTCCTGACGTCGCATTCCGTACCCACGCGTCCCGCGGCGCTCGCACATGTTGCGTTCGAGAACAACTACGCGGTGGCGCCGTATCCGTCGCTTGCCGATGACGGCGTGGGCGTGGCGCGCGAGGGCGGCAACGTGCCGACGTTTGACCGTGCGACGCCGGGTGACGTCATCTTGGACGGCGAAGATGGAACGGATGTGCGGTCGAACACATATTCACTGCGGATGGATGGAAGCCAGGTGCAGTTCCCGCGCATGGTCGCGCTGGAGGTGCCGTCATTCACCGTCGAGTGTTTCGCGAAGATCACGGTGGCCCAGCAAGGCGTGGGCTTTCTGCGGCAAAACCAGTCGTCCACCATATTCGAGGGACGGGATCCCTATCCGCGGTGGATGCTCTTTCTCTATCCGGGATACGACACACGGATCGGCTGCAATTTCTCGACGACCGTAGGTACGGGTGATGGCATCGTTTACGATACGTTGCCGACGAGTTTTGCAGACGGCAAATGGCACCACTGGGCGGTCACTTTTGCATCGGAAGTGACGGACGGCGGCGCCACGACGAACACGGTGACCGAGCTTTGGCGTGACTATGTGAGTTATGGCAGGAGGACGGTGTCTGGGACGATGCTGTTGCCGCAAGGCGACAGCGGCTTCACGATTGGCGCGAACAACGACTTTACGGGATGGGTAGACGAACTGCGCTGTTCGGTCGGCGTGCTGCCGCCGAGCGCGTTCATGCATGCGCGGCCCAACGGCACGATGGTGATTTTCAGATGACGGGAAAGGAGAAGTGTCTCTACGCGCCTCCGGGAGGCATGACGATTCTCTTCCGGTGAGGTGCGGCGCATGGACAAACTAACGAGTTGCTTGAGCATGTCGTTGCCAAAAATATTTGCGGCGATATTTTGCCGTAAATGATGTGCTGTATTGATTTCGGCAATATGTTATGGTAAACTGTGCGCATGAACATTGACGAGACAGTCTTGCATCTTGTTGAGGTCCCCGATGTCCTTGCCGCGCTCCGTGAGTGGGTGCGGCGTGAACGTCAGCGCGCCAACATGACGCAGCAGGAGCTTGCCATGCGTTCAAATGTCCCGGCGACGACGATCTCTCGTCTGGAACGGACGGGTCTAGCCTCGACGGACGCACTTCTCAATGTCCTTTTCGCCTTGAATCTCATTGATCCCTTGCAGGATTTCCTGAAGGAACGTCTGCGGCTGGCGTCCTTTCCGAAGTCTCTCGCCGAAGAGTATGTGCAGAAGCCTGTCCGGCGCGTTCGGCACAGGAAAGGGGGGAAAGCATGAAACTGAATGTCTCGTTCAGGTTTTCCGCCAATCGTACCGTTCGGATGGGCACGCTCACGGAGATCGGACGCGATACGGCCTTTGAGTACGATTCGTCGTTCGTTTCCGCGGGTCTCAATCCGGCACCGTTCCGTCTTCCGGTCAAGGGGGGAGTCTTCGTCTGCGACCAATCGGGCGGCATGGAGACCTTTGGAATGTTTGAGGATTCGCTGCCGGACGGATGGGGGCGGAGGTTGGTCGACGTCGCGTTTCGCAAGCGGCATGCGCGCGCACCGTCTGTTCTTGAGCGGTTGTCCTGCGTGGGGTGCAACGGGATGGGGGCGTTGATCTACGAGCCGGCGAACGAGATGCCGTCGGCGGAGTCGGCGTTCGACCTGGCGACGGTCGCCTCGGACGCCATGGACTTTGATGCGGGTCTGGCGGAGGACGTGTTGCCGGAAGTGCGCAAGGCTGGCGGTAGTTCGGGCGGGGCGCGTCCGAAGGCGTTCGTGGGATTCAATCCCGAGACGGGAGAGGTGTGTGCGGAACGCGAGAACCTTCCGGCCGGATTCGAGCATTGGATGGTGAAGTTCAACACGCGTGCGGAGGGGAATGCCGCCGGCGAGACGGAGTACCGTTATCACCTGGCGGCCGTCCGGGCAGGGGCGGTAATGATGCCGTGCCGCCTGGTCGAGACGCGTGCGGGCAAGTTCTTCGCTACGAAACGCTTTGACAGGACTTCCGGGGATGGGCGGTTGCATTTCGCCTCCGCCGCCGGACTGCTTCACGCGAATTTCCGCATCCCCGGAGACGAGTATCGCGTTCTTTTCAAGATGACAGACGCTCTTCTGCGCGACTATTCGGCGAAGCTGGAGCTGTTCCGTCGCGCCGCACTGAACGTGCTGGCGCACAATCGCGACGACCATCTCAAGAATTTCGGTTTCCTCATGGATGCGACAGGGCGATGGTCGCTCGCCCCTCTGTACGATTTCACTTACGCGAACGGCCCGAACGGATGGCAGACGCTCTCCGTCGCGGGAGAAGGTGCCAATCCAGGGGAACAGGATCTCCTGCGTCTGGCGGAGGAAACGGGCGTCTCGCGTGCAGATGCCACGCGCATCGTGTCGGCCGTGAAAGAGTCTGTCGTCGGTTTGTGAACGAGAAGTGGAGTGAAGATGAAAACAAGAATGATAGTCAGTTGCGCTGCGACCCTGTGTGCGGCGATGGCGTTTTCTGGGGGCGCGCCGATTCATCTCGGGGCGACGGATTTCGTGCGGGCGACGGGGAAACCCTCGCTCGTGACATGGGCGCAGGGCTCCGTGCACGTGCCGGTGTGGTCGCTTTCGGGCCAGACTATCGGCCAATCCATCGCGGCGCTCACGCCGCCGCTTCCCGCGGACTGCGCGGCGGTGCGCGTGGAGATCCAGGTGGTGAACGAGGATGCCTCCGCGACGAATACGTTCACGGACGTCTATTGCGCGCAGATCGCGCAGGTGGCCGACGGTCGTCCCCTCGACTGGGGCTTCGTCGCCGGCAAGCCCGTGCGCACGCGCCTCTCCGCGCCGGGGAAAGTGCGCACCGTCGTGCTGGAGACGTGCCGCAAGGTGAAGCCGGGCCTGCCGCTTTCCATTCGCATCCAGCGCGAGCCGGACGATCCCGGCGACACGTTCGTGAAGCCCGCCGGACTCCTTTCGGCCACGATCACGCCGCTCGATCCGCCCGCGCCGGCGTTCGTCGTACAGGATATGAAGGGCTACAACTCCTGGCCGATGATCCAGTCTGTCGGCGACCGGCTCATCTGCACGTACAGCCGCGGAAGCGCGCACACGATAGGCGAGGGGGCGCGCGACGCCTACGCGCGCGTCTCGACGGACGGCGGGCGCACGT
>ODAI012844376.1_pt1 | contig 13020 bp, 9 predicted proteins | sample 1539321 | NCBI WGS metagenome assembly ODAI01 (sample SAMN02144231, study PRJEB22623) | gut metagenome | biome: sheep rumen | host: Ovis aries | place: New Zealand | reverse complement strand
TTGAGGATATGGATGTGCTGGAGGCTATGGAGACCGGTGTTGAGGGCAGATATATCCCGGTAAGACTTACAGCTTCCGGGGAAATAGACCGCCGTTCATCCGGATGCATCTCAGGGGAGAAAATGGACAGGCTCAAAGACTATGTTTACGATGAGCTCAGAGAAATGGCTGAGTCCCTGTATTCCGGAGATGCTGAGGCAGTCCCGCTTATTATAGGCGGGGAAAAGCCCTGCGATTTCTGTGACTATGTAAATATCTGCGATAATTCACGCATGGAGCGCTACAGGCTCCCGGATGCAGAAAAGCTTGCGGAGGCTGAGGATATTCTCGGCTCAGATACAAAAGGAAGGAGGAACAGCTGATGGGCTGGACAAGTCAGCAGGAAGCTGCTATAAATGCAAGAAATTCATCTGTTATAGTATCAGCGGCCGCAGGAAGCGGAAAAACAGCTGTTCTTACCGAGCGCCTGGTAAAGCTCATTGCTGACCCGGCTTCCGGAGTTCATGCCGACAGAATGATAATCGTTACCTTCACAAACGATGCTGCTGCTGAACTGAAAAAGCGTCTTGACTCAAAGCTGAGGGCACTTATATCCGAGGATCCGTCAAACACTCATCTTCTTCGTCAGCAGATACTTCTTCAGAGCGCAAAGATATCCACTATAAATTCATTCTGCTTCGAGCTGCTGAGAGACAATATTACCGATCAGGGGATAACCTCCGGCTTCGGAGTGCTTGATGAGGCAGATACAAAGGTGCTTATGGCGCAGGCTATGGAGGAGCTTTTCGATTATTATACGGAAAATGATTATGAAAAGATATCCTTCCTCTATGACCGGTTCTGCGTAAAAAACAGCAGAGCTCTTATGGGAGTTATTGCGAAGGCCGATCAGTTCCTTGCTTCGGTGGCACTCAGGGACAAATGGCTGGAACAGGCAGTTGAAGAGTACAGCAAGCCATTCAGGGAGTCAGTTTATTTCGGCGCACTGAATGCCTCGGTCATGAGACGTATCGAGAGGGGAGTCCGTATTGCGGATGACTGTCTTGATATGATGCCTCTGATCTTCCCGGACAGGGAAAATTATCCTCAGGCTCAGAAGTCCTTTGCAACAGCTGAGGATGACTATGATAAGCTCTGCCGGCTCCGGGATATATTCCGTTCAGGACGTTTCCCTGATGAGGCTGAGGCTGCGGAGCTCACTTCATTTGCGGCTCTCGAAAGAGTGACTGCCAAAACTCCTCATAATAAGGAGCTTCGTGAGGTGTACAAGGCAAGGAGAGAGCTGCTTAAAAAGGTGCCGGCAGCTGTTATAGACAGTGTAAGCTCAGTGGAGAGCGATTTCCGTGAGGCCGGTGAGGTCACAGCAGTCCTGACTGAGGTGCTGAAAAAATATCAGGAGATAGTGTGGCGGAGAAAATGCGAAAAAAATGCGATAAGCTTCGATGACGGCGAGAGACTTGCCCTGGAGCTGCTTGCAGACCTTGACAGCGAGGGAAGGATAATACAGTCCGAAACTGCTGTCCGCACCGCTGAGAACTATGATATAATAATGATAGACGAGTATCAGGACTCAAACAACAAGCAGGACCTTATTTTCAAGCTTATTTCAAAGAATTATAAGCTTGATGAAAATGGTCAGCCAATGTATGGAAATAATGTTTTTCTCGTTGGAGACGTGAAGCAGTCAATATATCGTTTCAGACTGGCAAATCCGAGAAATTTCATAAACACTCTCCGGTGCTCAGAGCCATATACGGAGGAAAGCACATCGGAGAACAAGTCTATCTTCCTCAACAGGAATTTCAGAAGCTCCGTGGGTGTCATTGATTTCGTAAATTTTGTGTTCTCACAGATAATGACTCCTGACTGCGGAGATATAAGCTATGACGAAAATGAAATGTTGTATTTCGGAGCACAGGAGTACTACGGTGCAGAAAATGTATCAGCTCATATAGGACTGATATTCGATGACCCTGAGGATGAGGGTGAAACTTCTGATACACTTAACAGTGAGGCTGCATATACCGCCGGAAAGATAGCGGAAATGATAAAAAGCGGTGCAGAGGTGATCACAAAGGACGGCAGACGGCGTCCATGCAGACCCTCCGATTTCAGTATACTGGTCAGGGGCAACAAGTACGTCAGTATATATGCTGAGGAGCTTGAGCGCAGAGGTATAGCAGCAAGAGGCAAGGAGGAGAGCGGATATCTCAGTTCAAGGGAGATAGCTGTGCTCACTGACCTGCTGAGAGTCATCAATAATCCGCTGCTGGATATCCCTATGACAGCAGTAATGACATCCCCGATGTATATGTTCACTATCGGGGAGATAGCATTCATCAAGTCGCTGGACCGTGAACAGCCAATATATCCGATACTGCTGAGAATCGCTGACGGTGAGTACCCTGACAGTGTGGATATGTTCTTTCAGGAGAGAGTTTCTGACCTGCTCAGGGCTCTGGAGCTGTTCAGGCTGGATGCTGTTACTATGACGCTTGGGGAGCTTATCTCCAGGATATATGATACTACGGATTTTATCTCCGTAATGCAGCTCTACAGTGACGGAGAGAAGAAAAGGGCAAACCTCAGGACACTTATTCAGTATGCGGAGAACTATGAGAGCTCCGCAGCCTATGAGGGCTCAGGCGGCCTTGGAGGATTTATCAGACATATCGACAGGGTGCTTGAAAACGGCGATATATCCCAGAACAAAGCCTCTTCTTCCTCCGGAGACTACGTTTCTATCCAGACGCTTCACGGCTCAAAGGGACTGGAGTACCCCTTTGTATTTATCGCTGAGACTTCACATCAGTTCCGTTTTGACAATGATGCTGTTATGTGCTCGGCAGACGGCAGGATAGGATATACCCTGTATGACCCGGAGATAGTAAGAAAATACCGCACCTTCCAGCATACAATGCTGACAGAGGAGGAGAATCGTGATACCCGCAGCGAGGAGATGAGACTGCTTTATGTTGGACTTACAAGAGCCAAGCAGAAGCTTTTTGTCAATCTTAAATGCGGTGAGAAGTCACTTAAGCGGGTGAAGTCTCTTTACGACGGATGCACCGTACGGGGAGGAGATATCTCAGATATAGTAAGCGAGGCAAAGTGCTTTGCAGACTGGATATGGGCAGCTCTTTTCAGGCACAGCTCCTTCAGGGAAATAGCCGGGGAGCTTGGTCTGAGCAGCGGCAGCGGAGCTGTGGGGATGCAGTACAGCAGTCCTGAATTCACCTATGAAAAGGCATATCCGCCTACAGCAGATGAGCTTTTCCGTGAGGAGGTCACTGAGGAGACTGCTCCGGATGAGAGCATATGTCAGGAGCTGGAAAGTCTGATATCACATCCCTATGACAGGCGGCTTTCAGAGATGCCTGCTAAACTTAGCGTTACTCAGATAACAAGGAAATTCAAGGGCGATGATGAGGAGTTCGATTTCAGACTCAAACGTCCCAGATTCTGCTCAGGAGCTAAGAAAATGACCGGTGCTGAGCGAGGTACAGCCCTGCATACATTCTTCCAGTACTGCGATTTTGATGCAGCGATAAGCTCTCCGGCGGACGAAGCGAAGCGTATGAAGGATATGGGCTTCCTAACAGAAGCTCAGTCTGCGGCAATAGACCCTGAGCTGGTATCTGCATTTTTCCGGAGCGAGCTCTATCAGCGCATAAGCTCCGCAGACAAGGTATGGCGTGAGAAGAAATTCATGGTGGCAGTCCGTCAGCTTGATATCGACAGCGACCTTATGGAGGTGCTCAGCCGTTCTGACGGTATGATAAAGGGTATCGTTGACCTGATGTTTGAGGAGGACGGGGAGATAGTCATCGTGGACTACAAGTCCGACAGGGGAACATCTGCGGCAAAGCTGGCAGAACGCTACAGTGTTCAGCTCCGGCTTTACCGGTCTGCAATAGAGCTAACTATGCACCAGCGTGTCAAGGCAGCCTATCTCTATTCGCTTGAACTTAAAAAGACCATCCCCGTGGAGATCTGAGCTTTATGAAAAATCAAAAAGACGATGTTTACAGAGTGTAAGCATCGTCTTTTTTTCTAAGAAATAGTTTTGCCGGCGAGTGAAGGAAGATCACTGCCGGCAAGTAATAAGGAGAAGAATGGGTTATATCGTTAATAAAAAATGATGTCAGAAGGGGAACATTCCGCCGAAGCCGCCGTATGGATCGAACTCTTCGGGTTCTCTGGGAGCAGCAGTTGCAGGCTGACGCTCTTCTTTCTTCTGGTTGTCGCTATCGGGGTTGTAGCTGTCTTCCTGAAGCGTGAGCTCGATCTTGATATCCTCGTCACGTCTGTTTACAGTGAGAGTTATAGTATCGCCAGCCTTGTACTTGTTCTTGATAACATTGAGTTCATCAGCTGTTTTAATAGCTTCGCCCTCAATATCGATGATAACGTCGCCCTTCTGGATGCCGGCTTCTTCAGCAGCACTTCCGGGTTCAACGCTTGTAACGTAAACTCCCATAGGGATGTTGTAGTAGCGTGAATGGCTCTCGGTAACATCACGGGTGGAGATACCGATCTGAGGTCTGCCCTTGACGTACTTGTAGTTGATAAGATCATCGATGATCTTCTTGGCATCAGTTATCGGGATAGCGAATCCAAGTCCTTCAACGCTGGCTGCACCGTAGCTGGATGACATCTTTGCAGAGTTGATTCCAACGACCTGACCGCAGCTGTTGAGGAGAGGTCCGCCGGAGTTACCGGAGTTGATAGGTGCATCTGTCTGGATAAGGGACATACTCTTGTCGTTGATGGAGATATCTCTGTTGAGTGCGGATACGATACCGCTTGTAACTGAACCGAAGAGCTCAAATCCGAGAGGATTTCCTACAGCGATAACAAGCTCTCCGACTCTGAGCTCATCACTGTTTCCAATAACGGCAGGAGTAAGGCCGGTTTCATCTACCTTGAGTACAGCGATATCGGTCTCTGTATCATAGGCGATGATCTTTGCTTCATGCTCGGTCTCGTCGCTGAACATGATAGAAACGTCAACGGCTTCTCCGGCACCGTATTCAGTATCGAATACAACGTGAGCATTGGTTACGATATATCCGTCCTCGGAAATGATGAAGCCGGTACCGGTACCGGTCATCTGACGTGACATCGGATCAGAATTCCAGCCGAAAATGCTGTATGACTGGGTATATTCAAAATTTGAGGAAACTCCAACAACTGAAGGCATTATGGAATCAACAATATCGGGGATAGGCTTTGCATCTGTCCTTGAAGCAAGGGAAATGAGGCTTGGAGCGTCCGGATCGGTGCTGCTGTCAGCAGAATACTCGATCTCTTTGTTTGCTGAGGTAGTCTTTTCCTCTGACTCCGGCTCTGAAAGTTCTGAGCCGTCCTTGTTGTCCCTGTAGATCTTATAGCCCTGAACTGAGCCTACACCTACGATAGCAAGACAGAGCACGAATGCTACAGCCTTGAGGAAGCTGTGCTTCTTCTTTGGCTTCGGAGCATTTTCCGAAACATAGGCATATGATCCGGGCTGAGCAGCAGGATCGATCGTTGGTTCACTGCTTGGGATTATTGTATCTGCGTAGTAGTTGTCGTAGTGGTGCTGAGTAGTATCAGCAGGGGGAGGAGTTGTATCCTCTCCGGATATATTGTTATTGTACTCGTTGAAATTTTCTGACATAAGAATCATCCTTTCACCAATACAGATTTTTTTCATTAATTATTATTATAAGCTCTTTTGTGATAAAATTATGATAAGCTACAGAAAATATTCTGATTAAAAAAGCACAATTAAGAGCTGTGGACAGTTCGTCCGATATAAAGCTGAAAATAGAGGAAAATTAAAAGCTCCCCAAAGGCAGCTGAGTCCGGGGAGCTTTTTTATCATTTTAATTTTGACTTGGTTTTTGCGGTGAATTTTTCACCGTAAACGAGGAAGCGCTTATGTACTCCCTCACCGATAGAGCCTGCCTCATCGGAAGCAGATACCTTGAATACCAGTTCACGTCCGTTCACTTCAGTGAGCTCAGCCTCAGCTGATACCTTCATGCCCTTTGGTGTTGCGGAAGTATGGCGGATATTCAGCTCTGTGCCGACGGTAGTCTCGTCGCCTTCGAGATACTGCTGTATGCAGCTGCAGGCGGCTTTTTCCATAAGCATGGTCATAACGGGGGTAGCGAATACTTCAAGGCTTCCGCTGCCGACATTTACAGCCAGCTCTGCATCAGATACTGTAAGTTCAGCAGAAGCTTTTATTCCTGTTTCAGGTGTTTTCATATTAATCTCCTTAGTCGTCAGTTATCGGTGATTCAGAATAGAGCTTTCCGACAACTCTGTCGTAGGTTATCATATCCAGATCCTTGTTATGAGGTGTTTCCGGATCGAAGGAAGTTGAGTATACAGGCATTTTCTTCAGATAGTTCATCATCTTCTCAATAAATGAATCATGCGGTGCATCGATGATGTCCAGCAGCACATAGGGTACATAGAAGAATGAGAATTTCTCATCCGGTACCTTTGAGAAGTCTGCATCGTAGTTAGCCCAGAGGAAGTAGGTCTGCTCGTAGAGGATATTGCAGTTATCGCCGTTCATGCCAAGCTCATTGTAAACGCTGGTCTCGCCTCTGAGTGAGGGGAAGTGGTCGCCGACGAAGAACACCAAAGTAGGCTCGTCAACTTTCTTGAGGTCGTTGAGGAAGACTCTCATTCCCTCATTGGAGTGCTGAATCCACTGGAGGTAGTTATCGAACTCAGCATTGGGATCCTCACCCTGATTATAGGGCTGGTGATTCTGCATTGTTGTTGTATGGATGTAGATCGGGTCGTCAGATGTCTTTACGAGATCAACGAGCTGATCGTAAACGGACTTATCGTCCACATATGTGCCGTAGTGCTCAACATCAACAGTGAAGTCGGTAGTTCCGTCGTAGTCATCGTGGAATATCATGTTCTTAAAGCCAAGTCTCGGGTAGACCTTGCTTCTGCTGTAGAAATTAGCCTGGAACGGATGAACATATGCTGTATTGTATCCCCAGCTGTCATAGTACTGAGCCATAGCAGGAAGTTCACGGTCTGCAAGCTCTCTCTGAGGCATATTCGGGTCATTGAGTCCCTTTACAGGAAGTCCGAACATAAGCTCGAACTCGGAGCGGACTGTCCAGCTTGCGTAGGTAGGAGTGATTATTCTTCCGCTCTTGCCTTCATTGCAGGCTTCATCGAAGTACTTGTAAACGTCCTTGTCTATATCGAGCTGGTCGAAAACACGGAAGTCAGCGAAGGATTCGCTCATTATTACGATAACATTGGGCTTGACACCGCCGTTGAAGTCACCGCTCTTGTCCACCTTGATATTGAGTATCTGCTCAACGTGTTCCTTATTGTAGTCATCGGGCTCTTTAAGGCGGTTGGCGTAGTCCTCAGAGGCTGTCTGCACCAGGAAAGTTACGAAGCCGTTATTGAGGAATTTCTCCTTCAGGAGCATATCATTTGTAGCCGCAGTAGTGTCCACCTTGAAGAAACCGTAGACAGGCTTATAGAACTTAGGCCATACTACCATCCAGAAGCCGGCTATGATAGCAGCAGAAGCGCCGGCAGTTCGTGTAACAGCCTTTTTGGTATACTTGGGGTTGAAGTAGAATACCAGAGCGATAAATGCGATAACAATTATATATGACAGTATCAGCTGCGGGGTAATTTTTATGTAGGCAAAGGATTTCAGGCTCTTTACGCTCTTTGCGATCCTCATATCAGAGAGTATGAGGTGGTTGCCGTTGGTATTGTACTTGAACAGCTCTGTGGTCGCCAGTGACATGAACAGTATGCTCTGTATCGCCACTGCCGCCCAGCCATGCCGGATGATCGATAGCAGCAGTATGAATATAGCAGCTGTTATCAGAAGTCCGAATATCATAGGGCCGGGGTGGTGGGTCCAGAGCTTGATATAGGGAGCAGCTCCCTTGCCCTGGGTTATCTCAGCTATGCTCATAATGAATATCGGGAATATTATGAGCAGGAAAAGGTTCAGCTTTTTGAACTTATCGGTGTGTGTAGCACGTTTTGCGAAGAATTTTTTCAGGCGGGCAAATTTTTCTTTCTTAGCCTCATCCTGTATCTTTTCCCCAACATTTTCTGCAGCGTCGCTTATATCTGACATCTTGCCTTCAGCGGCAGTGATCTCATTTTCAGTCTCGCTGTTTATAATCTCTTTTGACTTTTCAGCCATTGAATATCATCCCTCTATCTATATAAATTAATTTATTAAACGTTTAAATTGCGGAATATACAATTATAACTATATCACAATTTGACGAAAAGTGCAAGTCATCTAAATAATTATCACAAACATTTCATTTTTTTCGTCGTATCGGTAATAGTGTACTGATAATGTTATATTGATTTGTGCAGATTTACTTATCTTGTTTTAAGGAATCCCTGATCTTCGGCATCGGAAATTATTTTTTCGATGAGGTCGGCAATATCGTCCGAAGCCTGAGCACTGTTAAGGTTTCTCTTTCGCACCTGATCGGAGAAAATACCGTGTTCCTTCCATGAGATGCCGTTTTTGGTGTAGTTCAGCAGCAGGGGCTGGATATGGTCAAGGAGGTTGGCGAATTTTGATTCGGCTGTGGAATTTTCTTCAAATTCTCTCCAAAGGTCATAGGATTCTTTTTTCTGATCTTCCGGAAGCAGACCGAAGAGTCTCTGAGCAGCTTTCTCCTCACGTTCAGCCTTTGATCTGTTGCCCTCCTCATCGTAACAGTAGGTATCTCCTGCATCTATCTCCACAACATCGTGGATAAGCACCATTTTCATAACTTTAAGCACATCCACCGGCTCATTTGAGTACTCGGCAAGCAGGAAAGCCATTACTGCAAGGTGCCAGCTGTGCTCGGCATCGTTCTCTTTACGGTCCTCGTTAAGTACATATGTCTGGCGGTAAAGAGCTTTCATTTTATCCAGCTCAAGTACAAAGCTTATCTGCTTCTGAAGTCTTTCATTAATGTTCAGCATATATCCTCCTAAATGACCATACCGCCGTTGACGGCGAGAGTCTGACCTGTGATGTATTCTGCCTGCTGTGAGGCAAGGAATGAGACTGCGTCTGAAATATGTTCGGGTTTACCGAAAATTCCAAGGGGGATATCCTCACGGATAAGAGCAAGATCCTCCTCAGAGAAGCGGCTGTTCATTTCTGTCATTATGAATCCCGGAGCAACACAGTTCACCCTTATGCCTGAGGGAGCCACTTCCTTTGCAAGCGCTTTTGTAAAGCCTATGAGGCCGGCTTTTGAGGCGGAGTAGTCCACCTCGCAGGATGCTCCGCACTGTCCCCACATTGAGGAAATGTTGATTATGCAGCCTGCTCCGTTTCTTATCATATCCGGCAGCACTGTTCTGGCGCAGTTCATAGCACCGGTAAGGTTCACTGCCATTATCTGTGAAGCCTTTTCCTGGGGAATACAGTGGAAAAGATCGATCTCTGAGATGCCTGCATTGTTGACAAGAAGATCAATATGACCGATCTCGCTGAACGCATCACTGACAGCCTTTATATCGGAAATATCGAACCCTATAGCCTGTCCGTTTATCTCTGCGGCAAGAGCCCCGGCTTTTTCCTTTGAGCGGGAATAATTAATAATGACGGAGTATCCGTCCTGAGCGAGCCTGCGGCATATTGCGGAGCCGATACCGCCTGCGCCGCCGGTCACAAGGGCTTTTTTCATAAGCTTCCTCCTTGGGAGAATTTATCGTCAGTTAACATTATAACATATCGCTGTGGAAAAATCCAGTGTTAAGACTTGAAATGTTTGCGAAATCATGTTACAATAATGTAATGATCGGAGGAATGGGAGTTATCCTGACAAGAGAAAAGCATCCCTCCGGACTTCCTTTATTTGCCGTTTCCGGCATTTTTATTACTATTTAAGAGGTGCCATTATGGATCAGAAAAAAATAGACCGTATAAATGAGCTTGCGAGAAAATCAAAAGCTGAAGGGCTTACTGAAGCTGAAAAAGCTGAGCAGACTGAGCTCAGGAATGAGTACAGAGCTGCTGTGACCGGAAATCTCCTTGGACAGCTTGAAAATACATATGTAGTCACTCCCGACGGCAAAAAGAAAAAGCTTAGCGCAGGACACGGAGGCAGAAAATGACAAACGGTGAGCTCTACGAAATGGCTGTAAAGGCCGCTGAGAATTCCTACAGCAAGTACTCACGTTTTCGTGTGGGTGCAGCTCTTCTTGCGGAAAACGGGAAAGTGTACACCGGCTGCAATATCGAGAATGCTTCCTATTCTCTGACTAACTGTGCTGAGAGGACTGCGGTGTTCAAGGCTGTATCAGAGGGAGTCACAGGCTTCAGGGCGATAGCTGTTGCAGGCAGCAGCAACGATGACTTCACAAAGCCATGCACTCCCTGCGGTGCCTGTTTACAGGTGCTCAGCGAGTTCTGCGGAAGCGATATGGTGATAATACTTGCAAACGGCTGGTTCAGACTTTCTGATCTTATGCCGCTGCGATTTACAGAAGATAGTATGAAATGATACCGGAGGTACCTATGGAGCTTAAAGAAAAGATCGAAAAACACCTTCTTGAAGTACAGAAGCCCTCTCGCTATATCGGAGGAGAGGTGGGAAGTGTCATTAAGGACAAGTCAAAGGTGGATGTCAGGTTTGCATTCTGCTTCCCGGATACCTATGATATAGGTATGTCTCACCTTGGCATGAAGATACTCTACTCTCTTACTAATGAAAGGGAGAATTACTGGTGCGAGAGATGCTTTGCGCCCTCTGAGGATTTTGAGGCTATAATGCGTGAGAATGATATCCCGCTGTATGCACTGGAAAGTCTTGATCCCATAAAGGATTTTGATTTCATCGGTTTTACACTGCAGTATGAGCTGTCCTATGCAAATATCCTGAATATGCTGGATCTTGCAGGACTGCCGGTATTTGCTTCGGACAGAGGTGACGAGCTGACAAATATCGTTGTTGCCGGAGGCCCATGCGTCTGTAATCCTGAGCCACTGGCTGATTTCTTCGATATCTTTATCCTCGGTGAGGGTGAAGAGGTAAACCTTGAGCTTATGGACCTGTATTGGGAGATGAAACAGAAGGGTGCGACTAAAACGGAATTTCTCCGTAAAGCCTGCCATATTGAAGGAATATACGTCCCCAGATTTTACAGCTTTGTCTATAAAGAGGACGGAACTATCGAGAGACTTGTAGTCTCGGACGGTGCTCCTGAGGTGGTAAGAAAGCGCATAATCAAGGATTTCGACAGCGTTTACTATCCGGATAACTTTGTTGTGCCGTTTACTGAGATAGTTCACGACAGAGTTTCTGTTGAGGTCCTGAGAGGCTGTATAAGAGGCTGCCGATTCTGTCAGGCAGGATTCATATACCGCCCGTTCCGTGAAAAGCACACCGATACTATATGTAAGGAGACTAAGTGTCTCTGCGAGAATACCGGCTACGATGAGGTATCCCTTGCATCCCTCAGTACCAGTGACCACTCTGAGATAGACCCTATGCTCACCCAGCTCATAGAATATACTGCGGCAGAGAGGATAAATCTGTCACTGCCGTCTCTCCGTGTGGACAACTTCTCGGAATCTCTGCTCGAAAAGATAAAGAAGGTCCGCAAGAGCGGTCTCACATTTGCTGCTGAGGGCGGTACTCAGCGTCTTCGTGATGTTATAAATAAGAACGTCAGCGAGGAGGAGATAATGAATACCTGCACCATTGCTTTCAAGGGAGGCTATTCTGCGGTAAAGCTCTACTTTATGATGGGGCTTCCTACTGAGACCGATGAGGATATAGTAGGCATTGCTGACCTTGCCAATCGTATAATAGATCTGTTCTACAGCATTGAGGACAGACCCAAGGGCAGGGGAGTCCAGATCTCCATAAGCTGCGCCACATTCGTCCCCAAGCCCTTTACACCGTTTCAGTTTGAGCCTCAGGATACCCGTGAGATGATAGAGCATAAGCAGAAGCTGCTGCTGGATTCTGTAAAGACAAAGAAGATAAAGGTCAGCTATCATGACCCTAACGTCAGTCAGCTCGAGGTCATACTTGCAAAGGGCGACAGAAGGCTCTGCAAGGCTATTTATACTGCATGGAAGAAGGGCTGTAAGTTCGACAGCTGGGAGGAATACTTCCACTTTGACAAGTGGGTGGAGGCTTTTGAGGAGTGCGGAATAGATACCTCATTCTACGCTAACCGCAGGTTTGAATATGATGAGATCCTTCCCTGGGATCATCTGGATTATCTTGTTTCAAAGGAATTCTTCATCCGTGAGAATAAGACTGCACATAATGCAGTGACAACTCCTAACTGCCGTCTGAGATGCTCCGGCTGCGGAGTTAATAAAAAAGTGGGGAGGGATTGTTTTTGCTGAGGGTAAGAGCTACATTTAAAAAGACGGGCAGGGCAAAGTACATTTCCCACCTTGACCTGAACCGCTGTATGCTGAGGACTTTCCGGCGCTCCGGACTTCCTATATGGTACACTGAGGGATTCAATCCCCACCCGTATTACGCTTTTGCACTGGCGCTTTCACTGGGATTTGAGAGCGAATGTGAGATACTTGACTTCAATATCACCGATGACAATATGTCAATGGAGGAGATACGGGACCGCCTCAATGCTGTTATGCCGGAGGGCATGGGCATAATAAAGGTGGAGATACAGGTGCAGAAGATTACTGCTATCGCCAAGGCTGAGTACAGCTTCTCGCTTATGACAGATTCTCCGGAAAAGCTTATGGATGATGTAAAGAAGCTCATAGGCGGTGAGGAGATACTCATTGAAAAAAAGACAAAGAAGGGTATAAAGACTGTGGATATAAAGCCGGATATGGAGATAATGTCCTGTGAGCAGACTGACTGCTCAGTGGACATTGTGATGAGACTTCCGGCCGGCACTCAGACCAACTATAACCCCACTCTCTTTGTTGAGGCACTGAAAAATTCCGGAGCACAGCCCTTTGAGGCTGAGAAATTCGTCCGCAGAGCTATTCTGTGTGCTGATGATACT
>ODAI012086410.1_pt1 | contig 13020 bp, 14 predicted proteins | sample 1539321 | NCBI WGS metagenome assembly ODAI01 (sample SAMN02144231, study PRJEB22623) | gut metagenome | biome: sheep rumen | host: Ovis aries | place: New Zealand | reverse complement strand
TTCTTCATCAACTCGTCCTCGGGCCTGGCGGTGCTGTCCATCCCCATCATGGCCCCGCTCGGCGATGCCGTGGGCGTCGCCAAGCCCGCCATCATCGCCGCCTACAACTACGGCCAGGGCCTCATCAGCTACATCACGCCCACGGGCCTCATCCTAGCGAGCCTCGCCATGGTCGACGTCCCGTTCAGCCGCTGGCTCAAGTTCATCAATCCTCTGCTGGGCGCCACCATCCTGCTCAACGCCCTGCTGCTCATCGCGCAGGCAGTCCTCTAGTCGCAAGCGACAGCAAAGATTCAAGGGACCGCCGGATTCGTCCGGCAGTCCCTTTTCTCATGGAACAAAAAAGGCGCCGACCCAAAGGCCGGCGCCCGAAAGAAAGGGCCGATGGTTGTTGCGCTTGCGCTTAGGCGCCAAAGACGTCGCCCGCAAAGGGGACGAGGTGGTAGTCGGGGGCATCAAAGCGGGAGGTGGTGGTGTCGACGTCGATGAGCGATGCGATGACTCCAGAAACGACCATGGTGGCGACGAAGGCGACGTATGCCATGTCGGGCTCCTTTCATTCATACTGGCACCTGCCAGGTTCACTTTCAAGGGCAGTATAGCAAGGTATTTCCCTGCAACTTACGGCAATTCAACTGTCTTTATTGATACTTATTACAAGTAATATTTGTGCAATGCTAATCGCGTTCATCCGCTCCCATTAATCATGTCCCCCGTCGCCGCGCCTCTGCTATCATCGACGGGCGGCCACCACTCGCCTCGAACTCGGAGGGCAATCGCATGCCAGACAACACGAACGCAGAGGTCATCGACCTCGCCGACGCCAAGCTGCGCCAGGGGGACCACATGGTGCGCGGCATCGCCGCAGATGGCATGGTCCGCGCCATCGCCATCACCGCACGTGACACGGTCGAGACCGCACACGTCAGCCACAACTCGAGCCCGGTGGTCACCGCGGCACTCGGCCGCCTGATGATGGCCGCCCAGATGATGGCTGCCCTGTTCAAGAGTCCCGACGAGCTGCTCACCCTGCAGGTCAAGGGCGACGGACCCATCGGTGGGCTCACGGTCACCGCCAACAACAAGGGACAGGTCAAGGGCTTCGCCAACCATCCCAACGTGTGGCTCTCCCCCAAGGGCGAGGGGAAGCTCGACGTGGGCGGTGCCATTGGCCAGGGCATGCTCACGGTCATTCGCGACATGCCGGGGGAGGTGCCCTACTCGAGCCAGGTGGAACTGGTCTCCGGCGAGATTGGCGACGACCTCGCCGCATACTTCTCGCTCTCCGACCAGATCCCGACCTCGGTGGGCGTCGGTGTGCTGGTGAACCCCGACACGAGCGTGCGACAGGCAGGCGGGTTCATCGTCCAGCTCATGCCCGGCTACGATGACGACCTCGTCGACCAGCTCGAGTACAACCTCCAGGACGTCACGTCGGTCACCTCCATGCTCGAGGAGGGAATGTCCCCCTCCAACATCCTCTCGCACGTGCTCAGGGGACTCGGCTACCAGGAGCTCGAGGTCTCGCCCGCGGAGTTCCACTGCGGCTGCACCAAGGAGCGCGCCTCCCGTGCGGCGCTCGCCCTGGGAAGGGCAGAGATCGAGGACATGGTCGAGCATGGCGAGACCGCCCAGATCCACTGTCACTTCTGCGGCAAGACGCACGTCCTCACGCCCGACGAGCTGCGCGCGCTGCTGTAATCGGTTGAAAGGGCCCCTCAGAGCTCGAAGGAGCTCTTCTCGGGGAAGATCGACTCGAAGGCGGCGACGAACCTCTCGCTCACCAGGGTGAACTCGTCATCCGAGAGCTTCTCGGCACCGTCGTTGACGCAGATGGTCGAATACCGCCTTCGCTCTATGTCGCCCGCGATGTCCGCATAGTTGTCGAGGGTGCAGTTGACATAGCGACCAAGCTTGCTCCGCCGCTCTGACGCGGCGATGCCCTTTGCGATCTGCCACTCGTAGAAGAGACTCTGGGTCACATCCTCGTAGCTACGGAACCTGTGATGCGACGTCCGCCCCAGAATCTCGGGCTCACGCTCCCAAACCTCCTCATAGGTCGACTTGAGGTACGCGGCGGGCACATGGGGGCTCGACATCCCGGGAAACCACCCAAACGGCAGGAGCGAGAGGTTATAGAGGGATTCCTTGAGGCCGACCTTCCAAGGCGCATACCAACTGGCGAAGTTGCGAGCGACCGATGAGCGCTTGTCGAAGTTTCGGTTGATGGCCATGATGTTGTTGAGGGTGACGTGCGCGTAAGGGTCGTCGTTGCGCGGGACCGTGAACGAGATGCGCGCGTTTGCGACGGGGGCGCCACCCCTGAAGTACTGCGCTTGGCTGACGGGCCTGAGCAGGTACATATCATCGTTGAAGTAGACGAAGTGCTCGGAAAGCCCGGGAATCCTGTGGAGGTTCATCTCGAGCGGGCGGGGCGAGAACACGGGCAGGCAGTCCTCGGGGACAAAGTCCTCGTGCCTCACCCAGACGAGCTTCTTGGCAGAGGGGTCGAGCCAGGAGGGGAACTGGCCATTGGTCACGAAGAAGACCCTGTTGACCCACGGGGCACAGCGCTCGACGCCCCTAAACCAGTAGCGAAGAAGCCCATAGTCGCGATAGCGGCGATCCGCAGCATCGATGCCGCCCTCTTGTGCCTTGGGGAGATAGCTGAGCATGCTCTGGCGCCACTCGGGGTCGGACCCATCGACCCAAGGGATGACAAAGTCGATGGGATGCCCCTCTTGGGAAGCCCCCCTCATCCCCCTGTGCGGCCTCAGGCCCATGTGCGCCTCCATCGCAAATCATTCTGTGGAAGGAATATAGCATGTCCGGCCATCGTCAAAGGATCCTCTCCCATTTTCGGACGATGTTCTCGGTCGAGAACTCCCAGGCGCGCTGCATGGCATTGCGCTCGATCGACGTGCGGAGGGCTGGGTCATCATCGAGCCTGCACATGGCCCGGGCGAGGGCCTGTGCGTCGCCCACGGGGACGAGCAGGCCATCCACCCCATCATGGATGAGCTCGTCCGACCCCGTGCAAGCCGTCGAGATGCACGCGATGCCCATGAGCATCGCCTCGATGAGGGCGTTCGACTGACCCTCGAAGTCCGAGGAGAGCGCGAACATCTCGGCATCGCGGATGGCCTCGTGGATGTCGGTCCTGAAGCCCTCGAGATGCACGAAGTCGGAGATGCCCAGCTCCTCGGCCAAACCGATCAGCTGCTCTCGGTTGCCGCCGTTCTTCTCGTCGCCATAGATGTGCAGATGGTGCTGCGGGTGGCTCTCGTGGAACATGGCGAAGGCAGAGATGAGCAGCGGATGGTTCTTCTGCTCGTTGAGCCTTCCGACGGTCACGATCCGCTTGGTGCGTTGCTCGCTCGCATGGCAGGTCACCTCGACCGGGTTCGAGATGATGCTGTGCCCTCCTCGCGTCTCCTCCTCGAACAAGCCGGCGACCTTCTTTGTCTGGAACACGACATGATCGGCCTTGGCATAGCTGCTTCGCATTCTCTCGAAGTACTCGACGGGCTTCGCGGCGGGGTCGTTGCGCTCCGACATGACCTTGCGCCTTCCGCCATAGCGGGCATTGAGCAGGTTGGGGGTGATCAGCATGCTCACCGTGGCATCGACGCCACGCAGCTTGGAGAAGTAGCTCAGGAGGACGCGCTTGCTCACGAACTTCCATGCCCTCTTCGCAAAGCGGGCCAGCCTCCCGCCCAGCGGCTTGAGCCAGCGGGGCTCTGCGGCGCAGATGGCCGTGACCTTCTTTCCTATGGGGTAGGTGACCGTCTTCCGGTCCAGGTACACGAGCCACACGCGGTGACGCTCGCTCAGGCTGGTCGCAAGCCTGCATCCCACCCGCTCGGCGCCTCCCCCGCCAAGGGAGGAGACGAGGAAGAGGATTTTCTTGGAGCGAAAGTCCGCACCAAGCCGGTTGCCGTCCTTGCGTTCGGCCGTACGCTGCCCATGCACGTCGATGCTGCCGTCCGCCCTGCGGGTCACGGTGACGTGGCCCTCGTTCTCCTCCGGCTCATAGAGGCACTCCCTCACCCCCTCCGGTTCCCGCGCAGTCCTGAAGAAGAAGTTGCAGCTTCTCTTCTCGCCATTGCCCTGGGCGGTGCAGTAGTGGAGGCGACAGGCGGGATTGGAGTTGGACGAGAACCCAAACCGATGATTGCCAAACGCGAGGCAGTTCCAGACCTCGTGGGCGACAGACTGGTTCTCGCCGCCCAGCTTGAAGCCGGAACTCCTTCCCAACTGGTCCGCATCCGAAACGGTACCGTTCTCGTAGGCCACGCAGCTGTCGAGCTCCACGGCGCCGATGGGACCAAAGAGGGACTTCGAGTACAGGTCGAAGCCGTCATCGACGTTGTGGTGGGCAATGCAGCGATAGAAGGTGTTGCCAGGCCCAATGCGCAACTTCGCCCCAAAGCCATCCGCGTTGTTCCTCATGGGGTCGCAGTTGTCATGGCTGTCGCAGTCACACACGAAGTTGTCCCTTGGCCACAGATCAGGGTCCACCCCCACCGGCGCGATGATCAGGATGCCCGTATCTGCGTTGCCATATGCCTCGCAGTCGCGAATGTGGTTCCCGCTACCGCAGATGGTGAGTCCAGACAGCGGGCTCTTGGTGAGGACGAGGCCGGACACCTCCCAGTTGTCTCCCGCAAGCACGAGGAGGGGCTCCCCCGGCGCAAGGTTCGACCCCTCGATGACCGCCTCGCGCGGATGCTCCGCCACCAGCCGGATGCGCTCGAAGGGCGTCCCGTCATGCCCGCGAGGAACGACGAGGGGACCATCGGGCACATAGGTCCCACGGGCAAGCAGGATGGTGGTGCCCCGGCCAGCGATGCGGAGGGCGGCACGAAGGCTCAGGGGGCGTTCCGGGCTTCCGTCTCCCCCGTCCGATCCGTCGGGCGAGACGCGCAGCACGACATTGCGTCGCAGGCCCTCGTCTTGGGAGGTGGCGTCCTCGATGAGCCCCTTGGGGAAGGGGTAGTCGGGAATGGTGCTGCGCAGGCCGTCTTCTGGTGTGTGGCTCATGGACCCCGGCGAGGTCTCGAACGTCCAGTCCTTGACTTCCAGCCTGACGTTTCTTGCGGCGGCGAATCCGACGCAGACCGACGACTCGTCCTGTTTGGTCAGGAAGTCGCATCCGGGGACGCGAAGGGACTCCCCGCCACATGTCGCCACGAGGCCCTCGTCATCCTTTGCGAATGTCAGGGTGATGGCCTCTCCCGCCAACGGCTGGGAGCCCACGAGGTCAAAGGTCCGGCTCTGGTCGAGCGTGCGCATGACGTCGAAGTCCTTTGCCTGGGGGCTCGTGTAGCCCGCGACGACCTGGACGCCAAGGGTGCGGCTGCGTCCAAAGCAACCAGCCATCGCATAGTTCCTGTGCCGGCACCAAATGTCATCCGAGGCATCCGTGTCTGCGATGACGATCCCATAGCCGCTCTGATAGTCCCCGCCATCCCCAATCCCGCTGGCACGAAGCGTCGCGGTGACTTTGAAGTTGGTAGTGGAGGGATCGAGCTTGCTATAGAGGAAGAGGAAGCTGTCCTCCGAGTCGCTGAACTTCCCAGACTGCGCCTCGATTGTGGCGGCACGCGGCAGCTCGCCCACCTCAAGGCCCTCCCGTGAGGGAAGGACCTCGAGCCTCTCGTCGAGGATCGAGACGATTCCCTGGGCATTGCCCATTGCCCCCACGTGCCATGTCATAGACAAGCAACCCTTCGTGTCTCCCTGCCGGCATGCCCGCAGGCCTCATGTCGGACTCGGATTCGTCCTTACATGGTATCCCAATGCATCGCCGCGGAAAGGCGCCCCCTTCATTGGTTCAGGCTCGTTTCCTCGTACGACCCAGCAGATGGCTTGTGGTAGCGTTGTCAACAGCAACAAGCCCGGTGCAAACCATAGAAAGGCCGCCCATGAACTCAACCGACCTCGAGAGGACCACCGTCGCCTTCATGGAGGGCTATGACGCCGAGGAGATCTTCTTCAAGGAGCACAAGCGCATCTTCCCGCGCCGCGACGTCATCTACCAGCTCATGGACGAGATTCGCTGCCTCATCTTTCCCGGCTACTTCGACGACGAGTCCGCCGCGGGCGTAAGCAGCCGTACGCTTGTCTCGGAGCGTCTGCTGCACATCGAGCGCATCCTCTGCGAGCAGGTCCGCCGCGCACTGCTCTATGGCAATCCGCGCCTGAGCAACAAGGAGGCGTACGCCGAGGCGGAGCGCATCACCGGGGAGTTCCTCGCAGAGCTTCCCAACATCCAGCTTCTCCTGCTCAAGGACGTCGAAGCCGCCTTCAACGGCGATCCGGCCGCAACCGGGCGCGAGGAGATCGTCCTGTGCTACCCGGGCATGCGCGCCATCATGGTCCACCGCATCGCCCACGAGCTCTACGTGCGCAACGTGCCCCTCATCCCCCGCCTCATGAGCGAGCGCGCCCACAGCGAGACCGGCATCGACATTCACCCAGGCGCCACCATCGGCGAGTACTTCTTCATCGACCACGGCACGGGCGTCGTCATTGGCGAGACCACCACGATCGGCTCCCACGCCAAGATCTACCAGGGCGTCACACTGGGCGCCACCTCCACGCGCAAGGGGCAGGCACTCGCGGGCAAGAAGCGCCACCCCACGCTGGGCAACTACGTCACGGTGTACTCAAACGCAAGCGTCCTCGGTGGCGACACGGTCATTGGCTCTGGGTCCGTCATCGGCGGCTCCGCCTTCGTGACGGAGTCCGTGCCCGAGAACGCACGCGTGGGCGTGAAGGACCAGGAGATCGTCGTGCGTCAGTATGGGAAGCCCGAACCCGCCTGGTGCTACCAGATCTAGGGAATCACGAAGGGGGTACTCCCTTTCGCAAGGGGTACTCCCTTTTGTGTGGCCTACTCTGGCGTGGCCTCCAGGTGGATGCCCGAGCGGTCTGCCAGCCCGGCAAAGCCCGACCCCAGCCACAGCGACGACTCCCCCGGTCCCAGCACCAGCGGCATGCGCTGATGGATGGGTGATACGTCGGCGTTGGGACGCGTGGTCACCACCGAGAACCGCCCGTCCTGCTGCACGCCTGCGAGCAGGAACACCTGGCTTCCCGGGAGGGTGAAGCGCACCTGGGGACGACGCTGGTCCGAGCGGGTCCAGTGCTCGTAGAAGCCACGTACCGGTACCAGGCAGCGGCCACGCAGGACCGGCTCGGCCCACAGCCCCTCCCCCGATCGTGCCTGTGCGAGGGCGGTCTCGATGCGCGTGTTGAACACCAGCTTGGACCCATTGCCCGAGGGGACGTCAAAGCCCCACGTAAGTTCGACCGCCTGGAGACCACCCACATCGTCTGGCACGAAGAGCGGCAGCTGATGGCCGGGGTAGGCATCGGGGACCACCAGGTCCGGGTCGCGCCGTGGGACGCGTGCGTGCCCGGTGAGCCTCATCTCGCGAAGCGCCGCCTCAAGCTCCACCAGGATGAGCGGCGCGATCCTGTGACACATGAACCTCACCCGTTCGGCAGAATCGGCGGACACCATACCTATCAGCAAGATGATAATCGGGGAGAGCATCCTCGTGTCGAAGGGGGAAGGATGAAGGGGCGTCTCACAGCGATCATCGCCCTCGTTGGGGCGTTCGCCATTGCGCTCGCGACGCTTTCCGCCTGTGCGCAAAACGAGCAAGCTTCTGGCCTGCGCATCTCTTGCGTAGGCGACTCCATCACCTATGGCTTTGGCCTCGAGGGCAGCCCCGACGAGGTCTGGGTGACGCGCCTCCCCGAGTTTCTCGGCGACGGTTGTCAGGCCACCAACTACGGGGTCTGTGGGGCCTGCGTCCTCTCCGGTCGCAGCCTCACCTGGGCAAAGAGCGAGGTGGCGGGGGAATTCTGGCAGGCAGACGAGGACATCGTGGTGCTGATGCTGGGCACCAACGACGCAACCGCACTCACATGGGACGCAGAGCGCTTCGAGCGTGAGTACGAGGAGCTGGTCACGCGCATCCAAGACAAGCCCTGTCACCCCCGCGTCTATGTCGTCATCCCGCCACGCGTGTTCATCGATCACCCGCTTCCCACGACACCAGACGACATGATCTTGGAGGGCGAGGTTGTCCCCATCATCCTGCGCGTCGCGGAGCGTGCGGGCGTCGAGGTCATCGACCTGCGCACACCCACCACTGACCACCCCGAGTGGTTTGACGACGGCCTCCACCCCAACGCGACGGCAAACGAGGTCATGGCGCAGGTGGCCGCGAAGGCAATCGCCGACGGGGAGGCACGGCCATGAGGATCGTTCGGGACATCGCCGGATATCTGATGGGCCTCATGCTGTTCGTGGCTCTTGTCCCCGCGATCATGTGGTGGGTGGCAGGTGGGGCACATCCCACCACGCCGAGGCTGGTCGTCTTCGCCGTCATTGCCGTCACGGGCATTGGCCTCAGCGTCTGGTCCATCGTCTACATGAGGCTCGTTGGCAGGGGAAACCCCATGGACGCGTTCAACCACGAGGTGGCGCCGCGCACCAGTGCGCTCATAACCGAGGGGCCCTATCGCATCTGTCGCAACCCCATGCTCCTTGGGGTGCTCGTCTACTACCTTGGCGTCGTCGTCCTGCTGGCCTCGCCCAAGGCCGCCCTGGTGTTCGTTGCGTACTGTCTCATCATGGCGGTGCAGGTCAGGGCGGAGGAGGCACGCCTGGAACGGGACTTTGGCGAGGAGTACCGACAGTATTGTGCGCACACGAAGCGACTCATCCCCTTTGTCTGGTGACCAGTCCAACAGCCGGCGTCGATACCAAGCGATTCGTCGCCCGTATAATGGGCTGGTAGTGCCCACCATCGTCCAAGGAGCCCGACATGAAGGCCGGATACGCCCGCATTCTCGCCTGCGCCCTCGCGGCAGCCCTCGCCTGCGCGGGATGTGCGGGAGCGCCCGCAACCACCAGCGAGCCCGAGGCCAGCGAGCAGACGCAGCCCCGGGAGGAGATCACCCTTACCGATTCCCAAGTCTGCGTGAGCTACCTAGGCCCCGAGGGGACCTACACGCAGGAGGCGTGCGACGTCTTCTTTGACGGCGAGGGGACGTATCTGCCGCAGGAGGACGTGTCCGCCTCGGTGCGGGCGCTGCTGAATGGCAGCGCGGACTTTGCCGTCATCCCCCAGGAGAACGCCATCGGAGGCCCCATTCCCGAATACCTCGACGAGGTCATCAGCCATGAGGGGGTGAGCGTGGTGGGCGAGATCGAGCTGCCCATCAGCCAGAACCTGCTCGCCAGGCCAGGTGTCGCACTCGAGGACATCCAGACCGTGTACTCGCACAAGCAGGGCATCGCCCAAGGCAGGGAATGTCTTGAGGAGAACCTGCCCAACGCCGAGGTCATCGAGGTCTCGAGCACCGCCGAGGGCGCCCGCATGGCTGCCGAGGCAGAGGACGGCAGCTGCGCGGCCATTGGGTCCTTCGCAGCTGCCGATGTCTACGGGCTCGAGGTCGTCGCGGACAACATCCAGATGAGCGACACCAACAGGACGCGCTTCTACGTCCTCTCCACGAGCGCGGCGTCTCGGGAGCCGTCCGACCGCATGGCCTTCCTCGCCTCGGGCGACGTGGAGGACCTCGCCGAGCTGCTGGCCAGCATCGAGTCGGAGGGGATGGAGGTCGTCGCAGTGCACGACCGCCCGCGCAAGACAGAGCTGGGAAGCTACACCTACCTCATCGAATGCTCAGGTGGGAGCTATGAGGCCTTCGAGGCGGTCGTCCGAAACAACCCGTCCTTCGACTTCCGCTACCTGGGCAGCTTCCCGGTCAAGTGAGCTACTCCCTGCCAATAAGGCGCAGCTTGAACGCCTGAAACCTCGACATGAGGCCCGTCGTGTACAGGACGCCCATGATCATGACGCCAAGCGCGATGCCGTAGGTCATGCCCTTGACGAACTCCGTCGCATGGGTCCCGCCGATCTCGAGCACGTCCATCGCGAGGTTGACCGCAAGCGCGACAATTCCCAGCACGAAGAACACGAGCACGACCCTCGTGATGTGCTGCTGCTTTGCGTTGCTGTACTCCGCCACCTTGAGGACGGTGTCCTTCGTCTCCTTGTCCATTCCCTCGTCCTTCCTCTCGCCATCCAGCAGTTCGCGAAGGTCGACGTCATAGAGGTCGGCAAGCTGCACCAGGACGTCCAGGTCGGGCATGTTGCTGCCCGTCTCCCAGCGCGACACGGTCCTGCGCGCCACATAGAGGCTCTCTGCCAGCTGCTCCTGGGTGAGACCCTTCTCCTTGCGGAGCTCCTGGAGAAACCTTCCGATCCTTGCCTGGTCCATGACCATCTCCCTTCTTCCTGGCACCAACGTAGCGTCGTGTCAGGCCGAGGAAAAGGACACAAAGTGAGCATTCGCCCTACTTGGATTATGAGACATGCCTTGTCTCACGCAAAATGAGGACGAAAGGGGCTACCCCTTTCGTCCTCAGCGCTCGAATACCACGCAACCGGCCCCGGTGGGGTGGTCAAAGATGAGCACGTCGTCGGTCTGCGACCGGTGGGTCAGGAGCTTGAGCACGATCATGATGTCACCCACCGCCCCGTCCACCATGAAGATGCCGACGAACAGGAGCGCCACGGAGCCGATGCAGAAGGCGACGGCGATGGGGATGATGCCGAGGACGACGAGCGGTGCGAGCGCTCCCATCACGTACGCCTTTCGTTGCAAGGGCGTCTTGCAGGTGCAGTACGGAGTCAGGGAGTCGCGCATGATCCCAAACTCGATGTCCGCAAAGCCGCCGGGGGCAAAGCGGCTCCACGTCAGGCCGTGAATCAGCTCGTGCACGACTATCAGCGCGATGAGAGCGACGAGATAGACAAAGAACCACACCCCCGCGACGGAGAAGTCCCCCGCGGGATACACCAGGAAGTACAGGGGCAGCAGGGTCACGAAGAGGAGAAAGAAGGCAACCACCGCCACCACGTTGGCCCAGAAGATGCTGACGCCAAGGTCCACGCGCCGATACCCCTGCACCTCGAGCTCCGAGCAGATCGTCTCGAACTGATCGAGCCTCCTCTGCTCGGCGTCGGACAGCTTCCTCTCCTTGCCTGCCTTGCCCATCTCTCGTTCCCTTCCATCGTGAGTGACACCCGAGCCATTCTACTGCCTCGAGATACGAAAACAGGCCCCGAAGGGCCTGTGAGTGTTTGGTCGCGGGAGAGGGATTTGAACCCCCGGCCTCCGGGTTATGAAAACGGCAAGGTGCAAGTCCGGGTGCCTGCGTGGGCCTATCTCTTTCTCAGCCACGTGCTGTCGTCGTCCACTTTGATGCCCCAGTGCTTCTCATAGGCATCGACAAACTCAAGTACTACTGCTTTGAATGCTTCGGCATCTACACGAGTACCACCGAACTCGCAGTCGAACACGACACCTTCTTCGAGATGGCGGTTGTTCCACGAGAGTTCGATAAAACCCGCCTTGTATTCGAAGTAGACGTTGGATAGGATTGCGCCTCCACGCTCGCTAAGCCACGTGTGGTTCCACACCCAATCCCCAAAACGGTCGAAGTAGGCATCGAACGCGTCCAATTCTTCGTCCGAGCTGTCGTCATCAACATCCGGAGCTGAGGCACGAGCGTTTTCGGTTTTCTCGGCGGCAAACACTCCGTCAGCGTCGATGGGGAACGGATCTGCAGCCATATTGAGCGTAAAGCTCTCGAGCCACGCGACTAGGTCCTCTAGATACTTCCACCGCGTCGTGTAGTGATATCCCTCTTTTGTGAAACCGAGCAGGTTGGTCCCGTTGGCAAACATGCTTATCTCGGTGGTTCGGTCGTCACCCATGAACGCATAGCCGATGGCGAAGACCGACGGGTCGCCGATGATGACCTGGTCCTCGATCATTTCTTTGATTTCAGACATGTACTCCCTCTCCTTCCACCGGCTCGCTACAGGTTTCCACTGATGATCTGCCTGTAGCGATGCCTCGTTATTTTCCCATCGCTCAGCATCTGCCTCAGTATAGATGTCGGAATCTCGCTGGGTGAGGATATCGGGTAAGCGTGATAGCCATTTTGCGGCGTGCCATCGGGCTGAAACTTGATGATGGTTCCGTCGTCGGTCACGTTGAAGATCTGCTTGCCATTCGAATAGCCCGTATCGAGCAGGCGCTGCCCCTCTGATTGCGAACTAATATGCTTTTGGACTGCGTGGACCACGATTCGGCCACGTGAGACCCCATAGGCTGGTTTAAAAAAATAATCCCCTACCTGAACCTACAGGTAGGGGACCTTATTTTTGGTCGCGGGAGAGGGATTTGAACCCCCGGCCTCCGGGTTATGAGCCCGGCGAGCTACCAGACTGCTCCATCCCGCAATGTTGGAGCGCTGAGCGCGGATTACGAATATAGGACGCACGACCGGGTCTGTCAACAAGGCCACATTGAGTCCACATTTCTGCTCGAAGGCTGGACAAAGGTAACAGGTACCCTTGTCCAGTTACTGGACAAGGGTACCTGTTACCTTTGTCCAGCCACGTTGCAAATCATCGACAACAGGAGGTAGCCGTCACTTGGGTGGCTACAATCGATTTGGCAGACATGCCAATCCGTGCCTCGACCAAGGAGCATCGCATGTTCAGCGTTCAGCACATCATCTGGCTTGTCATCTGCGCGGCGATCGTCGTCCTCTCCCTGCGCACCCTCCTCACCAAGAAGGTGCCCCTCGAGAAGGTCCTCTCGATTGCCTGCGTCATCTGCGCGCTCTCCGAGGTCGTCAAGCTCTTCACCTACGTCCAGATGGTCCCCACGGCGGACGGCAGCACCCTCAACATGTTCATCGAGCACCGCCACCTGCCCCTGCACCTCTGCTCCATCCAGATCCTCTTCATCTTCTACACGCGCTTCACCGAGAGCAGGCGCAACCGCGAGACCCTGCTTGCCTTCATGTACCCCACCTGCATCATCGGAGCCGCCATGGCGCTGCTGCTCCCCACCCTCTTCAACGACATCTCGACCTCCCAGGCGTTCACGCACCCCATCGCCTACCAGTTCTTC
>ODAI011121271.1_pt1 | contig 13020 bp, 14 predicted proteins | sample 1539321 | NCBI WGS metagenome assembly ODAI01 (sample SAMN02144231, study PRJEB22623) | gut metagenome | biome: sheep rumen | host: Ovis aries | place: New Zealand | reverse complement strand
TTTTATTCAGTTAACTATGTATAAATTAACAAGCAACTCAAGATCAATAATATTGCCGCATTCAAGTTGGGTGAATATTTACTTGATATACTAATCTAAATCACCATATAACAAAATCGAAAAAAGTATTTGCCCTTATCGTAAATTTCATAATCTCTAAATAATTTTAAATATGTATTAATATAAAACTTATTATAGTATGTCTTTAATTTGTTAAAATTAATAGACTTAATTATGTATATATCCAGTTCAAATAAATTTAAAAAAATAGCTTCTTTCACATAAATTGCATTTTTTAAATATTTAAACGCATAACAATTTTATAATAGGGAGTTTTTATTATGAGTAACATCAAATATCAATTGGTAAAAAAGTTTAGCCAAATAACGCTAAAAGCATTACATTATCTGCCGACAGGTGGAAAAAGTTATCCGGGATATCTATTCCTAAAATATGCCGGAAGGGAATATCTTCCGCAGCTGGCAAAAGAACAGGTGGGAATAGGTTCAATATTAATTACGGGAACAAACGGTAAGACAACAACCACTACAATGACGATTGATCTGTTAAGCAGGGACATGAAGTTATCCACCAGTGTTGACAACAATACGATAAATGCACTGACTACCGGTTTGTTGAAAAATAAATCAGAACTCGGTGTATTTGAGTATGGAATAAGGGATATTGAACATGGGGAGCCGGATAATGTACAGAGATTAATCAGCCCTATAGGTGTGATTTATACAAATATCTCACGTGAACATACACAAGTGCTTGGTGTAAAGAATTCATTCAAGGATTATGTAAAGGCTAAAACATTACTTTCACAGCAAATGGGTAAGGGAATTATCATAACCAATTGTGATGACCCAAATACTGCTTATATTGGACTAAATAAAGAAGATGATGTGCATGTTACTTATTATGGATTTGAACTTGAATCACTGGATGATATCTTTGAAGCACCTATAGTTAAATGTCCTCATTGTGATAAACAGTTAACATATAGCAAGTATTATATGAATCATAGGGGAATATACTCCTGTGAATGTGGATTCAAACGTCCCGAACCGGACATCAAACTAACCAACTTTGAAACAAAGGAAGACAAATGGTCAATCACGATAGAAGGTTGTGTTTATAACTACATATTGGATACGGACGTTAACGTTCATGTGACCATGGATGTACCGATGCTTGGAATACATAACCTGTATAACATATTATGCGCTACTACGGTCTATGCTTCCTATGCAAATGATGAAGACACAATCAATGAGAAGATTGAATATTACTTCAACCAGTTGGACTTTTCAATACTTCCTCCTGGCAGATTTGAAATATTTGAAGTAGACGGCAAACTGGTTGGTATAGGTCAGGGAGATAATGGAGATGCGCTTAAGGTAAATGCATTGCTCATGGATTTATACGCTGAGGGTGAACTTGAATTTATCTACAATACTCCTGATGAATATGAGGATGAAGTATTTGAAGATCATAAGGTTGCTATTCGTGGATTGAATCCTTCTCATCTAATAGTCGTTCCCGGGAGAGTATCCGTTACCAAGGCCGAAGAATACTATAATCAAATCAAGGATGAATACAACAGCGACTTCTATCCTGTAGAATACGACTTTGAAAAGAGAATAAACAACATAATTAAATTAATTAAGGACTCACAGTATAAATATATTCTCGTATCAGGTTGTGGAGAAGAACAACTGGTTTGGGATGAAGTAAAAAGAAGATTGAAAAACGAATCTTCTTAGGTTAAACTTTTTTTATTACTCATTTAGAACGTGCAACAACCGTTTCAGGTTCTTTTGCTGATTTTATTAATATTATATAGATGATATTATAAGTAATATTATTATTTTATCCAGAATACATAGTTAAACTATATACAATTAACATAGCAAAATAATATCGCACACCCTCTCATTTTTTTCTATTTTTTCATTTTATTTTCAATATTGCATATAGTTCTAAATTTAATGACAAAACATTTTGTTGAATGTTCTAAATTGAATTGTTGCATGTTCTCAAAAACTGGTAAAAAAAGAATTTAGATATATAAGTCAATATCTAATTGAGGTAGGAGTTTAACGGTATTTATCAGAAGTTCCTGTTTTGATTTATTGTTTGTTCTTATGATAAATGAGTTGACAACGTTGGCACCCTTTTTGTCTGCAGCCTTTTTTATCTGCTTTAATACGTTGGTTGCATTTGATCCGTTGGTTGTTGTATATATCATCACGTTTTTATTGTTGAAATCACAGTTTGATATGAATGTATTCAGTGCCGGTGAAATATTTCCCAGTGTTGATGGACATCCTAGTAATATGAGATTATACTCACTTAAATCAATGCTTTCTGGAGTTATCTCTGTAAGATTGTTTCTGAATGCATTGTAGTTGCTTCTTATATTGCTGAAAAAACCTTTCTTTCTGTTTAAATCCTTTATCTCCACAATATCTGAATCGTATCTTTCTTTGATGATATTGGATATGTATTGAATATTTTTCCCAGATGAGTATGCTATTAATGATGACATATTTAATCACTTATTAAATATTAATATTTAATCATTTAAATACTTAATTCTTGGATGGCCATCTTCGTGGATTTGATGATATCTGACGTGTTGCCGTTACATTTTATGCTGAATGCATTAATGACATTACCATTGCTTTTTCTGACGAGTTTTGCAAGTCTTTTTATGGAATGTTCACATCCTATGGTTGAATATGTATTAAATATTATCACGTCTTTTCCGCCAAAATCTGTTTTTCTAATAAATTTGGCTATTGCGGGTGTGACTGATGCGAAGTATACTGGTGTACCTATAAATATCACTTCATAGTATGGGTCTATTTCAATTCCATTAGGTTTTATCTGTGCAGAGTTTCGAATTGTTGGAAATAATAGTTCAGATAATGTCTTGTTTTCCCATAAGTCTATTACTTCTAGTCGGTGGGTCTTTAATTCACTTTTGAGTGTATTTGCGACAGTTCGTGTATTTCCACTTTTTGAATAATATATTGTTAAGCTTCTCATATTATCATTGATTAAATTTCTATTATCATCTATTGTTTTTATGTTAAATATATTTGTTTAGTAATTTATTAAAAATAACTTTAATTGATGTAAGTTTATTTTATTATTATGTCGTGTTCATCTCTTTTTTCTTGTTTTAGTTGAATTTTTTTCTTTCTTTTTTGATTGGGATATTGTATTTTTTACCCAAACTTTATATACTATGGGGGGTATAGTATATAGTATACCCATGGGGGTATAGGTAATTAATAATAAGAGGTAATCAAAATGGTAAAAACAGTAGATGATTTAGAACTAGGAGAAGTAGGAAGAGTAAAAAAATACAGAATACACGGTTCACTGGGAAAACACCTAAGAGAAATGGGATTAGTCAGAGGAACAACAATCAAACTGGAAAGAAAAGCACCACTAGGCTATCCTCTAGCAATACGTATACAAGGATTCTCACTAGCACTAAGAAAAGAAGAAGCAATGGCAATAGAACTCGAATAGTCAATCACTTCTTTTCTTAATAATTTTTAAAGACACTTATTCTATATTTTTCATTTCAATCCACAAATAATATTCTGATTTTATTTTAATTTTATCCATTAATCAAAAACTTATTTTCAAATAATGATTTATACTGAAGATTATATCTCAATAATTAAAATACATAAAAAAGGTTGATGGGGGGTTAAATTTATAACTCTAAGTTATTCAAGGCTTCATCAGTCAATTCTTTAATATCCTTATTTTTAACCGCTAAGATAAAGGAATCCTTAACAGTTCCACCCTGGCTGATAATCATATTATTTATGACGTTTATGGTAGTTTCTCCACCGCTTCCCATCATGGTAGCAAAGCTGACACATTTAGTGCCGCTGAACTCATTTTCCTTGATAAACTGTATGATAGCAGGTGTAGGCTTGGATGCCCATACGGGAGTACCGATAAATATGGTATCATAATCGGTCAAGTCTACCTTGTCGTATTCGATAGGAGTCTCGTTTTCACGAAGTGAATCATAACCACTTTTGATAAATCCTAATAGGCCACCTCTTTCCTGTTTATCCTTAACTTCAAGTAACTGGGCATCAAACTCATCGGCTATCTGTTGGGCTACCTGTTTTGTATTTTCTGTACGTGAGTAATATATTACTAAATCTGTCATGTTAACACCTTCTATGGGTATAATCCTAATTCTTTTAATCCTTCGGTCTCATCAAATCCGCACATCAGATTCATATTCTGAATAGCCTGACCGGAAGCTCCTTTGACAAGGTTATCAATGGCGGATATAACGACAAGTTCATCTTCATCATCAAGTGATATTCCACCTATCTGACAATAGTTTGAACCGCGAACACTTGCAAGAAGAGGTATCTTATTGTCCTTAAGAACCTGTACGAACGGTTCGTCCTTATAGTACTCACTGTATAATGAGTAAATATCCTCAGCAGTAACATTGTCTTTGAGTAGTATGCTGTGGTTTGTCGTGATAATACCTCTTATAACAGGCACCAGGTGAGGGGTAAATGATACCTTGACGTCCCTTGATCCGAAGTTTCTTAGCTGTTCCCTTATTTCAGGGGTATGTCTATGTGAAGCGATAGCATAAGGTTTAACGTTATCACTACATGTAGGATAATGGCTGTTGGCAGTAGCCTTGATACCTGCACCGCTTACACCACTTTTACTGTCAAGTATTATCCTGTCTACAAGTTGGTTTTCAACTAATGGAAGACTTGAAAGAATAGCTCCTGTAGGGAAACATCCCGGATTTGCAATCAGGTTTGCTTCTTTAATCAAATCTCTGTTTATTTCCGGAAGACCGAATACAGCTTCAAGTTCTGGGTGAACATGGGTCATGCCATACCATTTTTCATAGGTTGGAACATCCTGGAATCTGAAATCTCCACTTAAATCCACTACCTTGGATCCGTTGTCCAAGAAGTCAGGCACTATCTTCATAGATGCACCATGAGGTACTGCACAGAAGACCACGTCTGCATCAACATCCTTATTTTCTGGATTTGTGAACTTCAAGTCCAGATCTTCTAGATGTGGATGTAAGGTGCTTACATCATCACCTTCACTTTTACGGCTTGTAACTGTTGTAATTTCAACTTTTTTGTGTCTGGAGAGTATTCTCATTAATTCTCCACCAGTATATCCACTAGCTCCTATAATGGCTACGTCTATTTTACTCATTTAATCAAAACCTTCCTCTCATTTTTTGAAATATATGCTTACATGTGTTTTGCAACATTTTTAAAGTGGGTCTTGGCCACTTTGTCAAGTATTTTTTTATCAATATTTTTTATATTGCTTTTTTTTGTTAGTCTTATATTATATCTTTCTTCTAATTCATTTAAAACTTTTTCATAGTGATACTTTGCAATAATACTACTTGTTGCTACGGGTATGAATCTTTCACCATTTTCTATTTGGATGACGTTTGAATTCGTATTTAAATATTCATCCATCTTTTTCTTGTCAAATTTATCAATAACTATGAGTGTATCGGTTGAATCAATCTGTTTCAACGCTCCTCTTATTGCAAGTGAATGCAAGTATGCCAATAGGTGATTCAAATTCTTGCCTTCCTTTCTAAACTTGGCATATAATCTGTTGTAGCTAAATGGCCTTAAAACTATAACCTCATGCTTAATGTTGATTTCCATAATTTTTTTATATAACTTTTCTATCTGATTTTTACTGAGCTTCTTGCTGTCATCAACCCCGATCCTCTTAAGTTTATTATTTTCACTCCTTGATGTAGCTACCGCACATACAACTAGTGGTCCAAACCATTCACCTTTACCAGTTTCATCAGAGCCTATAGTATACTCGTACTTCGATAGCAAAGTATTTGGATAATCATAGTCAGAATCATTATTTTCATGTTGGATTTTTTTGGAAGAATTTCCATGCTGTATATGTCCTTGATTTGATGTTAGTTTTCCTGACTTATCCTTGCCATCTTTTTCAGTGTCCGATTTTTTATTGTTCTTCAGGATATTTTCAAGATTTGACTCTAAAAAATCAACGGTTTGTGCATTATCTTCATAGACTAAAGAGCCTGAGTTATATAAAATAAGTATAATGCCTTCATCATTAATACGTACCTTTTCGTATTGATGTGGCTTCTGGTGTTCTAAACGATTGGTTTTTTCAATAAACAAGTTCATATCATTCTTGTTTAACTTAACTGATTTCATCATTATTACACCTTTAAAAAAATAATAAATAGTGGGGGAGATTAATTATTACTGGATATTTGTCTTATAATGCTCATCTGAAGTTATTCACGTATCATGGTTCCAATACCATCCTTAGTGAAAATCTCCAGAAGAATGGAATGCTCTAATCTGCCGTCCAGTATATGGGCCGTTTTAACACCATTTTCAACAGCATTGATACATGTTTCAACCTTAGGAATCATACCACCCTTGATGATTCCGCTATCGACCAGTTCCCTTAATTCATCAACACGAATACGTCTGATGATACTGTCGGGATCTTCAGGGTCGGTCATGATGCCCGGTACATCAGTCAATACAATTAGCTTTTCAGCATCAATTTCTGATGCAATTGAACCTGCCACTGTATCAGCGTTTAGGTTAAGAGTATTTCCATCATTGTCAATACCTATAGGTGATATTACAGGTATGTAATTGCTACCTGTCAGGTCTTCAATCAATTTTGAATTAATATTATCAATCTTTCCGACATATCCAAGGTCAACTTCCAATATTTCTCCATTTTCATGTCTAATCTTTGCAGGATCTCTCTTGGATGATTCAAGTAAAAAGTTATCCTTACCGGATATTCCTATTGCCTTACCGCCGTGTAAACAAATCTTTGACACGATTTCAGTATTAATTTTACCTACAAGTACCATCTTAACGATTTCCATGGTCTCCTGGTCGGTAACCCGAAGTCCTCCGATAAATTTAGGTTCCTTACCCATCTTATCCATGGAACGTGATATTTCAGGTCCACCACCGTGAACAACAACAGGTTGCATACCAACATATTTTAAAAGAACTGTATCCCTTGCTGTTGAGCTCATTGCAGCCTCATCAATCATTGCATGTCCACCATACTTAATCATGATCTTCTTGTCATGAAACTTCTTAATGTATGGTAGAGCCTCTATTAAAACGTTACTAATGTTAAATTCATTATGGTCTTCCATATTTTCACCCTTTTTTCTTATCTAAATTATTATTATATTTATTTTCATGTTGTGTAATCAGCGTTTATGTGAACATATTCACAGGTCAAATCACAGCCATAGCTGGTGGCACTGTAGTTGCCGTCATGAAGGTCGACATCTATGAACACGTCCTTCTTTTTCATTATATCTTCTGCCTTTTTGAGAATGTCCTCATCATCATATGTGGTTACATATCCCTTATCCACGATAACTGCCTTATCCGTCTTTGATGATATTGATATTGACACGATATCCGGATCAAACTCAACACCACTATAACCCATTGCGGATATGATTCTACCCCAGTTAGGATCAGCACCCTTTAGCGCGGTCTTTACAAGACTGCTTGAGACTACACTTTTGGATACTTTTATAGCATCATCTAATGTTTTTGCCCCGCTACATGTTACTTCCATGAACTTTTCGGCTCCTTCACCATCTTTTGCTATCTGTTTGGCCAGGCTCATACACACATAGTCAAGTGCTTCTTGGAAGTTATCATCAACCTCTTTTTGAACATCTCCAGTTGCCATTAGTATAACGGTGTCATTTGTACTTTCATCACCATCAACCACTACCATATTGAACGATTTCCTGACTGCCTTATTAAGGGCATCTTGAAGTGTGTCCTTATCCAATGCCAGGTCCGTTGTTATAAATCCAAGCATCGTACCCATATTAGGGGCTATCATACCAGAACCTTTACAAATACCGGCTACTCTAAATTTTGTACCGTCATTTAATTCAGCCTCTACTGCACACTCCTTTTTAACGGTGTCAGTGGTCATGATGGCCTCGGCCGCATCGGTAGCATTCTGTCTTGAATTTGAAAGCCTTTCAAGTGACTTTTCGGCAACCGGCTTTAATATCTCAAGAGGCATTTGTCTTCCTATAACACCTGTAGAACACACGGCAACATCCTCTAATGGTACGTTAAGCTTATCAGCCGCTAATTGTGCTAGTTCCAATCCCTTTTTGATTCCTTCTTCTTTGGTGTAGCAATTGGCATTTCCACTGTTAACAATAATAGCTGATATCTTTCCATCGGCGATATGCTTTCTTGTAATGCTGATTGGTGCTGCATATACCTGGTTTGTCGTATATACTGCCGCTGCAGTGGAGTCTTCATGGTATATTATTGTAACTCCATATTTGCCTTCCCTATAACCGCTGACTTGGATAGTGTCAATAGAACATATTCCCATATCTAATTCTTTCATCATATTTCTCCCTTCAAATCAATAATTTATTCATTATTTAAAAAATAATAACCATCATTTGGTCAATTTAAAAAAAATAGAAGTTTATATAATGGATTATATCCATTATTTATCGTCATTGTTTAACAAGTTATTAAGGTACTCCTTAATCCTATCGGATAACGTTGCATTCTCATCCTCATAACTATTGTATGAATTGCTGTTGTATCTATTTGAGTTATAGTTTGATGAGGAGTTATAATAATTATCGTTTGAACTGTCATTTGATACTATGTTACTTACTCCATCACCTGTGTCTTCAATGATGTTATCAAAGTGAATGAATATTGACGCAACACTACCGAATATAATTGCTAATATTCCAACAATCAACAATATAAATAATCTTGATTCAAGTTCTGCTTTAATAATAATCACCCGACTAATTGGTTATTGATGCAAATAGGACGGCTATTATCATAGCGGCAAATCCTATCCATATGTTCTGTGTATTCCATCCTATGAGAGTTGCTAAAAATACGAATATGAATACTCCAGCTATCATCAACTTCTTATTTTCCAGAAATTCCAGTGCAGACCTGGTAAACGGTGTTGGAATATAATATGCATACTTACCGTTTGCTATGTCAAAAACGATAACCGGCGTGTCATCATGTATCTTAATGGAATCGGTCAGATGCGCATTTTCACCAGCTTCACGTCTTGACTTTCCGATACCTATACGTAAGTTAAGGTTATTATTCAAAGCATACCATGCACAGTCCAATGCAGTCTTAAGTGCTATTTCCTTATTGGCGAAGTTGATTATAAGGTCATCTCCACCAATACGATATCCTTCTATCTTTCCATTACTTTCCGTTGCAATATACTCATTGATGTCATTCATTATCTCAATGAGCTTGTCCTTTCCATATTTTGCAATAAAACCTGTGGAATCCTTGGCGTCTATGTACATGAAGTTGTCAATTTCTGCGGGTGTAAGATGAACCATCTTATCTGTAGGTTTTTCTTCGAATATAACTCCATACTCTCCACCTAACTTTGTAAATGCCACTCCTGAAACTTGTCCTATCTCATTGTTCATTTCAATAGCTCTTTCAATGGATGCGGCACCGGTCATACCGACGGATCCTCTTACGTTACAGTTATTGTTCATACCCATTTTAATTAAATCTATAGCTATCCGGATAGCCTCTTTCTTTGAGGGCATATGGCTTACAAGCTCTGAATGGCTTTTCTCTATAATCTTTCCATTTGCCTCTGTTATGATATCGGCGAATGATTCAATGATACGATTAGGCTTAAAAAGTTCTATGTATAGATAACGGTCACTACCCATTATTATGTTACTAAGTAAGGCAAATTCGTTTATTGAGTTATCCGCAGGTTTTATTTCGATAAACTTCCTGTTTTTCGGCAAGTCCCTTTGGTCAATTTCACGTTCCAGATTTTCGAATATGCTCTGGCTGTTGATTGTTGCCGGTTCAACCTCAACAAGCATGGTCTTTGTCAGGTTAATCAGGCCCACATATTCTGTTTCCAAATCATTCGTTGCAAAATACTTAGTACCAATACTAATAACTTTCTTATTTAATAGTCGGCTAAAAAGGCTTTTTGTAATTCCATCAAAAGCCATTTATCTCTTACCTCCACGTTCGATAGAAATTTCAAATTGACCCGGTTTTTCCATTAGCATACTTGGCTTTACAGATACTATAGGGAATTTCCATGTTCCCAGTCTTGAAGCAAGAGTACTTGCGATATTTCTTGAGTTATGTTTAATAAATGAATAATCTGAGTCATTTATTATGATGTTTAAGTTGTATGGACTTTCCTCAAGTACTTCATCAGAGTAGATTATGTTCAACTCGAATGTTCCCGGTCTTGTAAATAAGTCATTTCGCACTGCTACAAGAGGGGAATGATCCAGGTTTAACTTGTTTCTGACAGTTACTGCAATTGTTCCGGCATTACGTACAGCTTCCTTATAATCCTTAGGATTTACAAGTACGAATATTAGGAAGTCACAATCTTCCATATCATCATCTACAAATCCGACCATCTTATTGAGAATAGGTATCTTAAGGAATACGTTTTCTAATTTTGAATCTATAGCGTTGTCCTCTTCATTGCTTACTCTACTGATTGCTTCCTGTGCAACTGCTAATCCGCTGAATTTCCTGTTTTTCTTGGATTTATATACGTCGAATCCACGTCTTTCAAATTCATTTAATGATTTAGAACAGATTTTTTGAAGTATATTTTTTACTTTTTTAGGTGGTGCTGGTTTACCAATTTGGAATCTACCATTTTTTACCCTGTATGGTAGTCTTCTACTTGGAATATCCTGGAATTCATCCTGATAGTCTCTGAAAAAATCATTTGATAATATTTTAGCATCCTTTTCATATGCTAGGTTTAATATATAATGATCTGCGATGGTTCCAGCAGGTACTGGGAAAACCTCGTCGTTTCTAATCATTTCATTAAAGCTATCTTTATCATCAATTTCATGTCGTAATGGTGCATCAGCTAATACTATTGGTTCATGTCCTAATTTTTCAAGCGTGCTAATAGCCACTTTTAGAGTTTTAAGACTTGGAGTTATTTTTCCTGTTTCTTCATTGGGTTGTTGTCCATAATATGCTACGTTTGACCCATCAACAATTACTTTCAAAAGATCACCTTTATATTATTTTTTTTCATCTTTAGTCTGTTCTATTATTATAATATATATCTATATAAATTTCCTTATATTTATCTTTGATGTTTATCATAATAATTATACTAAAAATATCACAAATAAACATAAATTTATATTAAATGATATGGTATTTTTTTCTATAAAAAAAGTTTTTTAAAGCAAAAAAAGGTTGGATGGTGAATTTATCTATTCTAATTTCATTATGGCTTCTGCCAGGTCTCCACCAACTTCTTCAAGTACTTCTCTGGCTTTATCAGCACTTACTCCGGTCTGACTTGCTACAAGTTCCACGTCATCATCAGATATTTCGACCGTTGCCTCATCACTGCTTCCTTTAATTCTTTCTTCAGCATCTCCTGATATCTGATATGTTTCCTGTCCCATTGCCTTCATAATACTGACTTCAGCATTTTTAATAACTATTTCCTTATCTTTGAGGGTAATTACAACTTGTTCAACATCATCAAGTTCTTTCATATTCATACCCATTTTTTTCATCTGTTTTTCCATTTGTTTTAATTGTTTAGCATTTATTTTTCCACCAGGGAACATAAAAATCCTCCTTAGATTATTTTCGGTAAATCGATTATCATAAGTTATATGTTAATTTATATTATTAATATTATAATAAATTAGTGTTCCTTGAACTACCTTAATTTTATTCATAATTTAATTTGGGGTGTGACAATATTTTGCTATAGGGATTGTATTATTTATAACAATACATTCTAAAGAAAATCAGAACATCAATTAGAAAAATTAAATATAATATTCATAAATAATGTTATAAATCATGGAACTGGATTGTACTACGTTCTCCAATAAATTGAAAAAAAAATAGAATGAAAAGATTACATAATCTTTTTAATAAGAACGGATGTGTTGTTTACGTTTCCCTTAGGCAACATCCTATTTTCTTCATGGAATCCACGTAAATCAACATCCTTCACAGGTTCATACAGCATCTGTCTCATTCCGGAGTATGTCCTATAAAGTATGGGTGTATTTGTATCAACTATTTCCCAGAGGTTACCGAATACCTTGCTTTTTGGTATGGCGAATGCCGCAACCATGATAACGTCATAATCAAGGTATTTAACGTATCTTTCATCACCTATTACTATTTCGATGTCATCTGCCAGACCCAGACGTCTTATGATGTGACGAGATAGTTTTGCAACGCTTGGCTCCACTTCTATTCCAACACATTTACATCCGAACATCTTGTTGAACATTATCAACGTAACAGGAAGAGGTCCGCTGCCTATAAATACTAGTTTGGTATTTTCATTAAATGGTACGAGATTTGATTCATTGGTAAGTAATCCTTTATATCTTTCATAGAAGTGGAATGTATCAAGCACGTCCCATGCATTGTCTCCACCTTCTATTATCTCATATGCATTTTCTCTTTCCAGTCTTGCACCGATGTAGATGTAGAAGTCTCTTATTGTTTCTAATGAGTTGATCATTCCTTCATCAGAGAGGATTAATTTTGCTGAATCATAGTTGATGCTCTCATCATGTGCAATCACTTCTATATCATCGAGTATTGGGATAAGTTCGTCTAAACTGGTTTCGTCGATGTGTTCTTTTCCTATCTTGTTTAATTCAATGGCTATTTCTCTTATTTTTGTCCAATATTTTTTAGAACTCATGTTTCTCACTTCTTAATTTATTTTGTTATGGTTGGTCGTATTACATTTTTGTACTTACCATATTACTATTATGTATGTAACAATTACTATTTAAGCTAACTGTAATGTTTGGAGGATATTCATTAATGATTTTCGGATATTGGATTTTGAAGACAGCTCTGATTTTCTAGAAAAAAT
>ODAI011179005.1_pt1 | contig 13021 bp, 11 predicted proteins | sample 1539321 | NCBI WGS metagenome assembly ODAI01 (sample SAMN02144231, study PRJEB22623) | gut metagenome | biome: sheep rumen | host: Ovis aries | place: New Zealand | reverse complement strand
GGTGCGTACCAAGCGGCTTGCCACAGGGCACCCTATCCCGCCGAGTTCATGGCGGCAGTCTTGAACAACGAATTGGGCGACATCAAGCAGGTGAACTTCATGACCGAGGAATGCAAACGCATGAAAATCGCTGTGTTGGGTCCCGACGTGAACGAGTCGGACTACACTTTCTCGGTCAACGAAAAAGGCGAGATCCGCTACGGCATGGGAGGCATCAAGAACGTGGGCGAGGCGGCAGTGAAAGGCATCGTGGACGAGCGTGAGGCCAACGGCAAGTTCAAGGACTTCGGCGACTTCGTGATGCGCATCGCCGACAAAGGACTCAACGTCAGGGCGTTGGAAAGCATGGGCATGGCGGGCTGTTTCGACAGCTTCAAAGGATTCCATCGCGCCATGCTGTTCTACATTGCGCCCAACGAAACCTCGTCGTTCTCCGACAAAGCCCTGCGCATGGTGGCCTCGTTCAACGACAGGAAGAACTCGTCGCAGATGGACCTTTTCGGCTTTGGCGACGAAGGCGCGGCAGAAGAAACCTTCTCCATGCCGCTGCCCGACTGCGAGCCTTGGTCGAAGATGAAGGAGCTGGAGATGGAGAAAGAGGCCTTGGGATTCTACATCTCGTCGCACCCGATGGATGTCTATCACTTGCCGTTGAAATACTTCGCCAACTGCAACGTGGAAGGCCTGAAAAACGCCATGAACGATGTGGAGAGGAATCAGAAACGCTCTGTGCGTCTTGGTGGTCAAATCACTCGTGCAGAGGAGTTTACCGCCAAAAACGGTAATGTTTACGGGCGCTTCACCATTGAGGACCAAAGCGGAGCCTTGCAGTTTGCCTTGTTCAAGGAAAACTATCTGAATTGCCGTAATTTGCTGACCGTAAACTCCTTTGTGATGCTCTACGGCACCCTCGACCGGCCTTTCCCTCGTGCAGGGCAAGACCCCAGCACCGCCCCAACCACCCTTGAAGTGCGTTTTGGCGAAGTGCGCCTGCTCGATGCACTTCTCGAATCCACCAACAAGACGGTTTACATCAAGCTGAATGTGGCGGAGATGAACGAGGAGGACATGAAAGGCTTCATCGAAACCATCAAGGGAAACCCTGGAAAGCAGAACTATAAGATTCATCTACATGACCTGTTGGGCAAGAAATCCTGCAACATGACTCCGGCACGTGGAGGCATCAATGCGCAAGATGTGCTTCCGCTGTTGGAGAAAGCACCATTTTCAAGGTTTGTGGAATTTGATTTGCGGTGAGGCTATAATTTCCAAATCGCCTCCACCTTCAAGTCGGTCTTGTGGTTGCCTTTGATTAGGGCAAGGCCGCTGCCGATTTCGTCGCGGTCGCGGTAAATCGTGCTTCCAAGGCGGGCATAGAGGGTCAGGTTGCCGAAAGGCTTCCATTTTCCGAGCAGATACATCCTCATTCCCTTGCCGTAAAGCGCTGGCACCGAGAAGGAATACAGCACATCGCTTTCGTAGGCGTACACACGGGCGTCATAGTCGTCGGTGTCGAAAACGGCATAGCGGAAAGTGAGGCTAAATGGCTTGTTTTCAGTCTTGTAGGATATGTCTTGGCAAATGAAGAAGCCCTTGCTGTTTTTGCCGTCGTCGTTGCGGTAATGCGCATACTCGGCCTTGTTGCTGAAAACCAGTCCGTTGCGAAGCCCGTAATTGATGTTGAACTTCACCGAGTTTTTGGTGTAGAAGATAGGGTAGTGGCTGAAAACAGAGCCGTCGGTTGAGTTCTTCATCTTGGTTTTCGAGCGGATTTGCAGGTAGGCATTGGTGCGGCGATTGAAGCTATGGCTGAGGCGCACATAATAGTCATGGCCCCAACTGGGCGCGTTCACCTGCGAGTTGAGCCAAGTGTAACGGAAATGGTCGGCGTAGGCCAAAAGGTTCCAATAGGGGGCCGGCGCCACTTCCACACCAAGGTAAACGCCACGCTGTCCTTGGTTGCGGCTGCCTTCGCAAAAGGCGTTGGAAAAGAGGTTTTGGTAGGCCTTGCCATAGTCGCGGTAAAGAATCGTAAAGTCCAGATAACCGGCAGGTTTCACCGTCATTCCAATCAAGCCGGCAAAGCGGGTGAGGGCCGTTGGACCCGTCATGGCGGTGCTGTCGGGGTTCATGCTCATCGCCGCTTCGCCGAAGACGGCGAACTTGCCTTTGACGTATTTGAAATCAATGCCATGGTTGGTCAATTGTCGGCCTTGGAAGTAGTACTGGTTGTAGTTGGAAGGCTTGAGTTGCAGAGGTGCGCCGAGCCATGTGTGGTGCAAGGTGTAGCCCACTTCGAGATGCGCCACGGCATACGCCAAATGGCCTCCCAACACTTGTTGCCGGATGGCATGGCGGTTGGCCATCTCGCCGATAGTGCGGTGATAGCCGGATTCTTGCAGGCTGCTGACGAATTCGGCTTCGTTTAAGGTGTCGGTTTCGGTAATGTTGGCGTCAATCCTGCGATTGGAGTAGAACACGGTGCCGCGGAATGGGCCGCCGCCGAGGCTGACAGCCGCGCCGCGCATGAAGGCAAACTCGCTCGCCGAGCCTTTGGGCGTGATGCCGCGCCCTTGCTTCATCACGCTACTGCCTGCACCTGCCTTTCCGAAACTCATTCCGGTCCACATCGTAAGTCCTTGACCCCAAGCCAATTGGTAGTCGCCAACCACGGCTGCCTTCACTATGCCCAAATCTTTGGCATAGAGGTGAAAACCCGCAAAGTCAAAGCCGCGATGGAACTTGTCGCCTAAGAGTGCTTTAATCGTATCGCTCACGTTGTCAGTGAAAAACGGCTCGCCTGGGTCTTTCTCCAACACGAAACCAGCCCGCACCTTGTTCCTATAGTTATAGGTGTATTTCAGTTGGTAGCGCTGCGGGCTGCCGAGGAAACGGGAGTTGGGCTTGGCTAACCATGCCGAATCGGTGATGGGTTCGTAACCTTGTTGACGTTCAAGGAATTGCTCGTAGCGGCCCACAATCTGGTGCTTGCCATAACGCGCTATCTTGTCGAAAGTCAGGCGGTCCTTGCTGTCGTCCTTTCCGATTCGCACGATGGGCGCAATGACGGTGATGGTTTGCTCGTCGAAGCCTTCCACCATCGACAATTCGTCAATGAACAGGAAATCACCGTAATAGCGACGGTATTTTTGAAGTTCCTCATATTGGAATACATTGATGAGGCGGAGTTCGAGGAGTTCCACAATCTCATCGCTGTTGAGGTTGATTGGGTTCTCGCTGTAGAAGATGTAGTTTTCCAAAAGTTCCTCATAATCAGCGTCTTCATCTCCATCTTCTGCCAAACGTTCCACTTGTCCGATGAGCAGTTCGTTCAATGCTTCGGCACTTATCGTGTCGATGGCAATCTGGGCCTTCGCAAAATGACATAAACAAAGTGATAATATGGTGAAGATCAGCCGTTTCATTGTTGTTTCCCTATGCTGAAGATCATGCCGACTTGGATGGATGCGCCGAGCACTTCGTGGAGTTGGGCGGCCACGTCGATGCGGGCGAAACTGATTTCATAGCCGACTCCAAAGGTGAGCAACCCTGGGTTGGTTTGTACGCCGGCGCGAAGGTAGAAGTTCTTCAAGGCCTCGTATTCCAAGCCTCCTCTCAAGCTAACGCCTTCATGGTCAGTGTTTTTCTCGATTTCGCACTGCCCGATGAAGTCTTTCGTGAATTGGTAGGCCATGCCAAAACGAAACACGATGGGCAGCCTTTCTTGGTTGATGCTTTGCTCCAATCGAAAACTGACTGGATTGAAGATGTAGGTTCCAAGTCGCAGTTTTTCGGTTACTTGCGACTGTATGCCCAATTCAAAGGTGACAGCGCTCTGCCGTCCGTATTCTTGGCCAAGGTTGATGGAAAGATAGTCCAGTTGCAAACCTATTTGCAGGTAGGGGCCGAAGTCTTTGGCGTAGGCCAAACCGAATTTGTTTTCATTGTATTTGGAAGAGCCGAACTGGTTGAAACTCAGTCCCAAGCATCCGTATTTGGTGGGTGCGGCAAAGGCCGCGCTTTTGTAGGCGGTCTCTGGTAGTAGCCATCGGTTTTCGTAATAGAGGCCTAAGCTGAATTTGCTGAGGTTGGCCATTCCGGCTGGATTGTTTTGCATGGCCCACAGCCCGCGCGAGGCCGCCGAAGTGCCTCCCATGGCCGCCGCGCGGCCTCCGATGGGGTTCACGAAGTCGTGGGCGAAAACACAAGAAACGGCGTTGTATAAGAGTAAAAACAGTAAAACTCGTTTCATAAAACACAATTTGATGGTGCAAATTTAATGGAGTTTTTCAAAAAAACAAAGAATTTGTGGCGAAAAGGAACATTTTTTGCTACTTTCGCAAACTAAAAAACCAAAATAATGAACGTTTTTCTCATCATTGTCGCAGCTGTTTTGATGCTGGTCGGTTTTGTCGGTGCCATAGTGCCAGGCATTGCCGGACCACCTTTCAGTTTTCTAGGCCTTTTGGCTGTTTCGTTTATCGATGGTTCGAGTTATTCCACTGAATTTCTGGTGATTATGGGCGTTATTGGGGCGGTTGTCTTTGCCTTGGATTACATTGTTCCAGCATGGGGAACCAAGCAATTGGGAGGCAGCAAAGCTGGTGTCAGGGGTAGCACGATAGGTCTGGTTTTGAGCTTGCTTTTCACATTGGTTTTCCCTGTTGGATTCCTTGCCGTGCTTCTTGGGCCTTTCATCGGTGCGTATCTTGGCGAGAAATCGGTGGGTACCGAGGACCACAAGGCATGGAAGGCGGCTTTCGGCTCTTTTGTCGGTTTCCTGTTTGGGACGGGCCTGAAGGTGGTTTACGCCTGTGTCTGCATCTATTTCATGATCAAGGGACTGGTTTGAAAAGAAAACGCAAACCGTTAAAAACTAACAGTTTGCGTTGGAAATGTGATCCGGTTGGGATTCGAACCCAAGACCCACAGCTTAGAAGGCTGTTGCTCTATCCAGCTGAGCTACCAGACCATCCTTTCAGGCTGCAAAGATACGCAAAATTTCGAAATGTCAAGCCTCGTTGCCAAAAAAATCGGTTTCCGTTGCAGGCTGCTCATAAATCTTTTGGACGTAAGGCTTATGAAGACGCTTTGGCTTGAATGTCTGTTCGTGCCTGGTTGCACTTGCAGGCTGTGGGCGCGACTTCTTGACTTGCAACTCGTTGCCCATGAAAACGGTTTCGTCTGTTTCGACAATGGCCTTATAAGCCTCGTCGTCGTAAGGCATTTCAACGAACCCATAGCATTTCGAACGTCCAGTTTCGTGATCCATGATGACCTTGCATGATTCTACAGTTCCATACTGTTCAAACAAAGCTCTTAGATCTTCGGAAGTGGTTTTGAAGGCCAACTTGGCTACAAAAATCTTCATTTTGTTAATTTTAGGTGTTTTTTTTGTTCCGAATTTCGTTGCCTTTGTGGGGGAGGGTGGACTCGAACCACCGAACGGATACCCGGACAGATTTACAGTCTGTTGCAATTGCCACTATGCGACTCCCCCAAAACAAAGAGCTCTCTTTTTGAAGCGGCAAAATTACACAAAATTTCATTTCACTTTGAAAAATAGTGAATTTTTTTTCGACCTTTGCAGCTTAAATCTTATTTAATTATGCAATACGACTTTAACAAACCTATCAATCGTGCCAATACCAATTGCGTCAAGTATGACTTGCGCCAACAGGTTTTTGGCAATGCCGATGTGCTGCCGATGTGGGTGGCAGACATGGATTTTGAAACCCCTGATTTCGTCCGCGAGGCTGTAATCAAGCGTGCGGAGCACCCCGTTTATGGCTATCATTTCAAGGACGAGGCTTATTTTGAGTCGATCAGGAAGTGGATATTGCGCCGTCACCATTGGAATGTGCATAAAGACTGGATGTCGTTCACGCCAGGTGTGGTGTGCGGCTTTACCATGGCGGTGATGGCCTTCACTGAGCCTGGCGACGAAATCATCATCCAACCGCCGGTCTATCCGCCTTTCCACAGTGCGGTTTCAAGTCACGGACGTAAACTGGTGTACAACACTTTGGTTGAAAGGGGAGAGGGCTACGAGTTCAACTTCGACCAGTTGGCAGAGCAAGCCAAGAGTGCCAAGATGTTGATTCTCTGCAATCCACACAATCCTGTAGGGCGTTGCTGGACACGGAATGAGTTGTTGCTTTTGGGCGAAATCTGCCTGAAAAACAACGTGCTGGTCATCTCCGACGAAATCCACTGCGACCTGGTGTTAAAAGGTTATCGACACACGCCTTTCGCAACGTTGGGACATCAGTTCGCGTTGAATAGCATCACTTTCCACGCGGCCTCTAAGACCTTCAATCTCGCGGGCTTGGCCACTTCGACAGCCATCTTACCCAACGAGGAGTTGCGCCAACGCTATGTCGATTACGTTGAGGCCCTCGAAGCGCATTTGGGCAACATATTCGGCAAGGTGGCCACTCAGACCGCCATGACCCAAGGCGACGAATGGCTCGCTCAACTGTTGGATTATGTGCAAGGCAACATTGATTATGTTTCCGATTTCATCACCGCGAACTTGCCCAAGGTGAAATTCCACAAGCCGCAGGCCACTTACATGATGTGGCTCGATTTCAACGCTTATGGCCTTGATGAAGAGATCCTTTGGCAAAAGATGACCCGAGAGGCGCAGTTAGGACTCAACCGAGGCAAAGACTTCGGCGAAGCCGGTCGGGGTTTCTTCCGAATCAACTTGGCTTGCCCGAGGGCAACGGTGGAAGAGGCCATGAAAAGGCTGAAGGCAGTGTTTGGATAGCCTTAAGCACCAATCATTCCACCATGATTCTCAATATTTCCACGTCGGTTTCTTTCATTCCGAGGCGACCGAGGCAGCCGATGTGGTCGATGGTTTCTTCCACATCGCGGCCTATGATGCCGTCGCCGCCGAGAAGGTTGTCTCCTTGCTTGCTCATCTCATATCCGAGAATGCCTGCTTCCACTGAAAGGGCTATCTTGCCGGCGCAAGAGGGTTTGGCTCCGTCGCAAACAATGCCTGCGGCTATTCCCAAGGCGTTCTCCAAGGTGTGCTCGATGATGTCAAGGCTCGCGCCCATCAGATAGGCAATGCCGCAACCCGAGGCGCATCCCGCACTGACGGCACCGCAATAGGCTGACAACCTGCCGATACCGGTCTTTTGGTGGATGGCCACAAGGTTGGAAAGCGCCACGGCACGATAGACACGGTCGCAGTCGCAATGGTATTCTTCGGCGTAGGCGAGGATGGGCAAACAAACCGTCATGCCTTGGTTGCCACTGCCCGAATTGATGATGACGGGCATCTCGCAACCGCTCATGCGTGCATCGGAACCCGCTGCAGCCCAAGCTCTTGCTTTGATGCGGACATCATTGCCGAAACCTAATATGGTGCTGCCGATGTTGGCCCCCCAGTCGTTGTTGAGGCCTTCCATGGCAATGGCTTTGTTGCATTCGATTTGCGGCTTGATGATAGGCTTAAGGTCTTCAATATCAACCGTGTTGGCGAAGTCGAAGATGCTTTTCATGCAGAGGCAGCTACGGTCGGTGAGTTTGGTTGAGCCACTGTCGGCATAACCAGAGTCGAACAGCACCTTGTCGTCCTTTTCCATCCGCACGATGTTGGTGTGGAAACCTGCGATGCGCACACTGGCGGAATGTCCTTCATTATATAAGGTGACTGTAACGTCCAATTGTGCCACCACATTCAGTGGGACAATGCTCATCGGCGTATTGTCGAGAAACTCGGCGATTTCCTTTTTCTGTTCAGGTGTCACCTCTGAAATGACCTCGAGGGCTTTCTTGGGATTGCCTGCCACGATGCCTGCCGCCACCGAGGCTTTTAGGCCTTTCATGCCCTTGGTGTTGGGCACGATGACACTTTTCACGTTCTTGATGATGTTGCCGCTGGCCTTGATTTCCACGCGGTTGGGCATAGTACCTAACAGTTCGTGTGCTTTGGCAGCGGCGTAGGCCAGGCAAATGGGTTCGGTGCAGCCCATGGCGGGCACAAGTTCCTCTTTCAAAATGCTCAGGTATGAGCTGTACATACAATCACTTTTTTCCATGCCAACAGAATTTTGCGCAAATTTACAAAAAGAGGCGGTAAGAATACGATTGTCGTGCGAAAAAATGTCTAAATGAGAAAAATTTGTTATTTTTGCAAACTCTAAAAAGAATAGGAAACAACATTAAAAGAATCAAATTATGGCAGTAATTCAAATGACTGACGACCGTTTTGAAGAAGTCGTCCTGAAATCAGAACTCCCTGTTATGGTGGACTTTGGCGCCACCTGGTGTGGTCCTTGCAAAAAGGTTGAACCCATTGTCGAGGAAATCTCCGAGGAATATGCGGGCAAGATGATCGCCGTGAAGTGCGACGTTGAGGAATGTCCCGACACCGCCGCCAAGTTCGGCATCATGAACATTCCAACCGTCTTGTTCTTCAAAGGAGGACAGCCCGTCGACAAGAACGTGGGTGCTGCCCCAAAGAAGGTGTTTGTGGAGAAACTGGAAAAGTTGTTCTAATTGGACTTTTCGATAGACAGGAACCGGCTCGCGCAGTTCGGTAGCCTTGAGTTTTTAGCGCGACAAATCGTGGAAGGGTTTATCACAGGCTTGCACAAAAGCCCCTTCCACGGTTTTTCTGTCGAGTTTGCCGAACATCGCCTCTACAACACGGGCGAACCGATTCGCCATATCGATTGGAAACTCTATGGCCGCACGGAGAAACTCTTCGTGAAACGCTATGAGGAAGAAACCAACTTGCGTTGCCAGTTGGTCATCGACCAGAGTTCGAGCATGTGCTTTCCCGTGCGTCAAAAGGTTGATTTCGAACATCCTAACAAGTTGTTTTTCTCTGTTTACGCTGCCGCGTCGCTGATGGAGCTGATGCGTCGGCAACGCGATGCCGTAGGTTTGGACTTGTTTGACGAAACGATTTCGTTGCATGAGCCCGCAAAATCGTCTCTTGTTCACAACAAGATGATTTATAGGGAATTGGAGAAGCTGATTGACACTTACGACAAAAACGACCGGAAAAGCACTTCCACACCTCAATGTTTGCACCAGATTGCCGAGATGACGCATCGACGAAGCCTCGTTGTGATCTTCACCGACATGCTCGACGGCTTGGACGATTACAAGCCCATGTTTGAAGCTTTGGAGCATTTGAAATACAACAAGCACGAAGTTATACTTTTCCACGTCTTCGATGGCGTTTTGGAGCAAAACCTCGACTTCGAGAATTGCCCCTACCGCTTTGTTGATTTGGAGTCGGGAGACACACTGAAACTCAATCCGATGGAAGTGCAAGAGACATACAAAAGAATCATGGCCGAGCGCAAGGAAGCCTTGTTGCGTCATTGCTACCAATACCAAATCGACTATGTGGAGGCCGACATCAACAAGGACTACAACCAAGTACTGACGAGTTACCTGATAAAACGCTCTAAACTAATGTAATACAAATCTTTCAATGAAAAAAACCGTTATAACCCTTTCGTTGTTGCTTTTCGCCTTTGTCGCAAGAGCCCAATGGACGTTGCAAACCTACGCCGAGTACGACTACACGCGCACTTCGGGCAGCAGCGCAGCATTAGCCTTGAAAGCTGATTGTCAAATGTTTACAAACTTCAACATCGGTATCGGCTACCAAGGAACAACGCTGAACCGCCACGCCATCAACCTGCAATACCAGATTGACTTGTTGAAGGCTAAAAGTGGTACGCTATATTTGGAGAACCGCTATCTTTACCGCCTGTTCCCGAAATACAACCTTCAGGAATTCAATGCCTTGCTTGATTTGGGCTGGCGCAACAAGCATTTCAACTTCCAACTTGGCTTGACCAACCGCTTTACGGCTCCCATTCCGTTGCGCAAAAACGGCGGCATGGACGTTTTTTTCGAGCCGATGAACGTCACTTTCTGCATCGAAGGCAACATTTTCGACCAAGCGCATCCTTGGAACGTGGGTGGACGCATCTCCAACTATCGCGACTTCGTCATCGAGCGCTTCACCCTGTTTTTCTACAGCGTGAACGGCTATTACGATCTTGGCAACGGATTGAGAATCACTGCCGAAGCGGGACTGCATCCTTGTGGCGTGCTCAACCTTTCTTCGCAATACAACGGCTGGTTCGGCAACGTTGGACTGATTTGGAAACCTAAAAATTGAATGCCATGAAAAAGCACCTTATATTAATGGCCGCAGCCGCCATCCTTGCCACGGGCTGCAACCGTCTCGACATCGCAGGCATGGTCGTCAACCGTAGCGACACCGAGGAACGCGTGGCCGACTGGCTCGACTACAACGCCCAAAACAGGGAACCCGTCATCGAGAACGCTCCCGACGAGTATCGCGTCTATTCCGCTTCCGACTCGCACTATTCCGAGCGCGACAGCATTGCGCCGCAAGGCTCGAAAGACCGTTTGTATAAATACATCACCGCCGAGCGCAACGACCCGATGGCCCTGTTTGCCATCCATGCTGGCGACTTGGTGAACGAAAGCGGCGAAGCGGGCTTCAGAATGTCAGCCGAGGCTATGGCCTACAACGCCGCGACCCAAGCCAAAAACGACCCATGTTTCCCCGTCATCGGCAACCACGATGTCTATTACGATTGTGCCCAATATTTCAAGCAATATTTCCATACCTCGACCTACACTGTCACTGTCAAGACCGTCAGTGGCTATCAAGATTTGTTCATCTTCCTCGATTCGGGCAACGGCACCCACGGCAAGCGTCAGCTGGAATGGCTGGAGGAAAAGCTCTCGCATCGCGACGACTACCGCCACTGCTTTGTGATTAGCCACAATTGGCTTTTCCGCACCTCTTATAATTATACGACAACACCTGCCGCCAACCTGCCCCAAGACGAGCAATACGCCTTCATGGACTTGATGAGCAATCACAACGTCGACATGGTGTTGATGGGCCATTTCCACATGCGCGAGCAACGCCAGTTTGGTGGCGTGCATTACGTCATGAGCGACAACCTCAACGACAGCAAGGTCAATCCGAGTTATGTGGTGGTCAATGTAGGGGAGAAGGTGACCTATGCTTACGAAGAGCTTGATATGGATTAAACTCAAAATCAAGTTGTTATGAACTCTCGGAAAGTATTGATTGCCATGCTGTTTTGTTTCGCTTTTATCAGTGCCTCTGCACAAGTGAAGGTTTACAAAGGCAATTCTTCCTACAGCAGCGATGTGATTTGCACCTTGCGTGGCGACAAGGTCTACAAAGGCAACTCTTCCTATTCAAGCGATTTGTGGCCATTTGGTATGCGGTGAAGTACTGTTGGTAACCGATTTTTGCTGCAGTTTGAATACAACAATCGCCCGCCAAAACGAATCTGGCGGGCGATTTTGTGCCTGAAAGTCGGCGATTATTTCGCCACCTTCGGATAGGTCAATCCCATGTTATACAGGATGAACGAATAAATGTCGGCCTGCTCTTCCAAGACCTTTGAGATCGGCTTGCCACCGCCGTGACCGGCCTTGGTGTCGATGCGGATGATCTTGGGCTGGTCGCCAGTCTGGGCAGCTTGCAAAGTGGCCGCATACTTGAACGAGTGGGCGGGCACCACACGGTCGTCGTGGTCGGCAGTGGTGACCATGATGGCGGGATAGTGCACAGCTTCACCGCTCTTGATGGTGTGCAGCGGCGAGTAAGCATACAAAGCCTTGAACATGGCTTCGTCGTCCTCGCTGGTGCCGTAGTCGCTAGCCCAGTTCCAGCCGATGGTGAAGAGGTGGTAGCGCAGCATGTCCATCACGCCGACTTGCGGCACGGCCACGGCAAAGAGGTCGGGGCGCTGGTTGACGACCGCTCCGACGAGCAGACCGCCATTGCTGCCGCCGTTCAAAGCCAAATACTTCGGCGAGGGGTAGCCGTTATTAATAAGGTATTCGGCACAGGCGATGCAGTCGTCGAAGACGTTCTGTTTCTGCAACTTGGTGCCGGCAAGGTGCCATTCTTCACCATACTCATTGCCACCACGCAGGTTCATCTGGGCATAGATGCCGCCGTTTTCGATGAAAGGAAGGCGCGAGGTGCTGAAACCGGGATTGAGCGTCACGTTGAAACCACCGTAACCGTAAAGGAAGGTCGGGTTGGTGCCATCTTTCTGCAAGCCAGCTTTGTAAGTCAAAAACATCGGGACTTTGGTGCCGTCCTTGGAGGTGACGAAGACCTGTTCGGTGACATAGTCATCCGACTTGAAGTCGATGGCAGGCTTGCGGAACACGGTAGAGGTGTTGTCGTCGATGTTGTACTGGTAAATTGTGGTCGGGAAGGCGAAGGAGGTGAAGGCGTAGAACACTTCAGGCTCCTCGTAACGGCTGCTGAAGCCCACTGCGCCGTAGGTCGGCAGGGCGATTTCGTGGAGTTGTTGGCCGTCCATGGTGTAGACGTAGGCATGGTTGGCGGCGTCCTTGTCGTAGGTCACGATCATCTTGCCCTTGGCGAGGCTGATGCCTGAAATCACGTTCTCGCTTTCGGGAATCACGTCCACCCAGTTCTCCATTTGCGGTGCCTTGGCCGACACGCGGCAGATGCGGCCCTTGGGCGCGTTGTAGTTGGTGAAGATGTACAAAGTGCCGTCAATCACATCAATGGGGCTGTACTGATAGTCCATATTGTCGGCAATCTGAACGAACTTACCCTTCGGGTCTTGCATGTCGCGGATCCACAGCGTGCTGCCAGCGCCTTGACCGCTCTCGAAGAGGAACATGTAATGCTCGTCGTCGGTGAGGTCCACCTGGTGGAAATAGCGCGGCTGGGCGGGATTGTGGTAGAAGAGTTCATCCTGCTCCTGCGGCGTGCCGAGTTTGTGGTAATAGATTTTGTGGTTCTCGTTCACGTTGCTGAACTCCTTGCCGGCTTCGGGGCGGTCGTAGGCGGCGTAGAAGAAGCCGTCCTTGTACCACGAAGCGCCCGTGAACTTCGCCCATTCGATGTGGTCAGGGAGGAGTTCGAGGGTGGCCATGTCCTTCACATAGATTTCAACCCAGTCGGAGCCGCTGCGTT